>Ga0105050_10004374_pt1 | contig 18862 bp, 30 predicted proteins | sample FRY01_FD_78088 | JGI IMG/M metagenome (GOLD analysis project Ga0105050, IMG submission 78088) | Freshwater microbial communities from Lake Fryxell liftoff mats and glacier meltwater in Antarctica - FRY-01 | ecosystem: Environmental > Aquatic > Freshwater > Ice > Glacier meltwater ... | reverse complement strand
GGTCTGGTAGTCGATGCCGTATTCGCGCGCGATCCAGGCCCCCACCTCGCGGGTCGTGCGTGGCAGTCTCGTGCCAATCCAGGCTGTCAGTTTGTCCTGCTGGTCCTCGTTCAACCGGCAGGCGCCGCCTTCGTAACCGAAGTTCGCCAGCCCCTCGATCCCGTCCTCCTGATACAGCAAATACCAGGTCCGGACCGTGTCGTCGTCGAGCAGCAGCATTTTGGCGATCAAGCCGCAACTAATGCCATCGTCCAGCAACACCAATGCGTTGGCACGGCGCGCCAGGCGGTGCGCGGCTAACCCATCCCGGGCCAGCTCAACCAAGTCATTGCGCGATTCTGGGTCACGAAAGCCGGGACGGATCATGGAACAACTGGAATCGCCTTGGGACTGATTCGCAAGCACGATTTTCGGGTTCCCGGAGAGTCGGGTTATAGGTTGATAATTTAGGAACGCCGCGAGTGTTCTGGGCTACGCCAGCCGCCCCAGATTGATCGGCGGGTTCGACTGGTGGTAGCTGGCACGACCACTAAAGGTAACGGGATCATAGGGTCTCTGGCCCTTTGCGGGTGGTGAGTCTAGGGCAAAGCCCTGAGCTGGCCTTTCTATACAGACCAATTGCTGGAACGGTTGCTATCAATCGTTAGGCAGAGCAACGCGAGACACAGATCAGCACGCAGCTTCCTATGGATGGGGCCTGGGGCGAAGCCCCAGCGGGTGAGGGCGGCGCCCTCGGCTTACTTGCCAATACGAAAAACCCGGCCTAACAGCCGGTTTCTCGTTGGTTGAGCTCGACGGGTGTAGGGTTATTCGCTCTCGGAATCCTCAGCGCGCTCGGCGACCGGGCCGCTATCTTGGCCCTTGGCGGAGGGGTCGCGGTCGACAAATTCGATCACCGCCATGTCGGCGGCATCGCCGTAGCGGATGCCGGCCTTGAGCACGCGGCAGTAGCCGCCCGGGCGGGCCTTGTAGCGCTCGGCCAGGGTGGAGAAAAGTTTGGCCACCATCACGTCGTCGCGCAGCTGGGCGTAGGCTTGGCGGCGGGCATGGAGGCCGCCGCGCTTGCCGAGCGTGATGAGCTTTTCGGCCACTGGGCGGAGTTCCTTCGCCTTGGGCAGCGTTGTGGTGATCTGCTCGTGCTTGATCAGCGCGTTGGCCATGTTGCGGAACATGGCGAAGCGGTGGGTGGAGGTGACGCCGAGCTTTCGGCCGGCAACGCCATGGCGCATGGGGGTCTTCCTAACTCAACTTCGGATCAGAACAGCTTTTCGCGCCGCGATTGGTCAGAACGGCTCTTCGAGCCTTTTGGCGAGGTCTTCGATGTTCTCGGGTGGCCAGCCGGTGACGGCCATGCCGAGCGCGAGGCCCATGGAGGAGAGAACCTCCTTGATCTCGTTGAGCGACTTGCGGCCGAAGTTCGGGGTGCGCAGCATCTCCTGCTCCGACTTCTGAACGAGATCGCCGATGTAGACGATGTTGTCATTCTTCAGGCAGTTGGCGCTGCGGACCGAGAGTTCCAGCTCGTCGACCTTGCGCAGGAGGTTGCGGTTGAACGGCAGGTCATCCTGCGGTTCCTCCAGGCGGGGGGCCTGGGGCTCGTCGAAGTTGATGAACAGCTTGAGCTGATCCTGCAGGATTCGCGCGGCGACCGCCACCGCATCCTCGGGGCCGACGGCGCCGTTGGTTTCCACCTGGAGCACCAGCTTGTCGTAGTCGGTGACCTGGCCGACGCGGGTGGGTTCCACGCGGTAGGAGACGCGGCGGACGGGGGAGTAGATGGCGTCAACCGGAATGAGGCCGATCGGCGCGTCCTCGGGGCGATTGGCGGAGGCGGGGACGTAGCCCTTGCCCATCTGGACGGTGAATTCCATGCCGAGCTTCACGCCGTCATCGAGCGTGCAGATGACCAGTTCGGGGTTCATCACCTCGATGTCGTGGCCGGTCTGGATCTGGCTGGCGCGCACCTCGCCGGGGCCCGTGGCCTGGAGCACCATGCGCTTGGGGCCCTCGCCGTGCATGCGCAGGGCGAGCTGCTTGATGTTCAGCACGATGTCGGTAACGTCCTCGCGCACTCCGGCGATGCTGCTGAACTCGTGGAGCACGCCGTCGATCTGGACGGCGGTTACCGCAGCACCCTGGAGCGACGAGAGGAGGATCCGGCGCAGCCCGTTCCCAAGCGTCATGCCGAAGCCACGCTCCAGCGGCTCGGCGACGATGGTGGCGGTGCGGCTGGGGTCGGAGCCGTACTCGACACCGAGCTTCTCCGGCTTGATCAGCGAGTCCCAGTTCTTCTGCAAGACGACGCTCAGTCTCATGGATTTATGCCCTGGTGGGTCGAAGCCCTGTTGGACAAAGCCTCCCCTTGGGGTGGCCCGCCATTTGAGGGAGCCGCACCGCCGAATGTTCGGGGAGGCGCGGCGAGGCTCAGGCGAAGCGGGTGCGGCCCGTGCCGCTCAGACGCGGCGGCGCTTGCGGGGGCGGCAGCCGTTGTGCGGGATCGGGGTCATGTCGCGGATGGCGCTGATCTGGAAGCCGACGGCCTGCAGCGCACGCAGGGCGCTTTCGCGGCCGGAGCCGGGGCCGGAGACCTCGATCTCCAGCGTCTCCATGCCGTGCTCTCGGGCCTTCTTGCCGGCATCCTCGGCGGCGACCTGGGCGGCGTAGGGAGTGGACTTGCGGCTGCCCTTGAAGCCCTGGCTGCCGGACGAGGACCACGCGATGGTGTTGCCCTGGGCGTCGGTGATGGTGATCATCGTGTTGTTGAAGGTCGCGGCCACGTGGGCGACGCCCGACGTGATGTTCTTGCGTTCCTTCTTGCGGGTGCGCGCGGCAGCGGGCTTGGCCATCAGAGGTGATCCTGTTCAAACGGTGGCGGCGGGCACGCCGCCCGTGGCCGAGAGCGTGCCGCCGCGGAGGCAGAGGCGGCGAAGGCGGGAGGTGGCAGCCGTGCGGCTACTTCGTGACCTTCTTCTTGCCGGCAATGGCCACCGCCTTACCCTTGCGGGTGCGGGCGTTGGTGTGGGTGCGCTGGCCGCGCACCGGCAGGCCGCGGCGGTGGCGCAGGCCGCGGTAGCAGCCAAGGTCCATCAGCCGCTTGATGTTCATCGACACCTCGCGACGAAGGTCGCCCTCGACGCGGTAGTCGCGGTCCACGATCTCGCGGATGCGCAGCACCTCCTCGTCAGAGAGCTGGTTGACCCGGCGATCGTCGGGGATGCCGAGCTTGGTGCAGATGTCCTGCGCCTTGGCCGGGCCGATGCCAAAGATATAGCGCAGGCTGATGGTGACCCGCTTGTTGGTCGGGATGTTCACGCCGGCAATACGCGCCACGCCGTATACTCCTGTCACATCGGGCTGGCGCCCGATCGGTCGATCTCATGGCCGGGCGGCGCCCGGTCGGGTGGCCTTGCGGCCCTGGTAACCGGCAGTGGTCGCGACGACGGCCACTTTGCGGTGCGTCGAGGTGCCACTGCGGCAAACATAACGGATGGCAACCGCGGCACGCCGCGGTCGCCAAGGGCGCGCACTATACCGGCGGGACCTTGGGAGTCAACGCGAAGAAATCAACTCTCCGTGAGGTGGGGCGAAACCAGACCCTCGCCTTGCGCGGGGCTGCGGGCAATTAGTGCCGGCCGAGGGATTCGAGCACGGCAACCAGGTCGCGCGTGACCGCGTCGGGGGCGGCCATTCCATCGACGCAGTGCAAGCGGCCGCGGACGGCGTAGTGAGGCAGGATCGGCGCGGTCTGCTTGTGATAGGCCGCCAGGCGGGCGCCCACCGTCTCGCGGTTGTCGTCGGCCCGGCGGGTGAACTCCGTGCTGCCGCAGCGGTCGCAAACCCCGGGAACCTTCGTGGGTTGCAGGGTGTCGTTGTAGCCCTCGCCGCAGTTGGCGCAGGTGTAGCGGCCGGCGATTCGCTCCACCAGCGCCGCGTCGTCGACCTTCAGTTCGATCACGGCGTCGAGCGGCATCTTCTTGTTGTTTAGCATGCCGTCCAGCGCTTCGGCCTGGGGCACGGTGCGGGGGAAACCGTCAAGGATGAAGCCGCGCGCGCAATCCGGACGTTCGATCCGGCCGGCGAGCATGCGGACGAGGATCTCGTCGGAGACCAGGCCGCCGGCGGCCATCACCGCCTTGGCCTGGAGGCCGACCTCGGAGCTGGCGGCGACTTCGGCGCGGAGCATGTCTCCTGTGGATATCTGGATGATGCCGTAGCGGTCCTGCAGCCGCTTCGCCTGGGTTCCCTTCCCAGCCCCCGGAGGGCCCAGCAGGATCAGATTCACCGGCCCCTTCCTTTCACACGGGCCTTGCGGATCAGGCCTTCATACTGGTGGGCGAGCAGGTGCGACTGCACCTGGGTCACGGTATCCATGGTGACGGAGACAATGATCATCACGCTGGTGCCGCCGAAGTAGAACGGCACGCCGTATTGGGCGATCAGCACCTCCGGCAACAGGCAGACGATGGTAAGGTAGATTGCGCCGATCGTGGTCAGGCGCGTGAGGATGGTGTCGAAGTAACTGGCCGTGGCGCTGCCAGGGCGGATTCCGGGGACGAAGCCGCCATGTTTCTTGAGGTTGTCGGCAGTTTCCTCCGGGTTGAACACCACTGCGGTGTAGAAATAGGCGAAGAAGATGATCATCGCCGCGTAGGCGAGCATGTACAGCGGCGTGCCGTGGGCCAGGGCGGCGCCGATGGTCGCGAGCCAGCCGGTTTCGCCGGTCGCGCCGGAGAACCCGGAGATGGTGGCCGGGACCAGGAGGATGGAACTGGCGAAAATCGGCGGAATAACGCCCGCGGTGTTGATCTTGAGTGGCATGTGGGTCGAGTCGCCGCCGAACATGCGGTTGCCGACTTGGCGCTTGGGGTACTGGATGACGATGCGGCGCTGGGCGCGCTCGATGAAGACGATGAACATCACGACGCCGGCCGCGACGAACAGGAAGGCGATGATGAAGAACGGGCTGAGCGCGCCGGTGCGGCCCATTTCGAACAGCGAGGCCAGCGCGCTGGGCAGGTTGGCGACGATGCCTGCCATGATGATGAGGCTGATGCCGTTGCCGATGCCGCGGGCAGTGATCTGCTCACCCAGCCACATGAGGAACATGGTGCCGCCGACCAGTGAGACCACGCAGGAGATGCGGAAGAACATCCCGGGGTCGATCACGGCCGCACCGAAGCTGCCGCGCATGCCCTCGAGCCCGATGGCGATGCCGTAGGACTGGGCGATGGCGATAAGCACGGTGAGATAGCGGGTGTACTGGTTGATTTTCTTGCGGCCCTGCTCACCCTCCTTCTTGAGGGCCTCCAGGGTGGGCACGGCCGCGGACATCAGCTGCATGATGATGCTGGCGCTGATGTAGGGCATGATGTTCAGCGCGAAGACGGTCATGCGGCCGAGGGCGCCGCCCGAGAACATGTCGAACATGCCCAGGATGCCGCCGCCGTGCTGGGCGAGCATTTCGCCCATCACGCTTGCATCCACGCCCGGGACCGGGATGTAGGTTCCGATCCGGTACACGATCAGCGCACCCAGTGTGAACCAGATCCGCTTCTTGAGTTCCGTGGCCTTGGAGAATGTCGAGAAGTTCAGGTTTGCCGCGAGCTGTTCGGCCGCCGACGCCATCGGTTCCATTCCTCATCATGCCCACGGCGCCAGCGGGTCCACCCGAGGCGCCATCGTGCGCTACATAGCGCGCGCCTCCGGCGGGAGGAAGCCTGACGCCCGCTACCGGTTGAAGAAACCTAGGACGCGGCGACCGCCACCGGCTTGGCGGCGACCGTGGTGGTGACGCTGCCGCCGGCTGCCTCGACCGCGGCGATGGCAGCGGCGGACGCGCCGGAGACGGTGATCGTCACCGCGCGCCCGATCTCGCCATTAGCGAGCAGGCGCACGCCGACGACCTTGCCGCCGCGCACCAGGCCAGCCTTGGCCAACACGCTCTCGGTGATCGGCGCCGTGCCGTCGATGCGGCCGGTTTCGATGGCGCGGGCGAGCGCAGCAAGGTTAACCGGGGCATATTCCTTGCGGAAGATGTTCTTGAAGCCGCGCTTCGGCAGGCGGCGATAGATGGGCAGCTGGCCGCCCTCGAAGCCGTTCAGCGCCACGCCTTCGCGCGCCTTCTGACCCTTCACGCCCTTGCCCGAGGTCTTGCCCTTGCCGGAGCCAATGCCGCGGCCGAGGCGCTTGGACTTGAGGCGCGAGCCGGGATTATCGCGCAGATCATTGAGGTTCATCGCAGTCTCCTTCGAGCCCGGGCCCCGGGTGAGGTCAGGACTCATCGACCTTCACAAGGTGAGCCACCTTGCGAATCATGCCGCGCACGGAGGGCGTATCCTCCAGTTCGCGGGTGCGGCGGATCTTGTTCAGGCCGAGCCCGATCAGGGTACCCTTCTGGCCAGGCTTGCGCCCGGCCACGGAGGCGATCTGGGTCACCTTCACTGTTTTCCTGATGTCAGACATCCGCCGCGGCCTCCTGAGTCGGCGCGTCGCGCTTGCCAAGCAAGTCGGAGACCTTCTTGCCACGGCGCTGGGCCACCGAGCGGGGGCTGGCGCAGCGCTGCAGGGCGTCGAACGTGGCCTTGACCATGTTGTGCGGGTTGCGGCTGCCGAGGCTTTTGGCCACGACGTCGCCGATCCCCAGCGTCTCGAACACGGCGCGCATCGGGCCTCCCGCGATGATGCCGGTGCCGGCGGTGGCGCTGCGCAGCACCACCGAGCCGGCACCGAAATTGCCGGTGACGTCGTGATGCAGCGTGCGGCCTTCCTTCATCGGCACGCGGATCATGCCCTTCTTGGCGCGTTCGGTGGCCTTGCGGATCGCCTCCGGCACCTCGCGGGCCTTGCCGGCGCCGTAGCCGACGCGACCCTTCTGGTCGCCGACCACGACCAGCGCGGCGAAGGCGAAGCGCCGTCCACCCTTCACCACCTTGGCGACGCGGTTGATGGTCACCAGCTTGTCGATCAGGTCATCGCCGCCATCGCTACCGCGATCGCGATCCCGGCCGCCGCGGCCCCCGCCGCCTTCCCTCGGTTCACGTGCCATTGCTTCGCTTCCTCAGAAGGACAGGCCGCCCTCTCGGGCGGCTTCGGCCAGCGCCTTGACGCGGCCGTGATAGAGATAGGAGCCGCGATCGAATACCACGGCCGAAATTCCGGCGGCCAGTGCCCGCTCGGCCACCAGCTTGCCGACGGCGGCCGCCGCGTCCTGGTCCGCGCCCGTCTTGAGCTGCTCGCGCAGCGCACGGTCGAGGCTGGAGGCGGCGGCCACGGTACGGCCGGCCGTGTCGTCGATGACCTGGGCGTAGATGTGCTTGCCGGAACGGAACACCGACAGGCGCGCGCGCCCGACAGCCTTGCGGCGCAGCTGGAAGCGCAGGCGGATGCGCCGACGCTGCTGCAGGTCCTTGTTCTCGCTCACTTCTTCTTACCTTCCTTGCGGAGGATCTGCTCGCCTTCGAACTTGACACCCTTGCCCTTGTACGGCTCTGGCGGGCGCCAGGCGCGGATCTCGGCGCAGACCTGTCCAACCAGGCGCTTGTCCACGCCTTGGACCTTGATCGCGGTGGGACGCTCGCAGGTGACCTTGATCCCGGTGGGGATCGGATAGACCACATCGTGGGAGAAGCCGAGATTGATCACCAGGTTGGCGCCCTGCACCGAGGCACGATAGCCGGTGCCGGTGATCTCCATCGACTTCGCGTAGCCGTCCGACACGCCCTTGACCATGTTGGCCACGTTGGCGCGCGTTGTGCCCCACATCATGCGCGCGGGCGATGAGTTGTCGCGCGGCGTGATGGTGACCTTGTTGCCCTCGACCTCGGCGTCGACATTGTCCGTCAGGACGAGCGCCAGTTCGCCGAGCTTGCCCTTCGCGGTCAGGACGCGGCCGGCCAGTGCGACCTGGACGTCGGCCGGAACCTCGACGGGGTATTTGCCTATTCGTGACATGATCCCCTCCTCAGAAGACGCGGCAGAGGACTTCGCCGCCGACATTGGCAGCGCGGGCCTCGGCATCACTCAGCACACCGCGGGGCGTGGAGAGGATGGAGACGCCCAGCCCAGCATAGACGCGCGGCAGTTCCTGGATCTTGGAGTAGACCCGGCGCCCGGGTTTCGACACGCGGGTGATCTCCTTGATGACAGGCTCGCCTTCGTTGTACTTCAGCTCGATGCGCAACTGGGCCACACCGGGGCGCAGCTCCTCGGCCATGAAGCCACGGATGAAGCCCTCGCGCTTGAGAGCATCGAGAACGTTGGCGCGCAGCTTGGAGGCCGGCGCGATGCAGCTCGCATGGCGAGCACGCTGCGCGTTGCGGATACGTGTGAGCATGTCGCCCAGCGGATCGGACATTGACATGGGCCGTTTCCTACCAGCTGGCCTTCACCATGCCGGGGATCTGCCCGGCACTGGCGAGGTCGCGCAGTGCAATGCGGCTCAGCTTGAACTTTCGGTAGTTCGCGCGGGCCCGCCCGGTCAGCTCGCAGCGCAGGCGCCAGCGTACGGCAGCCCCGTTGCGCGGCAACTCTGCGAGCTTAATCGTCGCCTCGAAACGGTCCTCGACCGGCAAAGTGCGATCCATCACGATCGACTTCAGCGCGGCCCGCTTCACCTTGTCGCGCGCCGCCATCTTGGCGCGCTTGGCGTTGCGGTTGACCTGGGACGTCTTGGCCATCCTGTTTTTACCCTCCGGAACCTGCCGGCCGTGACCGGTGGTTTTCCAACTCGTAGGCGTTAAGTTCTCAGTCGAATCGGTGTGCCGGCCCGCTCGCCTCAGGCGGCGAAGGGGATGTCGAACTTCTTCAGCAGCGCCTTCGCCTCGGCATCGGTCTTGGCGGAGGTGACGAACACGATGTCCATGCCGCGGATCTCGTCGACCTTGTCGTAGACGATTTCCGGAAAGACTATCTGCTCCTTCAGGCCCATGGCGAAGTTGCCGCGACCGTCAAAGCCCTTGGTGGCCGGGATGCCGCGGAAATCACGCACGCGCGGCAGCGCGATGGTGACTAGGCGGTCGAGAAATTCGTACATGCGGGTCTTGCGCAGCGTGACCTTGCAGCCAATCGGCAGGCCCTTGCGGATCTTGAAGCCGGCGATCGGCTTCTTTGCCACCGTCTTGACCGGCTTCTGGCCGCTGATCAGCGCCAATTCGGAGACGGCAGCATCGAGCTTCTTCTGGTCGCCCGCGGCTTCGCCGACTCCCATATTGATGACGATCTTCTCCAACTTCGGTACCTGCATCGGGTTGGTGTACCCGAACTCCGTCAGCATCGCCGCGCGGACCTCGTCCACGTAGCGCTGCTGCATTCGCGGCATCGCACCGGTGCCGGCCGAAACCTCGGCCGCGACAGCATAGGTGACCTCGCCGCGCGCCGCGCGCGATTCGGCTTTGGTTGGGGGGGCTGCGCCGCGCCCGCCGCCACCAGCGGGCTTGCCGCCCGACTTGGCGACAGACTTGCCGCCCTTGGCGGGCGCCTTGGCGCCCTTCTTGATACCGCTCATCGATGGCTCCTCAGCTCTCGATCACGTTGCCGCTGGCCTTGGCAACGCGAACCTTCCGGCCGTCATCCAGCACGCGGAACCCGACCTTGGTGGGTTGGTCGGTCTTGGGGTCGACCAGCTTCAAGTTGGACAGGTGCACCGTCGCCTCGACGCTGACGATCCCGCCGGGATTGCCCATGCCGGTCGGCTTGGTGTGCTTCTTCGCGATGTTCACGCCCTGGACGACCGCCCGGTTTTCCGTCGGCAGCACGCGCAGCACATCGCCGCGTTTGCCACGATCGGCGCCGGTGGTGACCAGGACGGTGTCGCCCTTCTTGATGCGCGCGGCCATTACAGCACCTCCGGCGCCAGCGAGATGATCTTCATAAACTTGCGCGCACGCAGTTCCCGGACAACCGGACCGAAGATGCGGGTACCGATCGGTTCCTGCTGTTTGTTGATCAGCACTGCCGCGTTGCGGTCGAAGCGGATTGCCGAACCGTCGGCGCGGCGCACGGGGAAGCTTGTGCGCACGATAACCGCCTGGTGCACGTCGCCCTTCTTCACCTTACCGCGCGGGATGGCATCCTTCACGGACACCACGATCACGTCGCCGACTGAGGCAGTTTTACGCTTGGAGCCACCCAGCACCTTGATGCACTGCACGCGCCGGGCACCGGAATTGTCGGCGACTTCGAGATTGGATTCAACGGAGATCATCTATCGCTCCTCACGCCTGGGCCGCAGGAGCGTCGGCCGCGGGCGCATGACCCACAGGCGCCTGCGCCGTGGTTTCGCCAAACAGATGGCCGTTGCGCTGGACTACCAGCCAGCTCTTGCGTTTGCTGATCGGCTTGCACTCCTCGATACGCACGGTGTCGCCGATCTGGCACAAATTCGCCTCGTCGTGCGCGGCGTATTTCTTCGAGCGGCGAATAAACTTCTTGTACAGCGGGTGCATCACGCGACGAGCGACAAGGACGATAACCGTCTTGTCCATCTTGTCGCTGGTCACCCGCCCCGTCAGGACGCGCTTGGGCATCGCCCCTACTCCCTTACGACTGCGCGACGGGGTTAGCCGCGCGCTTCTGCTCTGTCATGATCGTCTTGACCCGCGCGATGTCGCGACGGATTGCCTTCACCCGGCCAACGCCCTCCGTCTGGCCTGTGGCCTTCTGGAAGCGCAGGTTGAACTGCTCCTTGCGAAGGTCCAGCAAATGGGTGGCGAGCTGGTCGGTTGACTTGGCTCGAATATCGGCCGGCTTGGTCTGCTTGGCCATCTCACGCGTCCCCGATGCGGGTGATGAACTTCGTCTTGATCGGCAGTTTGGCCGCCCCAAGCGTCAAGGCCTGTTTGGCCAGCTCCGGTGTGACGCCATCGATCTCGAACATGATGCGGCCCGGCTTCACACGACACACCCAGAACTCGGGCGAGCCCTTGCCGGAGCCCATGCGGACCTCGGCCGGCTTCTGTGACACCGGAACATCCGGGAAGATACGAATCCAGACGCGGCCTGCACGACGCATGGCTCGCGTGATGGCACGACGGGCGGACTCGATCTGCCGCGCGGTCACCCGCTCCGGCTGCAGAGCCTTGAGGCCGAAGGCGCCGAAGTTCAGCGCGGTTCCGCCCTTGGCCACGCCCTTGATGCGGCCCTTGTGGGCCTTGCGGTACTTGGTCCGCTTGGGAGAGAGCATTACCTTCTATCCTTAACGCTGCGGCGCCTGTTCGGCGGCCCGGCGGTCCTGCGCCAGCGGGTCCTGGACCAGGATCTCGCCCTTGAAGACCCAGACCTTCACGCCGCAGGTGCCGTAGGTGGTCTTCGCGGTCGCCACGCCATAATCGATATCGGCGCGCAAGGTGTGTAGAGGCACACGGCCCTCACGATACCACTCGACGCGCGCGATCTCCGCGCCGCCGAGACGGCCGCCGCAGTTGATGCGGATGCCCTGCGCGCCCAGACGCATCGCCGACTGCACGGCCCGCTTCATCGCGCGGCGGAAGGCCACGCGGCGCTCCAGCTGCTGGGCAATGTTCTCGGCCACCAGCGTCGCGTCGATCTCAGGCTTGCGGATCTCGACGATGTTCAACGAGACCTCGCCCTTGGCCATCTTGCTGAGATCCTTGCGCAGGTTCTCGATGTCCTGGCCCCTCTTGCCGATCACCACGCCCGGGCGGGCGGCATAGATGGTGACACGAGGCTTCTTGGCCGGGCGTTCGATGACCACGCGCGAGACACCGGCGCCCGACAGCTTCTTGCGCAAGTGGGCGCGCAGCTTCAGGTCAGCGTGCAGCAGCTTGGCATAGTCGGCGCCAGCGTACCAGCGGCTGTCCCAGGTGCGGTTGATGCCCAGCCGCAGCCCGATCGGATTAACTTTGTGACCCATCGGTTATGCCGCCTCGTTCTGGGTTTCCGGCTGCTTGCGCTCGGCAACGACGATCTTCAAGTGGCTGAACCACTTCTCGATCTGCGATGCACGGCCGCGACCGCGGGCGTGGAAGCGACGCATCACCACCGACTTTCCCACCTCGGCGCGGGTCACGACCAAGCGGTCGACGTCGAGTTGGTGGTTGTTCTCGGCGTTGGCGATGGCGCTTTCCAAAGCCTTCTTCACCGTGCCGGCGATGCGGCGCTTGCTGAACGTCAGCGTGGCGACAGCGTCGGAAGCCGGCTTGTTGCGGATGAGGCCGGCCACGAGGTTCAGCTTTCGCGGGCTGATGCGGATGTTGCTCAGGACGGCTTGCGCCTCGGTTTCGGCCAGCGTGCGGGGGTATTTGGGCTTGCTCATGTCAGCCTCGCTTCGCCTTCTTGTCCGACGCGTGGCCGGTGAAGGTGCGGGTCGGCGAGAACTCGCCGAACTTGTGCCCGACCATGTTCTCGTTCACCTGCACCGGTAGGAACTTGTGGCCGTTGTAGACGCCGAAGACCAGACCGACGAACTGCGGCAGGATCGTCGAGCGCCGAGACCATATCTTGATGACCTCGTTGCGGCCTGATGCCCGCGATGCCTCGGCCTTGTTCAGCAGGTACCCGTCAACGAACGGGCCCTTCCAGGTGGAACGTGTCATGGCCTCAGCCCTTGCCCTTGTTGCGGCTGCGGATGATCAGCCTGTCAGTGCGCTTGTTCGCCCGGGTCTTGTAGCCCTTGGTCGGCTTGCCCCACGGGGTGACCGGGTGGCGGCCGCCCGAGGTACGGCCCTCGCCGCCGCCGTGCGGATGGTCGACCGGGTTCATGACGACGCCGCGATTGTGCGGCCTGCGGCCCAGCCAGCGAGAGCGGCCGGCCTTGCCCAGGCTCTGGTTCGAGTTGTCCGGATTGGATACCGCGCCGATCGAGGCGATGCACTCGCCTCGGACCATGCGCAGTTCGCCGGACATCAGCTTGATCTGGGCGTAACCAGCATCCTTGCCGACCAGCTGCGCATATTGCCCCGCGGCGCGCGCAATCTTCCCGCCGGCGCCCGGCTTCATCTCGATGTTGTGGACGATCGTGCCGACCGGGATGGCCGAGAGCGGCATGGCGTTGCCCGGCTTGATATCGGCCCGCGCCGCGGCCACGACCTGGTCGCCGACCTTGAGGCGCTGGGGGGCTAGGATGTAGGCGAGCTCGCCGTCCTGGTACTTGACCAGCGCGATGAAGGCGGTGCGGTTGGGGTCGTATTCCAAGCGCTGGACGAACGCCGGCATGTCGCGCTTGCGGCGCTTGAAGTCGACGAGGCGGTATGTCTGCTTGTGCCCGCCGCCACGGAAGCGGCTGGTGATGCGGCCGTGATTGTTTCTCCCACCAGTCTGCGAAAGGCCCTCGGTGAGGCCCTTGAGCGGCTTGCCCTTCCACAGCTGGGCCCGGCTGATCAGCACGGTGCCGCGCAGGCTGGGCGTGACGGGATTAAAGTTCTTCAGTGCCATCTACGTGGTCCCCGCCTTACGCCAGGCCGGTGGAGAGGTCGATCGACTGCCCCTCCGCCAGGGTTACGTATGCCTTCTTTACGTCCGAGCGCACACCAGGGCGGCCCTTGAAGCGCTTGGTCTTGCCCTTGTTGATCAGCGTGTTGACGCTCGTCACCTTCACGCCGAACAGGCCTTCGACCGCCGCCTTGATCTCGGGCTTCTTGGCGTCGATCGCGACGCGGAACACGAACTGCCCGCGCTCGCTGACGATGGTCGCCTTCTCGGTGACGATCGGGTTGCGGATGATGGTGTACATCGCCTCGCGCGACAACTGCGGCTTGCGCTTGACGGGCTTTGCGTCGCTCATCACTGGCCTCCCTCAGCGCCGGTATCCGCGGCGGCGGGGCTGCCCGCCAAGCGCTGCTTCAGGCCCTCGACGCCGGCGGTGGTGATCGCCAGCACGTCATGGGCGAGGATGTCGTAGACGTTGGCGCCGATGGTCGGCAGCACGTCAATGCCGATGATGTTGCGGCTGGACTTCAAGAAGCCCTCATCGACAGCGCCGTCGATCACCAGCACCGACTTCCAGCCAAGCGCGGTCAGCTTCGCCTTGAGGTCCTTGGTTTTGCCGGTGCCACCGGCGGCGGCATCCAGCACCACCAGCTTGCCGTCGCGCTGCTTCTGGGACAGGGCGGAGATGAGGCCCAGACGACGGACCTTCTTCGGCAGGTCGTAGCCGTGGCTGCGAACCACCGGGCCATGCACCACGCCGCCGGTGCGGAACTGCGGCGCGCGCAGGCTGCCCTGGCGGGCGTTGCCGGTACCCTTCTGCTTATAGGGCTTCCGCGTGGTGCCGCTGACCTCGCCCATGCCCTTCACCTTGTGGGTGCCGGCGCGACGCTTGGCCTGCTGCCAATGCACCACGCGCGCCATGATGTCGGGCCGGGGGGTGGCGGCGAAGAACTCGTCCGGCAGCTCCGTGGAGCCGGCCGTGGTGTTGTCGAGGGTCTTGATGTCGATCTGCATGTCCCTGCCCTCAGCCTTCCGCCTCAACGAGGCCGGCCGGATACGGCGCCTCCGGATGACGGGCCTTCTTTACAGCGTCCTGCACCAGCACGTATCCGCCCTTGGCGCCCGGGACGGCGCCTTTGATCATCAGCAGGCCCTTCGCGGCATCGACGGCAGCGACCTCCAGGTTCTGGGTGGTCACCCGCTCCTGCCCGAGATGGCCAGGCATCTTCTTGTTCTTGAAGGTCTTGCCAGGGTCCTGCCGGTTGCCTGTGGAGCCGAGCGAGCGATGGCTGACCGACACGCCGTGGCTGGCTTCAAGCCCCGAGAAGTTCCAGCGCTTCATGCCGCCGGCGAAACCCTTGCCCTTGGTGGTGCCGACCACGTCGACGATCTGCCCGGCGACGAAGTGCGCGGCGGACAGGGTTGCCCCAGGCTCCAGTAGCGCGTCGGCATCGACGCGGAATTCGGTGAGCTTTGCCTTCGGTTCGACCTTCGCCTTGGCAAAGTGGCCCTTATTGGGCTGCGAGACGTTCTTGACCTTCGCCTTTCCCCAGCCGAGTTGGACAGCGGTATATCCGTCCTTCTCGTTCGTGCGGGCCGCGACCACCTGCACGTTGTCTACATGCAACACGGTGACCGGCACGTGCGTACCGTCGTCCTTAAAGATCCGGGTCATGCCCAGCTTCTTCGCCAGCAATCCTGTACGCATTTTTTTCCGTTCCCCAGAGGAGCCGCCTGTGTCCCGAAGGATGGGGGCTCATAGGCCAAAACGATGTCCGAGCCCCGCCCGGACATGGGTGAAACTTAGAGCTTGATCTCCACATCCACACCGGAGGCTAGGTCAAGCTTCATCAGCGCGTCCACGGTCTGCGGGGTGGGGTCAACAATGTCCAGCAGCCGGCGGTGGGTGCGGATTTCGAATTGCTCACGGCTCTTTTTGTCCACATGCGGCGAGCGGTTCACGGTGAAGCGCTCGATATGCGTAGGCAGCGGAATAGGACCGCGGATCTGCGCACCCGTGCGCTTGGCGGTGTTCACGATTTCCCGTGTGCTGTTGTCCAGCACGCGGTGATCGTACGCCTTAAGGCGGATGCGGATGTTCTGGTTGTCCATCACTCGGTTCCGATCAGCGGACGACGTCAGTCAAAGGCGGGGGCGGCTAGCTTTCGGCAGGCACGGCCCGCAAGTGCAACGCCGGGAACGGAGGCCCCGGCGTTGCACGTTCGGCGGTATCAGGCGACGATCTTGGCGACCACGCCGGCGCCGACGGTCCGGCCACCCTCGCGGATGGCGAAGCGCAGGCCCTCGTCCATGGCGATCGGGGCGATCAGCTCCACGTCCATCGACACATTGTCGCCCGGCATCACCATCTCGGTGCCCTCGGGCAGCTGAACGATGCCAGTGACGTCGGTGGTGCGGAAGTAGAACTGCGGGCGGTAATTGGTGAAGAACGGGGTGTGGCGGCCGCCCTCCTCCTTGGTCAGGATGTAGCTCTCGGCCTTGAACTTGGTGTGCGGGGTGATGGTGCCCGGCTTGGCCAGGACCTGCCCGCGCTCCACGTCTTCGCGCTTGGTGCCGCGCAGCAGGGCGCCGATGTTGTCGCCGGCTTGGCCTTGATCCAGCAGCTTACGGAACATCTCGACGCCGGTGACGATCGTTTTGACGGTCGCCTTCAGGCCAACGATCTCGACTTCCTCGCCGACGCGCACGATGCCGCGCTCGACACGGCCAGTCACCACGGTGCCGCGGCCGGAGATCGAGAACACGTCCTCGACCGGCATCAGGAAGGGCTTGTCGATCTCGCGAATCGGCTGCGGGATGTAATTGTCCACCGCCTCCATGAGCTTGATGATCGACTGCTCGCCTAGCTCCGGCTGGGTGTCGTTCAGCGCGCAAACGGCCGAGCCATGGATGATGGGGATGTCGTCGCCGGGATACTGGTAGCTGTTGAGCAGCTCACGCAGCTCCATTTCGACAAGTTCCAGCAATTCGGGATCGGCGATGTCGCACTTGTTCAGATACACGACCAGCGCGGGCACGCCAACCTGGCGGGCGAGCAGGATGTGCTCGCGGGTCTGCGGCATCGGGCCGTCGGTGGCGGAGACCACCAGGATCGCACCGTCCATCTGCGCCGCGCCGGTGATCATGTTCTTCACGTAATCGGCGTGGCCGGGGCAATCGACATGGGCGTAGTGGCGGTTGGCGGTCTCGTACTCCACGTGCGCGGTGGAGATGGTGATGCCGCGTGCGCGCTCCTCGGGAGCCTTGTCGATCTGGTCATAGGCCGTGTACGTGGCGCCGCCACTCTTTGCCAGGATCTTGGTAATAGCGGCGGTCAGCGACGTCTTGCCATGATCGACGTGACCGATGGTGCCAATGTTGCAATGCGGCTTGTTCCGCTCGAATTTAGCCTTACCCATCGTGGTATTCTCCGTGCCCGACGTTTGTTCCGGGGTGGGGGGATCTGTCTGGTGGTGCCGCTCGTGAACAGCCGCGATCCGCGGACCGTCTTACCAGCGATAGTGGCTGAACGCCTTGTTCGCCTCGGCCATGCGGTGGGTGTCTTCGCGTTTCTTCACTGCCGAGCCGCGGTTGTTCACCGCGTCCAGCAACTCGTTGGAGAGCCGCTCTTCCATCGTGTGCTCGCCGCGCTTGCGCGCCGCGTCAATGATCCAGCGGATCGCAAGCGCCTGGCGACGCTCCGTGCGAACTTCGACGGGCACCTGGTAGGTGGCACCACCAACGCGGCGCGACCGCACCTCGACGGCGGGCTTCACGTTTTCCAAGGCCTCATGGAACATCCGCACCGGGTCGGCCTGACTGCCCCCGCGGCGCTTCATGACGTCAAGCGCGCCATAGACGATTCCTTCGGCGGCGGACTTCTTGCCATCGTACATCAGCGCATTCATGAAACGCGTGATGACGATGTCCCCGAACTTTGGATCGGGCAGGATTTCGCGCTTTACCGCGCGGCGACGACGACTCATCTCGCCCTCCTTATTTCGGCCGCTTCGCGCCGTAGAGCGACCGCCGCTGGCGGCGCTTGGCGATGCCCTGGGTGTCCAGCACGCCGCGCAAGATGTGGTAGCGAACGCCCGGAAGGTCCTTCACGCGGCCGCCGCGGATCAGCACGACGCTGTGCTCCTGCAGGTTGTGGCCCTCGCCGGGGATGTAGCTCACGACCTCGAAGCCGTTGGTCAGGCGCACCTTTGCGACCTTGCGAAGGGCCGAGTTCGGCTTCTTGGGCGTGGTGGTATAAACGCGCGTGCAAACGCCGCGCTTCTGCGGGCAGCCCTGCAACGCGGGAACCTTATTGCGGGCCCGGGCGGGGGTGCGCCCTGAGGCGATCAACTGGTTGATGGTCGGCATAGACCCTCGTTCCGATCCTGTCAGCGAAGCCCGGGTTCAATCCCGAAACCCCGTAAAGCCCAATGCCCGCTCGGGCACATCCAAGTCGTCTCATATCGCGCCACACGCAAACCCCGCGACGGGCGGACATGCCACGCGGCATGTTCCCTCGGCGGGGGTCGACCTGCATGCGGCCTTAGCCCCCGTGTACCAGGGGCGGCGCCTCACACATATTGTGCCTGCAAACGCGAGCCGACCGAACCGTGGGCAGGGCCGACTGAGGCCGCAATACTTACGGGCAGAGGCGAGACGAGTCAAGCATGCGCCGTCGGTATGGCCGGGGAAACGGGGCTGTTGCCATGCATCCGGTGCGGGGCCGGCGTGCATGCCGGCGGCGGTGCTCTAGGGAGCGATGGAGTGTGCAAACGGAAGGGGTGGAAAGGTTGCCCTTCCCACCCCCGCGGGCCGTTCTGGACGTTGTGGTGCCGATTCGCCGAAAGGCTACTCAGCCGCCTGCCCGGTGATCTGCGGAGTCTCCTGGCGCAGGCCCTTCTGCTTGTCGCGGCCGGCCGCGATGGCACGCAGGCGGTTCATCACCGCGCCGGTGCCGGCGGGGATGAGGCGCCCCACGATCACGTTCTCCTTGAGGCCCATCAGAGTGTCGACCTTGCCGGCGGTTGCCGCCTCGGTAAGCACGCGCGTGGTCTCCTGGAAGGAAGCCGCGCTGATGAAGCTGTGGGTCTGCAGAGAGGCCTTGGTGATGCCCTGGAGCACAGGCATAGCGACCGCGGGCCGTTCGCCCTCGCCGATCCGTTTGTTGTTCTCCTGGTCGAACTCCATGCGATCCACCTGCTCGCCGGTGAGGTAGGTGGTATCGCCCGGCTCCATGATCTCGACCTTCTGCAGCATCTGACGGACGATTACCTCGATGTGCTTGTCGTTGATCTTCACGCCCTGCAGCCGGTAGACGTCCTGGATCTCGTTCACCAAGTAGTCGGACAGCGCCTCTACGCCGAGCACCTTCAAGATGTCGTGCGGCACGCGCGGACCGTCCACCAGCGGGTCGCCCCGGCGGACGAAGTCGCCCTCCTGCACCGAGACGTGCTTCCCCTTCGGGATGAGGTACTCGCTC
>Ga0105050_10004373_pt1 | contig 18862 bp, 25 predicted proteins | sample FRY01_FD_78088 | JGI IMG/M metagenome (GOLD analysis project Ga0105050, IMG submission 78088) | Freshwater microbial communities from Lake Fryxell liftoff mats and glacier meltwater in Antarctica - FRY-01 | ecosystem: Environmental > Aquatic > Freshwater > Ice > Glacier meltwater ... | reverse complement strand
GCATATTATTATTCGGTGCCATCGGATTCGGACAGACGCCCAGATCAAATAAATATTCGTGGTGAACACAAAACATTTTTCGGAGGAAATTTAATACAAGATTCCGTTGTATATGGATATTCAACTTTTACAAAATATGAATTGGAAAAATATCTTGTTAAATTACGAACATTACAATTACATGAAGACGATATTATAGATAGAATTGACAACGAGGAAAAGTAATATGAAAATATTACTTTTATTTTATTCAATAATTGCAATTTTATTAATATCGGTTCTTATTGCATCCGTATATAGTAGTACGGTTGGGCACGAACAAGCCCATGTTACAATAAATGAATATTTTGGAATGGATTCAAACTATGTGGTCACGGTTAGTTTTGAAGGAATATCTGGATTAACTACTCCGGATTCTAATGATAAATTCTATAGCCCGGAAGATAGACGCGCCGCATATATGATGCATGGAATTAATGAAGCTATTGGGTATCAATTAACTCCATTCTTTATTGGAATAATGTCATTTTTTATAATAATGATAATGCTATTAATAATTAATATGGGGAGGGAACAATATTATGGTAACGATAACAATAGATGGGAAACAACAAAGGGGAAAGGAAGTAATTGTGGAGGATTGGAACAGCCAATGCCATAAAGGATTCACCTATATATTTACGGATGAACCTGGAAAAGCAGACGAATTAATAAAAAAGAAATAATAGATGGGTTTTTAAATCTTTCGGCTCATATTTATATATATGAGTAGTTACGATGCACGAAATGCCGCACAAATAAGATTAGACGAACTTATTAAAAAGTATGAATATAGATCAAGAGAATCACATATGATGAAAGAAAGGTATGAGGTAGATGCCGAAATACATAAAAATTTAATGTTACTTATCGATGATTTAAAACTATTAAAAGAAATGATTGATAAGCAAAGTATAAAAGGTGGAAAATATGGAACTAAGATTTAATAAATTTTTTATTCAATTTCCGTCCGAAACACAAATATTGGGTGATGCGCCATTACATAATATAACGGATGAAGAATTGAACGAAGTAATGAACGAAATAGAACGAGGGCACATCAACATAAAAGATGGTTACCCTCTTAAAAATATTCGCGAAGCTGCACTCAATGCATAAGCTTTTAATACTTTCGCGACATAATATATTTAGTAAGAGTGTATTAAATAATACACGATTATTATTCGAACCTGAACGGTAAAAGAAGGTGATATAATGGGTTTTGGACAAACAACTAATAATTCAACTGAAGCAGTTCCTGAGAAAACGGGAAGTGGGCCAGTTGATCATATAAAAGTCGGCGGGATAACTGTCGCGGTGTGGAAAAATAAAGGAGAACATTCTGATTTTTTCACATATTCAATGCAACGTAGTTATAAACAAGGAACTGAATGGAAAAATACAACATCTCTTAGAGATGGGGATTTACCAAAGGCAATTCTTGCACTACAAAAAGCATACGAACAATCATTCACATCTGCACAAGATGACAAGGAGTGATTGCTCAAAAATATTGTGATAGAGGCAACTCTGTCACTTTATATTTACAGAACATAGTTGGGGGTTTTTATAATAGTGTGTGTTTTCCCCCAACACAATGTTTTTAAACATATCGAGGTGTAATTATATTATGGTAGAAGAATTAATGGAATTTGAAAAGATTTTAGATTTTGAAAAAATATTATTGGCTATTGCTAAAAAGGGCGATACAAAAGTTCATATTAAAAGAGATAATAAATTTTCTCCAACGGAACTATCCGGGTGTATACGCGGATCCTATTTTAATAGATTATATCCGGAGGAGTATGATGATAAAACATATTTAAATTTTTTGTATGGAAATATTTTGCACGAATTATTCCAAGACCATTTAGACTATAAAGTAAGAGATAAAGTATTAAAAGATGTAGTGGGGGATAATATAAGATTTACCCAAAATGAAAAAGAATTTCATTATTTACTCCCGCTTGAAAAAACCAATAACGAAAGAATAATTATAAGTGGCCGTTTAGATACAATTATATTTTTAAAAGATAATCCAATACCAATTGTTGTTGATTATAAAACCACCGGGGCAATAAAATATTCAATAGCCGCACCAAAAGAAACACATGTATCACAACTTAATTATTATCTTGGATGTATGTTAGCCGATTATGGAATTTTAGTTTATATAAATAAACCAGATTTACAAATTATTCAACACACCGTTAAATGGTCTCCGGAAATTTTCAATGAAATGATTGATTTTGCCATTACATTAAAAGATAGTTTGGATAAAAAAATACCACCGGAAGTAAATATAAAGGATATGCAATCTCATGGATACTGTGCTTATTGTAAAAATAAAGATAAATGTAAAGAGTTGAATAAATGAATCGACATTATTGCGAAGAATGCAAATCGGATTTTGATAGAATAGATAAAGGATATCACCCACACAATGGAGATTGTGGACACTGGGAATGTCATCTTTATGATTCAATAAACACAACATTGGCAATGTTAATAATGATTCCACTAATAATAATAATGGCCCCGATTCTTTTATTTTTAATAATAGCCGATAAAGTACTAGTCGATGATAGGTAATATTATGTTAAGAACAGATTCATTATTACGAATGAAAAAAATACGTACATTTCCAAAAGCGCAAAACGGATTTTATAAATCAAAAGGAAAACACTGCCGACTTTGTGGAGAAAAAATAGAAGATATGGAATGCATCGAAATATGGGCTTATGCGGATACTTTTGTCGGGCACTTTCATGACGCATGTGTACAAAATGCATATAAAATAATGTTAACAAATAAAATTTAGATGATACCATGCCATATAAAAATAAAAAAATTCAATCAATGTTTGTAAAAAATTGGAAAGAAGAACATGCCGAAGATATGAAATGGTCTTTTCGATTATGGGTTGAATCTCATAGAGAACAAAAACAAATGTTAGATGCAAAGAGCCGAAAAAAACATCAAGAATATTATAATTGGTTGGCGCGCTTTAAACGAAGGTTTTTAAACTTGCCGGATGATATATATTTTATAGAGATAGTTGATATAAATGGAAACAGTTTACAACAGTATGGAGATAAATTAAAATGAATTATATCAAAGATATTAATATGACACGACAATGGAAACACTCATATATTAAATATTGTAATTACTGTCAAAAAAAATTTAATTCCCCTTATATTACTACTAACTTTTGTTCTCAAAAGTGTTCAAGTAAACAATATGGAATTATGCATAAGAAAAGTTTCTATATAAAACGAAAGAAATATAGAACATTAAACAAAGAAAAGATAAAACAACAAAAACATAAATGTTATTTAGCTCATAGAGAGAAATATTTAAAATACTCAAAAAATTGGTATATTAATAATAAAGAAAAAAAGAAGAAATATGATATCATTTATAATATAAAAAATAGAAAAAGAAAAAATCTTAAACAAGTTAATCGTAGAAAAAATGATATTAATTTTAGATTAAGCGGTTCTCTCAGAAAAAGAATTTCAAAAATTATTAGAAACAAATCCAATAATACTATGAGCTTATTAGGATGTGATATTGATTTTTTCAAAAAATATATGGAACAAAAATTTAAAGATAATATGTCGTGGGATAATTATGGTCTGTATGGTTGGCATATCGACCATATAATTCCATGCACAGCATTTGAGTTGTCCAAAGAATCAGAACAAAAACAATGCTTTCATTATACTAATCTACAACCATTGTGGGCTGTAGAAAATATAAAAAAAGGAAATAAATCTATGGAGGAATATAAAAATGGATTATAATAAATTTGAAATAAAAGATAACAAACCATTAGAAATAGTATTACTTGGGGATCTTCATTACGGAGCAGCACAATGTGATATTGACTTATTTAAAAAAGTAATCAATAAAATTAAAAACGATAAAAATTTAAAAGTAATTTTGATGGGGGATATTATAGAAAATGCAAATCGATTTTCGGTAGGCGCTGGGGTATATGAACAGACAATGCAACCTGAAGAACAAATTAAAGGGATTACAGAGTTACTTAAACCAATTGCTAAACAAATTCTTTTTTATCACAGAGGAAATCACTGTGAGCGAAGTTATAGAATGTGCGGGGTGGACCCTGGACAAACTATAAGTAAATCACTAGGATGCCCATATATAAAAAATATGGCTCTTACAGAAATATTTATTGGAAAAAAAATAAAATATACTTTGTTTAGTTGGCATGGTTCTGGTTCATCGAGAACTACAGCTGGACGACTAAAAGTTTTAGAAAGATCATCTGATTCATTTAGTGCTGATTTTTATTGCCAAGGACATAATCATGATTTATTTGCTACAACAATTCCTAAAAGAGAAATTGTTAATGGACACTTCGTTGATGTTTTCAAACATTATGTTTTAACTGGAAGTTTCACAAAATGGGATAATTCATATTCAGAACAGTTTGGTTATCCAATGATGAAATTAGGATGCCCAAAAATTACTTTAAATAACAAACAAAAAGAAATTAAGGTGGACCTGGAGTATGTGTAAAATATGCACGCACTGAGATTTAAAGAGCATAGACGAAGAAGTATTATGGCATCTATAAATCTAATTATATTTAGCATATTTTTTGTGGTATTGCTCAATATATATTATAACTCATCTGGAATATATTCAAAAGAACTAAATTTAATAGTACTATTTCCGAAAGATTACCCAGTTACATCTGAATTTCACATAGCCGCGCATGAAATTGCGCACTACACATATTTTACAAAATTAACCTCGGAAAAAAGATTAGAATATGAACAATTATTTAATGACTCAAATGAATTTATTTCAGGATATTCAAAGACAAATGCGGCCGAAAATTTTGCGGAAGAATTCGCGTATGCAACTATATGTAAAATGAATCCAGAATATGTTACAAATAGTAGATTAAATTTTTTTATTAATAATTATGAAATGATAATAAATGGAGATGAAGATAAATGAAGAAAACAAAAGATTTTAAAAAGAGTGGAAAAGAAATAAAAGAATTATATAAAAATGTTACAAAGGCCGGAATAACTCCTGAAGAAGGAATGCTTTTTTTATTGGCCCATATGGAAAAAACAAAGGCCTCTGAAATTGGAATGGATATTAAGGGCGAGGATGGACATACATTTTGTTTAAAGGTTTCCGTTTTAGATGGTTCCATTGATGATAATGATCAACCATTATCAGAACAAAAAAGAGAAAGGTACGGAACTTCCATGGTGGTTTAGATGATTAGAAAAATATTTTGTTTAATATTAATCGCCGCATCTGGATTCGTTTGTTTTACGGAAGTACCGGAATTTTTGCCATTATTTATAATCGGGCTTATAGGAGCGAAGTTTTTATAGGAGTAGATAATATGGGAAAAAAGATATCAAAGTTAGAAATGACATTGGGTGAAACACCAAAGGAAAGTGCATGCCATAGGGCCATTTGTAAATTATGTGGTAAAAAAATATATACTCCAACAAGAGTTTTATTACAATACGACAATGGTGGGAAGATTGGGTATGTTCATGAACATTGTTTAAGACAAGCATATGATATAATGTTATTAAATAAAATTTAGATGATTTTTATGGATATAAATAGAATATTTGACGAGGCCATTGAACTAATACAAAATCGCAGAAGATTATCAATAGAATCTCGTACTTCTAATAGTGAATACAATTATGGCAGGACCACGGCATTCAATGAGGCCATTGCAACACTAAAGGACTTGAAAAAGTCAATAGTAGCCCCCGAAATTTGCACTAAAATAGAAAATAGTAATAATAACCATATCGTATATGCCAAAAAAGAACAAAAAATAATTAGTGATAATACGATACAAATAGTATAACATAAGCTTTTTAAATTGTTCGGTCCTATAAATATATAACCAGTACACTTGCTCACGATGATACTTATGACTATACAATATATTATTAAAAAAAATGGCCGAATTGAAAAATTTGAAAAAACTAAAGTGGAGAATGGCCTTTTTAAAGCGGTTAAAGAAGCCGGGGGTAATAATAAAGAAAAGTCCGACAGCATAGCGGCAAAAGTAATTGATGTCCTGGAAGAAAAAGCCAAAGGTACAAACCAAATAAAATGGAGTGAAGTTTTAGACGAAATAGAAAACACTTTAATAAAAGGGGGCCACGATAAAACAGCTCGCGCGTTTATTTTATATAGATATAGAGATTCAATGTTGCGAAAGCCGGAAGATACGGATAAAGATAATATTTTAATGAAACACTATTTAGATAAAAGTGATTGGACGGTAAAAGAAAACGCAAATATGGGATATTCTCTACAGGGATTAAATTTGAATATGTCGTCAAAAATTACGCAAAATTATTGGCTTTCAGAAATATATCCATCTAATATTGCCAAAGAACATATAGACTCGAATTTTCATATTCACGACTTAAGTGTGTTAGGCCCGTATTGTATGGGACATGATTTATTACAATTAATTACAACGGGATTTAATGGAGTTCCCGGAAAAATATATTGTTCTCCTCCAAAACATTTAAGATCTGCCCTTGGCCAAGCGGTTAATTATACATACACGCTTTCCGGAGAATGTTATGATGAAGAAACCGAGATATTATCAGATAATGGGTGGAAATATTTTAAAGATTTACTTCCAAATGATACTATTTGTACTTTAAATTTAACAACAAAAGAAATTCAATATCAACAGCCACTTCGTTATATTAATAAATGGTATGAAGGAGAAATGATAAAATTTAAAAATATAAAATTTGATTTATTAGTAACTCCAAAACATAGAATGATTTATACACATCCAAATGTTAAAAAGGTAAAATTTTGTGAAGCAAAAAAATTTAATTCAAATATGGGTTTTATTCCAAAGGGTGGAAATTGGATAGGAACATCTCCAGAATATTTTTATTTACCCTCAATAACTATACAAGAAAATATGATTGGAAAAAATAATACACGCCAAATAATAGAAAAAATAATACCTGAAAAAGTAATACCTATTATAGTATGGTTAAAATTTTTAGGTATGTATTTATCCGAAGGGTGTGTAAACGAAAGACATGGAATAGATCATAGACGAAATAAGCCCAGACAAGAATATGTTGTAGGGATAACACAAAAAAAATTTAAAAAAGAATTTGAAGATGTATTAAATGAACTTGGATATAAATATTCAACTTGTCATCGGAAAGATGGACTAAATGACTACAGAATATCAAACAAACAATTATTTTTATATTTAAAACAATTTGGAATTTCTAAAGATAAATATCTTCCTGAATTTATAAAAAATTTATCCCCGAAATTATTAACAATTTTTTATGATTATATGATGTTGGGAGATGGTACCTCTGATTTATCAAAAGGTAATGAATGTTATTATACTGCAAGTTATAAATTAGCCGGAGATATACAAGATATAATTTTAAAAATGGGGTTTAATTCTAATATTTTAACACATAAAAGAGATAAATATATTTGGTATGTTGTATCTAAACAAAAAACACCTTTTTATAAAATATCGAAAGAAAATATTACCACACAAAAATATAAGGGAAATGTATATTGTGTAGAAGTTCCAAATTCAACTTTATATGTACGACGAAATGGAAAGGCAACTTGGTGTGGAAATTGCGCGGGGGCACAAGCATTCTCTAATTTTGATACATTGTTAGCACCATATATTAAAAAAGATAATTTGTCACGTGAAGATGTTAAACAAGCATTACAAGAATATTTATATAATATGAATGTTCCAACACGAGTCGGATTTCAAAGCGTTTTTTCAAATATAACCTTAGATGTTACATGCCCAAATAAATTAAAAAATACGCCGGCTTTTATTGGGAATGAAATGGCGGATTTTACTTATGGAGATTGTCAAAACGAAATGAATATGTTTAATGAAATATTTTGCGAATTGATGTGTAAAGGAGATGGGCAAGGAAGATTGTTTTCATTTCCAATACCGACATATAACATTACAAAAGAGTTTGATTGGGAAAATCCAATAAACACTAAAATTTTTGAAATGACTAGTAAATTTGGAATCCCATATTTTAGTAATTTTATTAATTCCGATATGAGTGTGGATGATGCAACTTCTATGTGTTGTAGACTCAGATTAAATACTAAAGAACTTTCTCACCGAGGTGGAGGACTATTTGGGGCCTCACCAAAAACAGGATCAGTCGGAGTCGTAACAATTAACATGCCCCGAATAGGATATGAAACAAAAACAGAGGAAGCTTATTTTAAACGATTAGATCAATTAATGGATTTAGCAAAAGATTCTTTAATAATTAAAACTAATTATATTGAAAAAATGACGGAAGAAGGATTATATCCATATCTTAAACATTATTTGGCTGGAGTAAAAGCAGACACTGGCCGATATTGGAGTAACCATTTTTTAACTATTGGATTATTAGGATTAAATGAATCATTAATAAATTTTAATAAACCCCCTATTTCCACAGAAGAAGGTGCAAAATTTGCCGAAAAAGTTTTACAACATATGAGGGACAGAATTATTCAATACCAGCACGATACTGGGTTTTTATTAAATTTAGAAGCTTCCCCGGCGGAAGGAGTTGTAAGACGATTTGCTTATGCTGATAAGAAAAAATATCCAAATATAATTGTGGCTAATGAAGAAAAATATAAAAATAATCATGCGGCCCCGTATTATACTAATTCATCACAAATCTCAGTAGATGCTAACATTGATCTATTTACTCAATTAAAATTACAAAATAATATTCAATCTTTATACACCGGGGGCGTTGTGTTTCATATTTATGCCGGAGAAAAAGCCCCATCCCCTGAAGCCGTAAAAACTCTTATTAGAAGATCTTGTGAAAATTATAAAATTCCATATTTTTCATTTACGCCGACATTCAGTATTTGTCCCGTTCATTCTTATCTGGCCGGTGAACATAAATTGTGCCCAACTTGTTTGGCTGAAGGTGAAAAATAATGAAGTCAAACCCATTATGTGTTAATTATTTTATATTAGAAAAAACAATGAAAAAGATTCGGGATTCACAAAATTGGCGCATTCTTTCGGCATAAAAATTTAATGAAATTGGGCCCAAAAAATTCTCTATTTTTTATTAAATAACACACAAATTCCTAGACACTTTTTTAGTCTCTAAAAGGGCATGATTTTTGGTACAAAACTCGTTTTGGATAATTTGGATAGCTGAGCTAAATCGCCAATCAGCCACAACTGCCACGCCCTTTTTGCTGATGAAAAAAAATGCTATGTTAAGGAAAATGATTATTATTATATTATTTATTATAATGAGTTATATATATATATTTAAGGCATTATAGACACTTTTTATTGAATTGATACTGTATTTTAATTACATCAAAAATAAAAAAAACACGTTTTTTGAGTGCCAAAACCCCGTGGCAGTTGTGGCAATCGTGGCAGTTTGGATAGGTTATCCGATAATTAGGATAGGTTATCGGATAATTAGGATAGATTGGTTTATAAGGATAACGCACTAAAAGTATATAAGAGGTGATTAAAAAATGGTAACAAAAAGTGGTCAAACAACAGTGCATCTTAGGGACAATCAATACGATAAAATATTGTTAATGAGAGCAGAATATATACATAAAACAAAAGTAATAATAAGCTTAAAAGATTTTGTAGATTATATGATAAAAGTAAATCAAAAAGAAGTAAATAATTTACCAACATTAGAAATAGTTGATGGAAAAATAATTAAAATAGAACCAGAAAATGCGGTCCAATAATGGCTTGCAACATAGGTTTTTAAATACATCGAACAAAAAATATTTAATAAGGAGATGATTAGATGTTTGATATTGGAAGTACATATAAGTTAATGGTTGATAAAAATTATGAACAACCGTCTATTTATACAATTACAATAGAAGAGGAGGATGACATATTTATTAAAGGAATTGATTTAAAGGGCCAAATGCGGGGTGTGAACAAAAAAGATATTAAAGATTGGTTGAAAATAGAGGAATGAGATTATGGAAAATGAAAGGTTTAATAAGGATGATGCGACAAAATATTATGATTTGCTTAATCACAGTTACGAAACTGAATTAAGACTATATAATAATAAAGGAAGAGTTCCGGCAAAAAAAATGTTTGTTACTGGTAAATCTGACTTTATTTCTAAAATAGAAGAAAATCTGGAAAATAATTTAAACATAAGTGCGGGTATAAATGAAAGAGAATCTCAAAAGAGTGGGGATGATGATGTAAGATTTTTCGGAACAGTATTAATTGATTTTGATGCGCACGATGAATCTGAAAGTATTGATGCAGTTGAAAAACAAGCAAATAATTTAATGTTACGGTTTTCTAATTTAGATATAAAAAGTTCTCTTGCAAAAAGTGGAAGAGGATATCATATATTAATTCCGTTTAAACCAGTTGAAATTACAAATGAAAATAGAGATGAATGGAAAAATAAAATAAAAACTTTAAGAAAACACTTTGTAGAAAAATTTGGGGTAGATAGTAGTACATTTAATTTATCACGTGTATCAAGGGTTATTGGGACTTATAATATTGAGGCCGGAACTGTATCTCGATGGATTGATTATAAAGGTTATAATGATAATTTTGAATTTATAGATTTAATTAATGAATTATATAAACACCGCGAAACTATTGATAAAGTTACTAAGGCTGTTAAGTCTGGTGTGATTGACGATGATTTAGAAACAAATAGACAATGTCCTTTTTTTGATAAGACTGCATTGAGTACAAAATTTCCTGAGGGAGAGAGATATAATATTCTTGTTAAAAATATGGCCATGTACACAAATTTTATTGGCAAATTGGATAAAAGAAAAAAGTTTTGTGAGTTTCAAGATATTCCGGAACAGGAGTTTGAGGGCTGGGACGGAGCATTTAAAACTGGATCTTTTAAAAAATTTAATTGTGGGGAAATTTTTAATTATTCTCATAGACATGGATTAAAAGATGTGTGCAATGGGTGCCCATATAATAATTTTAGATTTTCTCCGGCAAAGATTGAATTTAAAAACAAGGTTGCTAAGAAAGCTAAATTTGAAGTTGTTAAAAATTTATATCAATGTGGATTAACTACAATTGGTCAGTATGGCGTTATTACTAAAAAACCTATTTATAGTATTCATGAGATTTCTTTTTTAGTTGGTAATCCTCGGGCATATGCAATTACAATTAATTCTTCTGATTTAAGAGAAGGAGATAATGAAAGGTTTATAATTCCATTGCGGGCTAATGAATCTTTATATGAAAAATTTAAAAATCATCCGCCAAATAATATATTATTATTAAAGATAGCAAAGAATCTTGGAATTGCTGAAAAGGATTCAAAACAAATGATAAAGGATAATACTTTCTTTGATTATATTATAAGTGAAGATTTACGACATCTAGACCCAATTTTAGTTACGTTGGGGGCCGGGGTTGATGAAAATGATATTAAATCATTAAGCAATGATGATACTAAAAAAATTGTGGAAGATTATACAACTCTTGGGTTAAGCGTTGATAGTAGTATTATTTTAGAAATGGAATCAAAGTTTTTTATTCCGGATATTACAAAAACAAATTTTAGAACATACCAGTTTTATAATCCGCATAGTTTTTGTTTCACGGATACAAAGGCCGGTAAGACAACTATTTCGTCACGGATTGGCCACAATGCGATTCGTAGTACCGTTAAAAATCTTTTAGGATTCGCCACAAGTGATGAAATTAACAGAGGAACTTTGCATAATAATATTTATCCTTACTTTTTAGATGAACTTAGTATTGATGATAGTAAAAGTACTTATGGAAAATTATTATCTTATATGGAAATGGGAAACGTTAATATTGATGTTGGTAAAAAAAGTATTACATGTGAAGGACTTTCTCCATTAACATTTATGGGAAATCCAAAAGATAGTTTGGATCCGCGGGATAGAAATTCTTCTGTAATTGATATCGTTAATCAATTTAATAATACTTTGAGAATGATTACTGATAATTTTGTTGCATTTGGAAGTAGAATTGGTTTGGTTATTTTTGACCCTAATACTAAAAGAATTTCCGGGCATCAAAAATTTAATGAAGATGAATATGATGTATTGACTGCTAAATACGAATATTTAAGAACAATGGCGGCTCCGATTTTTTCTGATTTATTTAGAAAGAAAAAAATTCAAAGATTTCTGGATACTCCTTTTGATAAAAAATATTTAGATACTATAATGATGGTTGCGGATAAAGCTACTATTGAAAGCGTTAAAGGATTTATGCGTGGGTCAGAAAATAGTTATAAACATATGAATGGTCTTGCTTTAAGACTCGGGTGTTTGGAATATTTAAATGATATTATTAATGATAATTATGATGTTGGAAGAATTATAGAAAAGTCAAAAGAATTTCTTGAAACTTGTAAGAGTATTAATTTACAAAGTTTTAAAAGAATGGTAGATAATCCTGCAGTTGATGAATTTATTGCAAAGGGGTATAAAAAAGATTACGAAAATGAATTTCTTGAAAATAAATGTGTGTTGTCTGCTATATATAATTATATTAGAGCAAATGGTAAAACTAAGACAGTTTACACGGCCGATATTGAAAAGTATATTTTAGAAGATGATAATAGACCAGATGGCAGAGGCCCAACTTCTATTATAGAAAGATGTAATATGCAAAGGCTCGAGCATCATTATAGAATTGAATATAATAGGCTTGATGCGATTGCGTATTTTTCTATTAAAGACGTTAAACCTTTGATTAGTATTTTTGGGGCGTTTGAAGAGGGTAATATTTTTCAGGCGGCAGAGCAATTAAAAATTATTATTCCTAAGGGTGTGAAAGAATAAAACAAAGGTTTATAAATACTTCTGTACTATAATATATGAGGAGTGTGAACATTATGAAGGTACGAATAACAATATCGTTGGATGAAGAAATTAATCAGAAATTACAAGAATTACATAATAAAAGTGATGCCCCAGTGTCGGCAATTATAAATAGAATTTTGAAAAAAGAGTTTAAATTGAAGTGATTTTTATTAAAGGAGGGAGAAAATGAATGAAATAAAATATCCAGGAGTTTTGGTATTTGATATTGAATCCGCAAATCCATATTATGGATGTCCAACAGAACAACATAGGTTACGTCTCTTTGCTTGTTATTCGTTTGATGATCAAAAATCTTATATGTTATATGATCCACAGGAAATACGCGATATTATAGATAGACATAAATATATTGTGTCTTTTATGGGTGTTGGGACTAACCATAAAAATGAATTAATTCCCGGCTATGATTGTACTGTAATGTATAATTCGGGGTATAATGATATTATAAGTAAAGGGTCTGATGAGTTATATAGATTTAAGGGAAAAACAAATATTGATATATTTACCGTTTTTAAAAAACGTGCCGGATCAATTAAGATAAAAGAAGGAATGCTTGGTGATCTTCTCATGTCTTATTCTCTTGATTTTATTTCAAAAACTATTCGTATTGTAAATAAAGATGAAGAAAAGATAAAAGAATTCGATTATAGTTTATTAATTCCTGAAGTTAAAGATTGGACACCTGAAAATAAACAATTAATTGAAGAGTACACGCAGCGCGATATTGATATCACAGTCAAGATGTACTCTTGGATTGAAGAATATTTTGAATCATTTAAAGAATATCTAAATGATGAAGATATTGATAAGAAAAAATATTTAACTTGTTCAATTGCATCATTCGTTTATAAGTCCGTTTGTAATGCACTTGGTTTTAAGGAAGAATATTCTGATGAAAAAATACAAGGAACATACAAAGGTGCTGTTGTTTTTTTTCCAGCTGGCCAAGAATTTCATGGAACAATTTGGGCATTAGATTTTAAAAGTTTGTACCCTCATATGCTCGTATTAGCGAACCTTTTTTCACCAGTAGAAGAAGGACAGGGATGGCATGGAAATGAAATGTTCAAACCAGTTGGAACATATAATGATAAAGAACGGGGAAAAATCGAAAATTTTGTTTTAGATGTATATAATAAGAGAGTACAATTAAAAGCTGAAAATTCACCTAAAGAATATTCTGCAAAAATTTTCTTAAATTGTTTTGCAGAAAATACACAAATATATACTCCAACTGGTGAAAAAAATATAAAAGATTGTCAAATAGGAGAGTTAGTATATAGTATAAATCCGAAATCTAAAGAACTCGAAATAAAACCAATTATTGGATTTGAAAAAGAAATGTATAATGGGGTATTACATAATTGGAAAGGAAATTATTTAGATTTTAATGTTACTCCTAAACATAAATTTTTATTGAAAGATAAAAAGACATGTTATTTTAAAGAATCAAAAGATATTACAGATAATGAGTATATACCAAAAACGAAATGTACATATAAAAATCAAACACATGCAAATTTTTCAGGATTAGATAAATTTATTGATTGTTCAAATTTAAATATTTTTATTAAACCGCATATATTACATGGGAGAACATGGATGAAAAAACATGGATTTTTAAAAATAAATCATAAATATAATCAATATAATAGATATTTAGTATTCAAATATAATGATATTCAAAATAAATTAAAAAATTTTACGGATGCTGATATAAAATGTAAATATGATTATAGAAGATATGAAGATATGGTACCATTTTTTTATAATACCATTGATATGTTTTCTTTTTTCGGCTGGGTTATATCTGAAGGGTCTACAACATTTTCAGATGCTAAAATATATAATAAAATGATAACCGTTGATAATAAACAATACACGTTGAGAAGAGGTAAAAACTATATAACAGATATTAGTCAATATTACAATATTAATAAAATAAATTGTGATGAAATCAAAAATTTATTAACAAATATGAAATTAAAGTTTTCACAAACATCTAAAAATACAAGAATATCGAGTAAAATTATTTTTGATTTAGTTCAGAAAAATTGTGGAATCGGTTCAGTGAATAAATATTTTTCTAATAATATTAAAAATGGTTTTACTAAACAAACAGCAACTGCATTATTTACTTCAATATTTAAAGGGGATGGAACAAAAAATAGTAGTAGATATACCACTAAATCTGATAGATTAAAACAAGATTACATTGAATTGATTTTAAATCTGGGAGCAACATTCACAATAAAGAATGATGGTTGTTGGAGAATATCGAATACATTTAATAATAATTATATTTCAAAATATAAAAATAGAAGGGATAAACAATACAATGGTTATATATATAAAATTAATGTTGCTGATAATCATACGTTACTTGCAGGTTCTAATGGTAGATTTAATTGGATTGGACAAAGTCTTTACGGTTGTACAGCGAACCCAGTATTTAAAAATGTGTATAATAAAACAACTGCAGCCGATTGTACTTACCTTGGAAGAACATGTATTAAATTTGCACGTAAAACTTTCATAGAGAATGGATATAAAATTTTGGCAGGAGACACAGATTCAAATTATTTATTAGATCCATATGATGATGAAAGGCGTCTTATAAAAGTTCGAGATCATATTGTTAATACCATTAAAAAGAATATGCCTCTTCCATCAGAGACTTTTGGGATGGAAATTGATGCTAAGATTACGGATATGTTTTTTACAAAGCCTGAAAAACCAAAGAAAAAAATACCTTCTACATTTATTGATGAAGAGGATGAAAAAAATTCTAAATTAGGATTTTTGAAAAAGAATTATATTTATAGAACAACTGATGGAAAAATATCATATAAAGGAATGGGGGTAAAGAAAAAAAGTTCCCCGGAAGTTTGCCGGTATATATTTAAAAATATATTATTAAAAAAAATAAGTGAAGAAAGAGTTGCACGCTTTTCGGAAACATATTTACAATCATTGATTACCGATCTCTTAAAAAAAGATATGTCAATGGCAACAATACGTTATGCATGTAAACCGGTCGGAATGTATGCTAGTGAATCAAATATTAATGCACAGATTTCAAAGGTGTACGGCCCGGGTATTCATTTTTTGATTCCGGTAAAAAAAGATGTTTATGCTGATGGTAAATTATTAACGGCCGGGATGAGTAAGAAATATATTTCTTTAGAAAATTTTCAGAAGTTAAAATTGAAATTATCGGACATTAACATGGAAAGTATTTATTCGGGGCTCACATATTTCATAAAGGATTCTCAAACTTCTTTGGCGGCATTTTTTAATTGAAGATAGGTTTTTAAATGTGTCGGATCAAATAATATTTATAGGTGATGATTAAATGGAAGGAACAGATAAACAGTTTGGATTTTTGACCTTTGGAATAATTGCAGTTATTGTATTATTAGTAATTGGATTTAATTCATTTGGAATTGTTAATCCAGGGGAAAGAGGAGTTCTTATTAATTTAGGACAGGTACAACAAGGTAATCTTGGGGAAGGATTTCATTTTAAAATACCTTTTATTCAAGGTATTGCATTAATGGATGTTAAAACACAAAAAATTGAAGCTTCGTCAGGAGCGGCATCAAAAGATTTACAAGTAGTAACAGCTAATGTGGCATTAAATTATAGGGTTAACAAAGACCAGGTTTATATTATTTATAAAGAAATTGGTATAAATTTTGCATCTAAAATAATTGATCCGGCAATTCAAGAGTCGGTTAAAGCAGCAACAGCAAAATTCACTGCTGAAGAATTGATTACAAATCGAGAACTTGTTAATCAGGCAATTAGAGATAGTTTAACAGAAAGACTTTCAAAATATTATATTGAAGTGCAAAATATTTCAATAGTTAATTTTGAATTTAGTGCAAAATTTAATGAAGCTATTGAAGCTAAACAAATTGCAGAACAAGATGCTTTAAAAGCTGAAAGAAAATTACAAGAAATTGAAGTTGAAAAGCGACAAACAATTACTCAGGCCGAAGCGCAAAACGAAAAAGTTAAATTAGAAGCGGATGCTGAAGCATATAAAGTTCGTGTAGAGGCCGAAGCAAAGGCGGATGCATTAAGATTAATTAGAGAGCAACTTGAACAAAATCAGAAGTTAATCGAATATGAAGCAATTCAAAAATGGAATGGAACTGTACCATATTATAGTGGCAGTGGGGCTGTACCATTTATAAATATACAACAAGGTGGAAATTAAATGAAAAAATTATCAATAACAGATGCCGCGGGAATAATTCTTGCGGCTATTATTCTCGTATTTTTTGTATTACCGGGAGTTGTAATGATTGGGATGAGATTGATTTTTGATATTTTTTCTCTAGCAATTTATGGAATTATAACTTGGGTAATGTTTAAAATTATTGAATATAGTTTAAAAGAAAAGGAGGGAAAATAAATGGTAGGAGAAGATGTAATAGTAGCATTAGTTATATTCGGAGTATTTGTTTTGGGCGGAGCATTTTTTTGGAGAATGGTTAGATCTGGAATTCGGAAAGATGAATTTGTACATGCATACTTTACGGCAAAACTTAAAGAACACGCTACAAAGCAAGGCGTTGATTTAGCTACAGAAATTAAAGAAACTCAAGGATATGGTTTTTGGGAAAACGTTCCAAAGAACAGAGCAGAAGCTAAACAAATGAGATTAAAAAATAGTTCTATTGCTCAAACAGATTTATTGTTTGAAGCATTAGATGAAACAGAAAAAACAGAGAAGAGAAAGTAAAATTTCTCTTTTTTTATTTTTTAAAGTAAGTCTGACCTGGGAGGGATAAGATATGGAAGAGATTATTAAAGTAAATAAAAAAACCGATTCTGGTTTAAAAGTTAATGAATTGCGTGGAGTAAAAGTTTTGGATAATAAAGGGAAAAAAATTGGTACTGTTATGGGATTAAGAATTAATTCTAAATCGTATGTTCTTGATGGAGTTGAAGTAGATAGAGGAGTTTTTGGGACCGATACATTTATTGAAACTAGCTATATTAATTTAATTAGTTTAAATGGAGTAACATTAAATATGACTCCTGTACGCGATTATAGAGGATTTGAAGTTCTTGATTTAAATGGAATTAAAGTTGGTAAAATTGAAGAAATTAGAACTGAAGGTAAATCAAATGATATTGCGGCAATTGTTGTTGCAAGAGGCATTGGAAAAAATGATGCGGTTTTTTCAAAGTCAGACGTTAAAAGTTTTGGTAAAAAAATTATGTTAAACAAAGCTTATGATGCTGATGCTGTTAAAGTTGGCGGAAGAACAAAATAAAAATGATATTACGTGGGCCGATATAATGGTCCACCCATTTTATTTTTAAAAAGAAGGTGCAAAAATGAAAATAACAAATACAAGTATAATTGAAAGTTCAGAAAAAGAAATTGGCCTAGTTACCGGAGAATTTGTTGCCAGTCGTATGTTTATAAAAGATGCATTAAATGGTGTTCGTAATTTTCTTGGGATGCCACTGCATTCATATGCGCGAATGCTCGGCGATTCAAAAGATGGAGCTATTAAAGCTATGATTAAAGATGCGGAAGGACTTGGAGCAAACCGAATTATTAATGTTCGATTTGCAATTACTACTTTAACTAATGATTCAGCTGTTGTTTTGGCAACTGGTACGGCTGTGGTGTAATGGGCGCATTCAATCTTGGAATAGGTCTTGTTGGTCTAATTATTTTATTTGGTATTTTAACCGCCGGAGCGGCATCTGAAATAACGGAAAAATATTCAGATATGAATATAATAAATACAATTGATTTTGATAATTTTTTGGATGAGCTCGATCAAAACACAATAATTAAATTAGATTCAGGTTTTGTGGATAAAAATTTACCAACATCTTTTAAAAAGACTAT
>Ga0105050_10004368_pt1 | contig 18873 bp, 18 predicted proteins | sample FRY01_FD_78088 | JGI IMG/M metagenome (GOLD analysis project Ga0105050, IMG submission 78088) | Freshwater microbial communities from Lake Fryxell liftoff mats and glacier meltwater in Antarctica - FRY-01 | ecosystem: Environmental > Aquatic > Freshwater > Ice > Glacier meltwater ... | reverse complement strand
CAACGTCTGCTGCCAAATCATGGGACGCAGGAGCGGATGCCTGCAAAAATCCACCGCCCTGTTCCGAGGTCGAAAGACCGAAATCGAACCTCACCCTTGCCACTAAAATCCAAGCAGAACCAAGTTGGATGTGGGAAGCGTCCAGTTGCGTTGGTTCTCGCCCATTCACTTGTACGATATTTCTATTGAGCAGATCGATCGTCCCGGTTTTAAACTCCTCAGCGTCGACGAAGTCATTACCGAGAAAGGCTTGCTGGGTTTTCTATGGTCTCAGAATCAACTCGGCCGATTGGAGATCATTTCTCCGGTCATCGATGTCGAGTTATTGCAAGACGGATCGAATGTCGAGAACTTAGCCAGAGCCCTGAGCGGTGAATGACCAGACGAAAAGGCACCTTCGCGTCGCCCGGTGATCGATGTGGATGTGAGTGTCAAAAGCGCCTCCGTCGTGGTGCGAAAAAGTGACCAAACTGAGCCAATTGTCGTTGTGCCGCCCTGGGACGTTGAACTCGCGTTTCGATCGATCAGCGGTGATCCGGTGCTTCGCATTGAGCCAACGCGATGGCTTGATCATGTTAAATTAACGCCGGATCTGATGAACTTAGGCTTGGAGCTGGCGGTTCCGACGCTCGCGAAATCAGCTTGGATCGATGGTGAAGTTTCACTGAAAAGTGGTGAGGTCCGCGTCCCACTCGATGCCGCGATTGAAAGTATAGGAAAATGCGAGATTACGTTCCACAGTGTGCGAGCAGGCTCGCAGCAGCCCGCGATGATCGCCCTCACCAATATGCTCGCGAAATTTGTTGGCAGCGACTCGGACGGCGAAGTGATGCTGGTTGACGGAAGCCAAGTCAACGTGGAATGGAAGGACGGGTTCGTCCATCACCAAGGCGCCCGATTCGGCCTGCCTCGCTTGGATTCGAGATTGCAGGTGGAGACCGAGGGACGAGTCGGTATCGTGGATCGATCGCTGGAGGCAACCATTCAATTACCGATCCCGCTGCAATGGATTGCACGAACGAATGAAATCAAGGAGATGGGCGTACCGACGGTGAAGTTACCCGTCACAGGCACCCTTGATGAGCCGCAGATCCAGTGGACAGCGATGCGACAAGAGTCCGCCGAATTGCTGAGCATGATCGGATCGAAACTCGGTGAAGATGCGAAAATGAAATCAGCGGTGGTCGGGGCGCTCGAAGGATTGGCAAACGGTTCTGGGGACGGTGCGATTCGCACGACCGCTGACCTCATTGGCCAACTTCGCGACTTCCGCAAACAACGAACGATGAGCCGGAATGAATCCGAAGCCGATAAAGAAACGAGTGACGAAAAGACCACTGGCGATTCACCACTTCCTCGCCGGACAACGCTGCGATAAATCTTGCGCCGCCGAGGTGCTTAACGCGAACTAGGCTTTAGTCTTCGTCATCTTCGTCATCTTCGTCATCTTCGTCATCTTCGTCATCTTCGTCTGGATCGTCGCCTTTGATCTTGGTCATCTGAACTTCGTTGCCGCGATCGCTGTATACAACACTGCTCATCAATTCGGTGATCAACAGCACACCGCGACCACCAGGAACTTCAAGCAATTCATCTTCGCGTGGATCGGGGATGGAGGCCGGGTCAAACCCTTCTCCCTGATCGATGATACGGATATGGACCGTTTCGCAATTGCAGGCGATCGATACTTCGACCGTTTTCTCCGGATCAAAGCGATTGCCGTGGCGGATCGCGTTGACAATGGCTTCATCAAATGCAAGCTGAACACGGAAGACGTCGCGCGGAGCCCAATTTCGATCCGTCATCGCGTCCACCAACTCGTTGGTAAACTCGGCGGCGATCGATGTATCGCTAGGTAGGATTCGGTGCGTCGACCATGTCGAGGGAGTTGGCTCCGACATCAGTCTCAGAACTCGTCATAGATGGAGGGATAAGAAGACAAAATGATACGATAAGCGTTGCCGATTGCTCAATGTCACATCTGAACTCGGCGATGAACCACGACGCAACAGGAAATTCGAAACTAAGTGTAAACACTCCTCGCCGATCGTTCGCTCCCCCGTTCCGCGTCAACAAACCCGAACAGACGATCGAGCCGGGTGACATTGAGGATTTCGCGAACCGAAGTGGTTACGTTTTCCAAAATCAATTGCTTCCCGAGTTGGCTGGCGCGGCAGTGAGCCCGAGCAAGCTGAGTAAGCGTTTCGCTAGATATACAGTCTATGCATCCCAAGTCGACACGCAACACTCGGAGGTTTGCGTCTTGCAAGAGATCGAGCAATTGTCGCCCGAGATCGTGAGCATGATTCCAGGAGCGAATGCGCTCCGTAGAGAGATTCAGCGTTGCCTGGTCATGTCGCCAGTGAACAACGGGCATGTGTTCATCGCTGAATAAGCCGCAAATAACGGTCTTCGGAATTTGGACAGGAACGCCTGGCGAACCGTTCGATCGCATCGACCAAGAGGGCGGCGAAGTGCGATATCTCTTGTCAAAGCGAGATCGAAATAAATTCATAAAGCCCGGGAGCGAATCGAATGTTCGAAGGTTCGGCACTCCATCATGGAGACATCAGTTCATCCTGTCCCACCATCCGCATCGAGACTAAACTAGAAATCTCGATCCATGTGAACTCTACCGAGAGGAGAAGATGTGAACAAGTTTGACGTCCTCGTTGCGAAGTGAGTTTTTTCAGGAAGTCAAACTAAGTTGCCTTCCGAATCCATAATGGATGTCAATCCGCCAACTCAGTTTCCGGGGGGGTAGGGAGCGACTGCGGCGATGTCATTGCTGGGCGCTCTCAACACCGTTGAAAGTAGTAACCAGTTCTCGCCATCAAACTCGGTAACGACTCCCGTTGCGGCCCAACGAGCATCCTTAGGATCTTGAGCGATCGCTTCGACAACCCGCTGTAACGCCAGATTTTCCAATACTCGGTAACGAACAACTTCAGCCGCTCTACTCGTGCTTGCGACTGATGACGATTCTGCCACCGTCGTCAACGCGTCACCGGTTTTTTCGCTTGTCGATTTCGTTTCAGCGGGGACTACTTCGAACTCGAAGGCCCATCGCCGGCCGACTTGCAGAAAGGTTCCCACCGTCGAACCGATTCTCGCACCCTCACGAAGACGCGGTCGAGCGGCGCCCGATCCCGCCCCTTCCATTTCATCAGCCCCCTCGGAGTCCCATGATTCGGCGGCATTTACGGTTGGGTGGTAGTGTCGAGGCAATGCATTGATGGTCACGGTCATTGCACCGACGGCAAAAACGATCAAAGCACCAACCCTGGAAGGCAACCCGTATCGCATCGGTGCACGCGACCAAATAAAGACTAAGGGAAGTATGATTATCATGACTGTGGCCCCACCGTTATGCCTGAAAGGCATGACCGAAGGTCGAGGATTCTTCAACACAAACGAAACGGATTAACAAGAATCCCTTCGTTGATGAGCGCATCCCAAATCCTTCGGGGGCCGACTGGCTGCTTTTATTGCCTTGGCATTGCGATCGCGTGCAGGGCCACCACCGCTCCGACAGCTACCATCGCAAGTCCCAACCAACGAGGCGGTTCGACTCGCTTGGTTGGGTTGGGGTAGACCTGCATCAGGAACGATGTCATCGAGGGTGAGTTGCTCGCGACGGGCGTTTGCTTGGTGATCTTGGCGAGTGTTCGGGTGGTTGGCTCATTGAGTACAAATGATTGAACCAACCGAAATTGAATGCCAAGCATGACCAGCAGCATGCCTACCATGAAGTATCGATTGCGAGTGAATTGCATGGTGAGTACCTTGCTTCTGCGCGGCAACGTTAGCGAGCCAAGAGCCGAAATTGCCAGCGAGTGAGAGGGGAGCTTTACGCTTAGGTGGGGGAAGCGTCTTCGAGATTTGGATCGGCATTCCAGGCATCAATCGATAACAACACCAGAGAAAGATCGCGTTGTATTCACTTTGCGGACTGTGCCGTCAAGACGCCTGTTCAGGCCGGTTCGCTGGGTCGTGAATGCCTACTCGCCGGTCCATTGATTTAAAAGCGAAACCACGCTCTTACGAAACCCAGACAACGTCGAATCATCAAGCAATTCCTTGCGATCGCTGCGCAGGATGGATGCGGCCAGCATGCGATGCTCTTGCCAATCATTCAGACTGAAACTACGAACATCAACATAAATGTCCTCCAGGTTCTGGTTCACCTTTGGCACAACATAAACACCGGTATCTCCGCGAACGATATGGTAGTGATTTGCTACAAAAAACATAACGAATCCGGCGACCATACCGGCAAAAAAAGTTCCGATGCGTCCCATCTTCTGCTCTCGCTTCTGATTCCCACTCGCGCGGGCAAGAAAAACAACCAGACCGCTTGTACAATGCCGAGGCGACTGGCATCAAGGTCATCGCGAACGTAAGCAATGAGCGGGAAACCATTGCCTTGCATCTTACGGGCAATTTATCAGCCCCGTGGCGTCACCGCGGAGTATGGTCGACAATGCTTTTAGTCGACCCGCAGTTATTTTTGTACCCGCACATCTTATGATTTACTTCACTCTCCCTCCGGGAGAGTCGGCCTTTCAGGGCCGGAGAGGGCTTCGAATGCTAGGCCCTCCCCGGACTGACGTCCGACCCTCCCGCTGCACAGGTGGGTAAAATGCAGACTGCCGTTCGCGTTATTCGTTGCCAATCTAGTCATGGGAAATTGAGGACTATCGCCGTGCCATCCATACGACGCCTTCGCGTGATCACGCTTCGCATTCAATTCATTGTGAGCCTCTTTGTGTCATCCATTGTCGCGAGTCTTTACGCCGTGCCCGTCCTTGGCGACGAAGGCATGTATCTGATGAATGACCTGCCGAGCGAACTGCTCAAGCAGCGTCACGGGTTTTTCGTCGACCAAGCGTGGACTGATCATCTTCGGCTGTCGTCCGTCCGATTCAACAGTGGCGGATCGGGCTCATTCATTTCAAGTAACGGCCTCGTGTTGACCAACCATCACGTTGCGTCCGACACGCTTCAGAAGCTTAGCACCGCCGACCGCGATCTCATTCGTGATGGGTTCCTCGCCAAGACATTCGAAGACGAATTGAAAGCCCCTGATTTAGAACTCAATCAACTCGTTTCGATGGAAGACGTCACCGAGAAAGTCAATGCGGGAGTCGATACAACGGCGAGCGTCGAAGATGCTTTCAAACAGCGCCGCGCCGCAATTGCCAATATCGAACAAGCCTCCAAAGATTCAACGGGGTTGCGCAGTGACGTCGTCACGCTCTTTGGCGGCGCGAAATATCATCTTTATCGATACAAGAAATACACCGATGTCCGACTCGTCTGGGCACCTGAAACCGCAGTCGCGTTCTTTGGTGGCGATGCGGATAACTTCGAGTACCCTCGGTACAACCTCGATGCCACAATCATGCGAGTTTACGAGGACGGAAAGCCAGCCAAAATAGATCAATTCTTGGCTTGGAGCGATGAAGCACCGGCCGAAGGTGACTTGGTTTTTGTGTCGGGTCACCCGGGTCGCACGCAGCGAATCTTTACGACCGCAGCGTTGGCATATCTTCGAGATTCCCGGATGCTGTACGTGCTCGATCTGTTGCGACGTAAAGAGGTATTGATGCAACAATTCTCGCTCGGTGGCGTGGAAAGCAAACGTCGTGCACGAGATGAATTGTTTGGAATTCAGAACTCACGCAAAGCCTATGTCGGCATGCTCGGTGGATTGCAAGATCCAAAGACCATCGCGGAGAAAAAACGTCGCGAAGAAGCATTGCTCGCCGAGGTTCGAAGCCGCAACGACCTGAAGGCCTCCGAACAAGCCTGGGCCGACGTCGCCGCAGTTCAAGAAGAGAAGAAAGCGATGCTGAAGCAAACCATCAGCCTTCGCAGTGAACTGTTTGATCTTGCGGAATCGATCGTGCTGCTAGTCGCCGAGGATCAAAAACCCAATCAAGAACGGCTCGCCGAATATACCGATGCGGGAAGAGAATCGTTGCTGCAGCGTTTGCTCAGCGAAGCGCCACGTTATCGCGATCTGGAAATGACCAAGCTCGCCGACGAGCTAGCGAGAATGATTGAATTGCGAGGTGCCGAAGACTCGCTCGTCGTTGAAATGCTGGTGGGAAAGAGTCCACGGGAAAGAGCCGCGGAGCTGGTCGCCGGCACGCAGATTGACGAGATTCCGGTTCGTCAAAAGTTAATCGACGGCGGGATCGATGCGGTCAACGCATCCAATGATCCGATGGTCAAACTCGCTCGATTGGTCGAGCCCGAGTATCGCCGGATCCGTATGCAAAGCGATCAGCTCGACGAACGGGAACGACAAGCGTACGCAAAGATCACCGCGGCAACCAACGCGATTCAAGGCACCGGCGGATATCCCGACGCAACGTTTACACTTCGATTAGCGTTTGGCGTTGTCAAAGGCTACGAACAAGACGGTGAAACCATTCCGTCAGGAACAACCTTCGCCGGAGCATTCGACCATTCAAACGCTCATGCGGGGCAAGAAGATTTTGATTTGCCAAAGTCTTGGATGGATGCAAAGTCAAAAATCAGCTTAGACATGCAGCTCAACTTCGTTTGCACCGCGGACATCATCGGTGGCAACAGCGGCTCGCCGGTGGTCAATCGCAAGGGTGAGTTGGTGGGTTTGATTTTTGATGGCAACATTCAAAGTTTGACCAGCGACTACCTCTATAGTGACGTGCAAGGGCGAGCCGTTAGCGTTTCCGCAGTGGGAATCCGTGAAGCGCTCTTGAGCATTTACGGAGCATCCGACTTGGTAAAGCAGCTTGGCCGGTAATTCATCGGTATTTCCAAAGCGTCGTTAGGTTTTGGCCGAAAGCGGCCGGGGCCCCTTTGTTCGTTAGCGTCGCGATTGGACTCGAAATCCCCTGGGATGGAGCCATTGCCAGGAAAACCTTAAAGCCACGTGAATCCGCAAAACGATTTTTTTGGCGTCGGCAATCGCGTCACGCCCCCGAGATTGCGGGGACAATTTGTCCGATCTTGGCGAGCCAACCGGTCGTCGCTCAGCTAGACTAAACGCGAACCGATAAGCGAGTGGTTTGTTGTTGAGGAGTTTTTAATGCTTAATCTGACCGGCCGCGGCCAATCTCATCACTGCAACGGTGCAACGCGCCGCGACTTTTTGCAGGTTGGAACGCTGGGGGCGATCGGATTGGGATTGCCCCAATATCTTGCGGCCGCCGAACGCGGCAGTGTGGACCCGGCGAAGGATAAACGATCATGCATCATGATCTTTAATCTCGGAGCTCCCAGTCAACTTGATACCTTCGACATGAAGCCCGAGGCACCGGCGGAAGTGCGAGGGCCGTTCAAGGCGATCAGCACCAAAGGCGACTTCCAGCTTTCTGAAATCCTACCGCGACATGCTGAAGTTGCTGATAAGTTCTCGATCGTCCGGTCGTGCTACCACACCGCCGCCGCCGTTCATGATGCCGGTTGGCAGATGCTGCAGACCGGTCGTCAATTTACCGGTGGCGTGAACTATCCCCATGCCGGTGCCGTGCTGCAATACATGCGAGGCCGAAGAAGCGACCTGCCCGCTCACGTTGTCCTGCCAGAAACGATGGGACGCGGCGGTGGCAATTTACCCAATGGCCAAGCCGGTGGTTTCCTTGGCAAAGCTTACGATCCGTTTTCGCTGATGGCCGATCCGTCACAGCCTAATTTTAACGTGCCAGATCTGTTGCCGCCGAGTTCGTTGGGCGACGTCCGTATTGATCGCCGTCGACGGATGCGTGAAGCGGTCGAAAGCCACATGGCCGCGCTGGAAGCGACCGAGTCGGCCAAGATGCTCGATGCGAATTTCGATGCGGCCTATCGATTAATGAGCAGCCCCCAAGCTCGGCAAGCGTTCGATCTGTCTCAGGAATCGACGGAGACCCGTGAACGCTATGGCATGAATCGCTTTGGCCAATGCTGTTTGCTCGCGCGTCGATTGATCGAATCAGGCGTCCGCTTCGTGACGATCAATACATTCCTCACGGTCTTTAACGAAGTCACTTGGGACATCCACGGCAGCAAGCCGTTCACGACGATCGAGGGCATGAAGAACATCGTCGCCCCCATGTACGACATGGCCTATTCGGCGTTGATTCAAGACCTCGACCAACGCAGCATGCTTGAAGACACACTGGTCACGGGACTTGCCGAATTTGGCCGAACGCCCAAGGTCAATCCCGCGGGGGGACGCGACCATTGGCCACAATGTTTTTCATGCACGTTCGCCGGCGGCGGTGTCCAAGGCGGAAGAGCGATTGGCGCCAGTGATCCCATTGGGGCAGTTCCCGCGGATCGACCCACCGCACCTGGCGAAATCATCGCCACAATCTTTAAATCCCTTGGACTGGAGTTGCACGCCGAGATGCCAGGCCCGGGCGGTCGCCCGTTTCCGCTCGTTGATTTTGGCGTGCGAGAGATTAGGGAACTGTTTGCGTGAGCGGTTCGGCTTCACCACGCGACTTCGCTCAACCAAGAAACGCCGTCGCGACGCAGTCCGCCATGAGAATCCCACGCTGCGTCAAAAGATAGTGAGTCCCCTCGACGTGAATCAAATCATTTCGCTTGCACTGGTCTAATTCAACGTGCCGAAGGGCAGCCACGTCGACGCCTGCTTCGCGGCGAATAACATCCAGATCAACGCCGTCGATCATGCGGATCCCGAACGCCGCTCGTTCGCACGCGTACTGCACGACCGAGATCGCTTCACGCTGGGCGACGGGTGATTGACCTTCTTGAATCTTCTTCAAATAAGTGGTCGTGCTTCGATGATTGACATCACGAAAACCGTTCACAAAATTTGCGGCGCCGGGCCCAAACGCAAACCAACCCTTGCCTTCCCAGTAAGCGAGGTTGTGTCGACAGCGAAAGCCATCGCGAGCGAAGCTGCTGATTTCATAATGCTTCAATCCCGCATCGCTGGCGAGTTGCATCGCGTCCTGGTACATCGCCAGCTCATCATCCTCGCACGCCTCTCGTAAGTTGCCTCGAAGACGCTCCGTCCAAAACTGCGTCCCCTTCTCGAACGTCAGCGCGTAGGTTGAGAGATGATTGATCGGAAGCGAAAGTGCGGTCGTTAAGTCGTGACGCCAATGGCCAATCGTTTCACCGGGGGCACCGAAGATCAGATCCATCGAAACATTGCCGATCCATTGGGCACAGTTCTGCACGGCCCTCTTCGCCGCGTCACCGGAATGGCCGCGTTGCAGTCGCTGGAGTTTTTCAGCAGCAAACGATTGCACCCCAAGACTGATGCGGTTGATCCCGCGATCAGCCAGCAATTGCAATTTCTCAGGTTCAATGTCCTCCGGATTCGCTTCCACGGACGCTTCGGCATCCGCGTTTCGGGGCAACCATCGATCAATCGAATCGAACAGACGAGTCAATTGCGGCAGCGTCAAATGCGTGGGCGTTCCGCCTCCGACGAAAAGCGTATCGATCGGCCGTGCTGAGCCAAGCATCGAAAGCTCACGATCGATCGCGAGTAGAAAGTCGTCGGCCAGATCGTCGCGGCCCGCCAGGACACTAAAGTTGCAATAGCCGCAGCGATGGCGACAGAAAGGCACGTGCAAATAGGCACTCCGAGGCGTGGGCCAGCCGTGGGGAGGTGTGAGGGCGTCTGGGATTAAACTTGAAATGCGTTCGGGGTTCATATCCACAAGTTCAAACGCCCGCCGAGTGCATCAGGTAATTGCCTCTCGACCCAGCGGCGCACCTGCGAATCGCTGTACCGGGTACTGAAGTGGCTGGCGATGATCGCATCATTTTGAAATCGATCGACGCGTTCGCGAAAGTCATCCAGGTGCATGTGCCCATGCTTGTGAATCTTCTCGCGTCGATGTCCCGGGGCCACGAAAGTCATTTCCGTGATCAGAATTTTCGCGTCATAAAATTCTGGGTTGTCGTCCAAGCCAGCGGGCGATGTGTCACCCGTGTAGGCAAAGACGGGGACACGGGTTTCGGCCGACACTTCGGTTCCCGATAATCGCAAATCACGAATCTCGATGCCCGTCAATTCACGATATTCGGGCTTCAGCTTTTGGCGACGCTGCTCGACCAAGAATCCGAACGACGGGATCGTGTGATGAGTCCTCAGCGCCGTCACCAACCATTCGCGGCCGATTTCGATTTCGTCGCCATCTTGCAGCGGTTCCAATTCGCATGGCATCGCGCCTCGGTCAAGATGCACGAATGATTTCAGCATCTTCCAACAGTCGTCGATCGCGTACTCGGGAAGGTAAACGATCGGCGGATCCATCTTCATCATTCGCCGGCGAGAGACGTATAGGGGCAGCGCGGCGATGTGATCCAGGTGCGTGTGGGTGATAAACATTGTGGACGTGCCCATGAATTCCCATGGTTGGGCACCGACGTCGAAGATCAACTTCAGCTCGTTGATTCGCCAATAAGTTTGCACGGCCGCGCGAGACCAACCTTCAATGGTGAAGCCCTGGAATTGTTCAGTCTTAACCGGCACGTTACCAACGACTGAGTCCACGGCCGTTGGTATGGCGGGCGATTGCGATGAGATTACTTTAGATGTCATTCCGAAAGATTAGCCCGCAGCCAGCTTTCCTGCGAGTCCTTTGGCTTTGCTCGTTTGCCCATCGTGAAAAACGGCGGGAATTGAAGACCAATCGCAGGGCAATGAAAATACGCCGGTTCAAGATTCGAGAGGCTGCGGTCCCTCGGGGTTCACCACAAACCGGTATCCCGCATCACGAATCGTAAGCAAATGCTTTGGCATCGCGGGGTCAGTTTCAATGAACTTTCGCAACCTCGCGATGAACTGGTCGACCGCTCGCGTTTGCAGATTCCCATTCATTTCCCAAACCTGGCTCAATAGTTCTTGACGACTGATGACCCTCTGCGGGTTTTCCAAAAAATACCGAAGCAGTTTCAATTCTTTGGGAGTCATCTTCACGGGCACCGAATCAACAAGCACCTCGTGGGTCTCAAAGTTGACCTGCACATGACCAAATTCACCCTGCAGGACCGCTTGAGACGGTCGTAAGCGGGAGGTCGCATTCGGGTGTGGTGCTTGGCCCTGAGCGCGATTGAGCGTCAGCAGGTTCTTGACGCGGCTGATCAGTTCATCGAGGTCGAACGGCTTGGACATGTACTGATTCGCACCGACATCAAATCCCCGGGTGCGATCTTCGGCCAGGGTGCGAGCGGACAGCATCATCACAGGGATGCGAAGTCCCAACGAACGGATCGCCTCACACACCGCATAGCCGCTCATTCCCGGAAGCATCAAGTCGAGGATCATGAGATCGACCGAGTCGCTGCTTTGGCCCACGATCCGTAACGCCATCGGCCCGTCTTCGACAAGCGTGACGCGATAGCCTTCGGCTTCGAGGTTGTATTTGATGCCGACGCCGATGTGTTTTTCATCTTCGACGACCAAGATATGCGGTCGCATAAGCGGATCCGATTGGAGTTTTGACTTCGGTCGAGCGACATGCCTTGATCACTCGCTCTTAGAATTACGGAAGCAATTTTCGTACATCACTGAAAACGTCATGAACATCACTGGAAACGCAAGGTGGAACGTTTTCTTCTTCACTTGCGACCACCCCGGGAATCGTGACGGTAAATACCGTGCCTCGCTGCTTCTCCTGGTAGTCGATCTGAATCGTCCCGCCAAGGGAACGCGTCACGGTACGGGCAAGATACAGGCCAAGACCGGTTCCAGGTTTGGATCGTTCCAATTCGCTGCCCAAACGGACGAAGCGACCAAAAATCTTGCGTCGCAAATTCGGAGGAATCCCGGGACCGTTATCGGATACTCGAACCACGACACGATTACCGCTGGTCAGCGACGCGGTGACCTCGACTTGAGGCGGAACGCCACCATATTTGACCGCGTTGTCGATAAGATTACGAAACAGAATGTCCAGCTCGATGGCGCGGCTTCGTAAGTAAATCGGTGGACAGTTGACCTTGATCGTCTCCGAAGGAACGGCATATCGAGCCGTCGCCGCGATCGCTCCCTGTCTCAATACGTCGGGCAATTGCAATAATTCCACTTCCGCTGGCTTACTGTCGCTCTCGATCCGCGCCGCATCCAGTAAATGATTGATCAGTTGATCCAGACGCTCGACGTCCTCAAGCATGAAGCGGTGAAAATCCTTTCTCTGCTGCTCGTCGACCGTGCGTCGCGACAGCGTTTGCAAATACAATTTTAAAGACGCGATCGGGCTCTTAAGTTCGTGAGTCACGCTGTCAATAAAATTCGATTGGCGACGGTTAAGATTGATCGCTTTCACGGTCAAAGTAAGGTAGGCGATTACCCCAGCGAGGACGACCGCAAGCCCGATGCTTCCAAACGCTAAAAGCACGTAATAGATGGGCGCCGAATCGCGATTGACCGTTGCGGCGATGACATTGATGGAAACCCAACCAACGGTTAAAGCCACGACCAAAAGGATCATCACAACGCCAAGCGTGATCGGGGCCTTTAAAGAGCGACGTTCAAGCATTGCGGCATCACCAAGGGAAGAGGATTGCTTATTTCTGGAATAGAACTTGCTGCAAAAATTGCAAGTGGATGTGAGTGAATGATCACTGTCAGCGTTTTGGTTGGTCCTGGTCCTTTTGGTTTGATTTCAAGTTGACACAATAGTCAAGCCGGTGATGCCGATGCTACGCAGGGTAAGGCCGGCTAAGGAATTCCTGAAAGCGAGCCGAATTTCGGCTCCTTGAGCTGGAAAGTCATTTGAAGGGACGTTAAATTCCGTTACTGTGCTCGAATGTGAGTACAATTACCACTGGCCAAAACTGAGTTATCCGGTAATAATGTCAAAGGCGAACCCAGGCAGTGTCCGAAAGTCATTGAGTGTCAGATTTTCACATTACGTGTCATTTTGACAGAGAAAACAGTTGTGCGCAGTCGGAAGTGGCGATCTGCGAGGGAATAGTTGTTCGTCTAATAGAGGGGTATTAGTGATGAGCGCTGAAACCAGAGCAGTTCGTTTCCCAGAACGCATTATGCGTCAGATTCGCCTCGATTCTCATCGGGCAATCGTACGAGCACATTTCTGTCCTGATCGGAGCGAAGTGCTGAATCTTCGTTGCACTGACAATTGCCGCGAGAACGACACCGTTTTCGGTTCGCAACTTTGGTATTTTGATGGCGTCGGCGTCGATGATTCCGATCGCCGGTTGCCTATCTATGGAGCTGTGGAATACTCTATTCAGTTCGGTTTGCATGAGTTGGTTGACGATGGCGTCTTCGACACGAATGCAGAACGAGAAAAATTCAACAGCGTCTATCACCGCGAGCACTTTGGTTCGGCGTGGTCGACTCCCGCACAACGCTGGTTCGCAATTGGGTTGATATGCATAAGCGTGATCATCATGGCGACGCTGGCGAACCTACTCTCTTTGTGAGCCTTGATGCCAACCTCGGGCGCCACGATGACGAGGTGGGTAGGAAGTCGTTTCCCTCCCAGTCAATCAGCAAGGCGAGTCAAGCTTACATCCGCGATGACGCCGTTATTTCGGTTGATCGCTTAGTTAAGAATTACTCGAACCATCTTTGGTCGACGAAAACCCTTGCGGCTCTGCGAGGCGTTTCGCTGCAAGCATTTCGCGGCGAAGTTTTCGGGTTGCTCGGTCCGAACGGTGCTGGCAAAACCACATTGATCAAGATTTTGCTGGGTGTCGTCCGGCCCTCGGGCGGTACGGCTAAGCTTTTTGATCTGCCCGCCGGTTCAATTCTCGCAAGGACACGAGTTGGCTACCTCCCTGAAAGCCTTCGGATCGACCGTCATCATACAGCGCGTACCGCACTTCATTATTATGGACGGATGAGCCGACTGTCTGGTGGCGACATTGCGGCACGCATCGATCCCCTCTTAAAGCTGGTCGGACTGGAAGGTCGCGATCGTGAACCGGTGCGCCGATTCAGTAAAGGCATGTATCAACGACTTGGTTTGGCCCAAGCACTTCTCCACGATCCCGATCTCCTCATCCTCGACGAGCCAACCGACGGGCTCGATCCGGTGGGGCGTAGCGAGGTGCGTAGATTGCTTCTGGAATTAAAAAACCGTGGGAAGACCATTTTTCTCAATAGTCATATCCTGCAAGAAGTGGAGATGGTTTGCGACCGAGTCGCCATCATGTCTCATGGTGAAGTGCGCGGGATCGGAAGCATCGACGAGTTAACGCACGATGCCGGAGGAAGAGAAGTGCAGATTGATGTCGAGGCCGACGACGACGACGGTGAACTCGCCGCAGGCGAGTTATCGAATCATATCATGCATCGACTGAAGCAAATTCTTGACCCCATTTACACGAGCCAATCAACGCACCTTCTCGCTCTGGAAAGTCAAAGAATATCCCCGAGGATCGATGAATTGCCCGGGGGCATGTGGCGTATCAAGGCGCACTGCGATGACCAAGCAAGAACCGACGCGGCAATCGATGCGTTGCGGAAAGAGGGATTTAGCGTCGTCGGTTTAAAAACGAACCGGCGGACGCTGGAAGATGTATTCTTATCGCTGGTGGAGCCTCCCGCCTCCACCGAGCTAACTTCGCCAACAGAATCACAAGCCATCTGAGTCACAAGCGAACCCATGGGTCCTTACCTTGCCGTGATCGGTGATTCTTTCCGGGCGGCGTTCTCGTCGCGAATCCTTTGGGTGGCGCTCGTCGCGATCTACTTATTTCTATTTGCGATTGCGCCGATCGGATACCGCGAGGTCTACACCACGACGATTCGTTGGTTTGACATTCCCAACGGAACGCGAATGAAGGCGATGCTGGCCCAGGGCATCCAGCAAAATGCTGACAACGGCTCCGTTGACTCAGCAACCGACGGTTTGACGCCCGCAGGTATGCTCGCCCGCGCGATGCCCGAAGAGATTCAAAGCAATCTACGCAAAGTGGCCGAAGGCGAAGAGGTGCGGATTCAACTCCACCTGCTCGCGGATTCCCTCAACGCACTTCTCGACCAGGATGATTGGTACAACGCGGAAGTCTGGAAGAAAACCAATCCGCTGCGTGAGCTTCGTGAACTCAACGCCATGAGCGATGACACATTGACGGATGATTTAAAAAAACGTCGAGCCAGACTGCGGATAGAAGCGGCGTTGCCAGGTGTGTTTGAAAATCGAGGGGCGAGAAGCATTGCGTTGACATATGCGGGCTTTGACTTTCCTGCGGTGCTTCAAATCGATCCGAATCAATTCAAGCTTCTCCTTAATCACATCGTCTTGCGAATCATCATCGACTGGGTTCTCGGCTTCGTGATGATCTTTCTCGGAATCCTTGTGACCGCATCAATCATCCCTGACATGCTGCAACCCGGTTCGTTGCATTTGCTACTAAGTAAACCGATTTCGCGTTCCTGGTTATTCATCGCCAAGTTCATCGGTGGGTGCGCGTTCGTCCTCGTTTGTGTGACGCAATTGATCGTCGGCTTGTGGTTGATCTCCGGTTTTCGACTTGGGATCTGGAACGAACGGCTGCTGCTTTGCATTCCCGTTTGCGTATTCTTGTTTGCCGTTTTCTACAGCGTCTCAGCGGTAGCGGGATTGCGTTGGCGATCACCGATTCTCTCCATTGGACTTGCCAATGCATTTGGTGCGTTGTGTCTATTTATCGGCGTTGCGGGCGGTGTATCGGACGGCTTTGTTACCGATCCCGATCGAATCGAATCTCTCGCCGTCTCAGGCGACACGCTGATTGCGTCAACGCGTGGTGCTGACCTGCGGCGATTTGATCGCACCTCACAAACATGGGTCGACTTGTTCGCCGATGAGAACGGTCGCGGTGATCGAATTCTTGCTCCCATTACGCTGGCGGACGGTCGTGTCGTCACCGCGCGTGTCCGCGGAGGGCGCATGAATCTGTTCGGTTCTGGTGTCACGCCGTTACTGGTGCTTGATGAGGCGGAGGACTGGAGACCAACGCCGTCGATTGAGCTCCCGACGGCGACATCGCAATTATTCAAGACCAACCAAGGCGAGTTGGTCGCGCTGAACTCCAGCGAACTGATGATCTGTGATGCCGCGACCGTTAAATCCCTCGGCGTGACAAACGATTCGACCGACGAAAATGCAAAGAAAGAACCACTCAAAAACTTGTCGGCGAATTGGCTGCCAAAGCTATTGAAGATGATGGGTGGTGCAACCGAAGGATTCAAATCACTCGCACCGCGCGAGGTTGCGGTCTCGCCACCGCGAAGCGTCGCGTTCACCGCGGACGGTGATTCCGTATTTGTTTATTCAAGTGGCCGTTTGCTTCGGCTCGACCGCCCCAATAATTCAAAAACGGGTGATCTGAAAACGGATGATCGCAAGCCCAGCGACGACACGGTAAATCTGCCATGGACCGTTACTGAAAAAAACAACATCGATGTCGGCAACAATGCGGTATGGGTCCGCATGATTGACGATGAAGTTGCGGTGCTTCGATCCGATGCGGCACCGTTGTTCTTCGCACAATCGCTTGCCCCGGTCGCGGCGGAGGAGCCTCAGTTGTTTGATTTTTCAAGCTTTAAAATCAGCGACGTGATTCAATGTGGAGACACAGGCCAACTTGCCATCTTATCGAGCGATGGTTACGCATATCTTCTCGATTGCCGAACGTCGCCAAAATCAATCAAGCCGATCCGCGGGATCAGTGATGTGGATACCGGCGTTTGGGACGAGGAGTCGAAGCGGCTTTGGGTTTCCCACCGTGTCGATCGTGTCTCCGCAATCGATGTAACGTCCCACACGATTGTTGAAAGGCTAAGTCCCAAGCTCGCCGGTTGGAGGTTGGTCGATAAGTACGCCGTGACGCCATTGCGATTCGTGACGCCGCAGACAGGCGAACTTGGGGAAACGATCGCGTCGATTGTTTCAGGCGAATCAACGATTCAATTTCCGTTCGACACGGAGAACATTCAGACCGAGCGATACAACATCTGGCGCCCCGTCATTACCTGCGCCGCATTCATCTTTGTGATGCTATCCGTCGGGTGTATCTACTTTTCAAAAGCTGACTTTTGACTTTCTATTCTTGCGGCAAAGCACGATACTTTGGCTGTATTCGCTCGCTCACCGCGGTCAATACAATGATCATGAAGCAACTGATCATGAACAGGATTGCTGCAATGCACAGACTGCCTCGAAGCCACATCGACCAATCGCCGCTGGTCCATCCGGTGTACGCCGTAATCGCAAATTAGCCGGTCACCATCTGAGTTCTATCCCCGCAAGCAACTGGTTGGCAATTCCAAACATGGGCCAATTGGTCTGGATCGATCCGCTCCAAATGAGCCCGCCCCAAGCGACCAAAACTAAAGGCTCTTCCGCAAAATCTGTGGGTAGATTCAGATTGGTTTTCAGTAGCGTTTCAGGGTTGGCACAATCTTGAGGTCTTCGCCCATGCTGAATCCAGGGCGCGGAATTTTTTAGGCATCCGCTCCTGCGTCCAATGATATTTTGCATCTGAAATTGCCGAGCGATACAATCAATGTACCGGGAAAAACGGACTCAGGCTCTGCGGGGACGCAACCTGGTAAGGGATATCTCGGTCGATAGCGCGCCAATGGTGCGGGCAGCCTCGGCGAGTCTTTGCTCGCCGAGATTGCCTTTCAAGCGCCCATTGGACGCAGGAGTTCATGCCTGAAAAATCCATCTCTAAACTGAAAGTGACTGCCAACCTTGATGTTTTCGCTCAAAAATGCCGTCGTTTGCTGATGCAAACTCGGTTTTGAGCGGGTTTGTACCGACAGATTCTGCGGAAGAGCCAAAACTAAAAAGCTGCTTATCAGCACGCCGGGCATCCAGTCTACGACTCCAAAGGGACGATAAAATCGTTCCGGGATTTCTTCAACCAAGAAGCGTGCGATTCGAGTGCCCGTGTCGATCGTTGTCAGAATGAACAATGCCTTAAACATAATAGAGAAGTGATACCAATACTTCACGACGCCATCGAGCGAGACGGCGCCTGTGAATTTTTGCATCGCTTGCGTCATGATATGGGCCATCCCGAAGGCCAAAGTCACTGCGCCTCCTGTGCGATCGCGAAGCGTCTCTCCGCCAACATGGCCCCGTCGCCAATCATGCGAATGTCGCTTTCCTTCGACACCATTTTTGGCGTCGTGCCTGACGCGACAAGTGCGTGAAATCCTGACACCGCACCGCACATGATGCAGATAAACGGAAAAGGAAACAGCGAGCCTGAAAAGTAAGGACGACCTCCATTGATGAAGTATTGATTCACTACCGGCGCTTCTAACTTCGGATCGGCAATCAGCACGCCAAAATCCAGCATGGCGATTGTGCCGATCTTGAGGACGCTGGACAGATAATCGCGCGGCACCAGCAGCAACCACATAGGCAAAACCGATACATGTACCAGCCTACAAAGAACGCCATCGGGATCGTACAAAAGATCGTGAACGTGCCCCACGATCTGCCTTTGATTTGTTCGACCGAACCGGCCGGAAGCACGACGTTATCGCCGACGGCTGCATCGGTTGCAGGCTTTGGAAAGCTGACGGCAAAGCCTTCGCTCCGAACAAACTCGCTGCCGTTGGGATAAATCACCTTCGAGCCAGACGCAATCGCGGCGACGTATGAGCCGGAGTAATCCGTGTCTCGTCCAGCACGGCGACGCGAGCCGCCAGAAATACGCTGTAAAAACGGTAAGCGATGGCGAGTGCGGCGAGCACGCCCAACATCAGGGGCATCGCGTTCATGGGTTGATTACATTTTCTGGAGCGACGAACTTGAACAGCAGAACAACAGACTAGCTGGGCCTGAATGATAGTTCAACGATCACGCTGCGCCACCATGGCAAGTCAGCTAAGAACGGCTTACGAAGAACGGCTTACGATCTCATCCTCCAGCGAAT
>Ga0105050_10004363_pt1 | contig 18883 bp, 15 predicted proteins | sample FRY01_FD_78088 | JGI IMG/M metagenome (GOLD analysis project Ga0105050, IMG submission 78088) | Freshwater microbial communities from Lake Fryxell liftoff mats and glacier meltwater in Antarctica - FRY-01 | ecosystem: Environmental > Aquatic > Freshwater > Ice > Glacier meltwater ... | reverse complement strand
GAATTGGTAACACCATAAGTTAAAATTAAATTTTGATTATTTAAAAATTTACACCCTAGTAAATTATATCCATGTTTGATTTTTTCAATAGATTCTTTAGTTCTTATATCCCAGAGTCTAAGATCACCATCTTCACTTGTTGAAGAAATACAATTTTCCAAAATATCCATTTCAGTTACAGGCCCATAATGTCCAATAAAAGTTTTTATTACTTTTTGTTTATAAATATCCCATAGTTTAAGTTTGGAGTCTCTAGAACATGAGACTAATTTTTCATTTATAGTGGCAATTTTTGTTATTTCTAGTTCATGTAATTTCAGAGATTTCAGAGATTTATAGTTTTTTTTATAGCAAAGCATCCTTAAATTTCCTAAGGAATCACCAAAAAAAACTATTTTCCCCTCATCTGATAAAGAGCAGCTAGATATTTCCGTGTGTTTAAAATTAAACTTAATTGATACCATTTCTAGAAAATTAATTAGTGTATATTATAAATAAGTATTTTAAACCAATATTTTATTCTATTATCATATGGATACTGACATTTCATCTATCGAAAAATTTTTTGTAAATCTTTTTGATTTTAAAAAAAAATTAAACCAGAAACAGTGTAATGAAATTACAAAAATAAAAAAAGAAAAAGATTCCGACTTCGGATTAAAGGATAAAAACAAATGGAATTTGAAATTAGATAAATTCTCAATTGAAAAAGAACAAGCGTTGCAGATTGCAAAATGTACACAAATATTAAGTACCGAATATAATAATTTAAAGGTTATTGTTCATATAAAACATACTGGAAAGTTTTTAGTTAATTTAGGTGATAGAGTTTCCCCCACAGATTTAAATGCAGGTGTAAGAGTGGGAATAGATAGATCCAAATATCAAATTCAAATGACTCTTCCCGGAAAAATTGACCCTCAAGTCTCAATGATGGCTGTTGAAGAAAAACCAAACATGACATATTCAGATATAGGTGGATGTAAAGAACAGATTTTAGAAATTAGAGAAATTGTAGAATATCCTCTGTTATATCCTAAACGTTATTCTAGTATGGGAATTGATCCACCTAAGGGAGCAATGTTATTTGGTCCACCTGGAACTGGAAAAACACTTGTTGCACGAGCTGTTGCGAATCGAACTGATGCGTGCTTTATTAGAGTCATCTGTTCCGAACTTGTTCAAAAATATATAGGTGAGGGGGCAAGGATGGTTCGAGAGTTATTTGGTTTGGCACGAAGAAAAAACGCTTGTATAATTTTTTTTGATGAATTAGATGCAATTGGTGGAACACGGTTTGATGATGGAATTGGTGGAGATAATGAAGTACAAAGAACAATGTTGGAAATTGTTAATCAACTAGATGGTTTCGAGCCTCGTGGAAATATTAAAATTTTAATGGCAACAAATCGCCCAGATACAATTGACCCAGCTCTGATGAGACCAGGGCGATTAGATCGAAAGATTGAATTTGGTTTGCCCGAATTAGACGGAAGGGTACGAATATTAAAAATTCACTCCAAAAGGATGAAATACGATGAATGTTTAAGATTTGAACTTCTCGCAAGACTCTGTAATAATTGTACTGGAGCTGATTTACGTAGTATTTGCACAGAAGCAGGAATGTTTGCTATTAGACGAAATAATAATTATGTTACAGAAGAGGATTTTCTTTGTGCAATCAATAAAGTTGTAAAAATATATTCAAGATTTAACGCTACACCTAAATATTTAATCTATAACTAATATTTTCTAGTAAATTTAATACAAATGGTAAATTAAATTACCACCATTGTAATTATATAAATGGGGCGTGTAAATGTGTTAGCCGATGCTTTAAAAAAAATTTCAAATGCAGAGAGAATTGGAAAAAAGGACGTATTAGTGAGACCTTCTTCTGATATAGTAATAAAATTTTTAAAGGTAATGCAAGAAAACGGTTATATTCAAGATTTTGCAAAAATCGAAGATCATAGATCAGGTAAACTAATTGTTAAACTTAATGGTCGTTTGAATAAATGTAGAGCAATGTCTCCTCGCTATAATTTAAAGGTTGCAAATCTAGAAACTTGGGTAGCCAACCTATTACCATCTAGAAAATTTGGAATTATTGTGCTTACGACTTCACTAGGTATCCTGGATCACAAGGAAGCAATAAAAAAAAAAACAGGTGGCAAGATTTTAGGATTTTTTTATTAAATAACTATTGTATAAAATAAAGTTTAAATAATTATTTTATTCAAATATGATTTCGGATTATCCTATTTGTGTTCGATATCCAATGTCTTTACTATCTGTCATCATCGAACAAGATATTTTAGCAATAATTTTTTTGAGAAATAATAAAAAAATTATTGCTAATATAAGAGCTTTTGATAAACATTTTAACTTAATATTAGACAACATAAGAGAATTATGGAATCAAAACAACAATAAAGGAATTTTACAATTTAAAGAACGTCATATTGGAAAAATGATATTGCGCGGAGATTCTATAATTTTGATCATGCCTTTATAATTCTTTTGAGGTTTCTCAGCTTATATTTTTTTATTTAGTTTGATAGATGAATCTAAAATCACCCAATTTACCAGAAGATACTCTCAGGATTATTGTAAGAGCATTCTTTTCTGATCTTCATATAATAATAGTGGATCTCATTCTACGAGATAAATATATAACTGAGTATTCAATTTCTACTGAATTGAAATTAAGTATTGACAGAACTAGATTGGTTACAAATAATCTTATTAACGAAAAGCTCATTAATTTTGAAGAAAGATTATTCAAAAATTTAAATTCAAAAATTAGACTTAATAAAATTATATTTCAAAAAGGATTTAAATTAAGGTATTTATACTTTGATAAAATATCATTTGTTTATACCATGAAAAAAAAATTTAGAATTGTTGTTTCTAGATGTTTAAGAGAAAACAAAAACGATTCAAATTCATTTTTACTATGTCCAAGAAGGATTTGTAATAAGATCTATGAAATGAAAGAAACAAAAAAGCTTTCTGTAGATAATGAAAAAGGAGGGTTTGTATGTACAAATATTCTTAAATTTAATATTATATGCGGGTCAAAACTAATTAATGGAGAAAAGGGGATCTCAACAAAAATTAATAATCTTAAAATTATCAAAACACTAGCTGAATCTATGGATTTTTCAAATTACACACAAATAGGGATTTAAATAAAATAAAAAAATTCTTAAAATTTCAAATTTTTGATTAGAATTAATTTGATGATCAATGAAAATTATAATTCTATAATTGATTTTAAAACAAAAATTTAGTGTAAAATAATAACTTGTATAATAAATTTATGTATTTATTTATTTTTCATTTATATATTAACTTTTTTTTTAAGATTGTGAAAAAATCTTTCCAATTACGGTTGAATTTAAAACTTTTACTACCCTTATACATTCAAAGATTTATTTTTTATCAAATAGATTTTCAGTCAGTTAAAAATATCAAGAAGGAAAAACTAAGGAAGATTAATACAATGTGGATATATTTAATAAGTGAATTGGATAAAAAAAAAAAATTCATTGAAGAATGCAGGGGGGGGAATTTACAAGAAAAAAATATCATCAATCATAAAAGTTATGTAAAAAAAAAGTTTTTAATTTTGAAAAAATATAAAAAATTTTATAGACAATATTTAAGAACATCCCTGATTATTACAAACAACTTATTTATTTGTAAGTTTCTTGAAACACAAAAAGGAGCTATCCCGGGTATTTTTAACATTATATTATTTAAAAATATTTACTATTATTTATTTGAAATAAAATTTTTAAAAAATAAGAAAATAGTATACTTTAAACAAAAAATTATAAGTAGAAAATACTCGGTATCTCGAGCTTTCTTACTTTTAAAAAAAAATTGCAATATCTATTGAGGGACAATCGGAATCTAAATATATTAAAAATATTTTATATCTACAATGCCGCAATAGTTCAGTGGCTAGAATATCACGTTGTGGCCGTGAAGACCCTGGTTCGATTCTAGGTTGTGGCATTTTAAATTAATGGGAAATCTAAAAAATAGATATATTTCAAAAATTTATAAAAGTTTTTCGGGGATAAATGAGAATAGACTCTCCCATGAAATTAGTCTTCGATCTATAAATGTACAAAAAAATTCTTTGAGCAATGAAATTAACAATGAATCTTTTTATGCCAAAATTTGCTTAAGAGAGATTTCAGAATTTAATAGAACTATTTCAAAATGGAAAATTGTAAACAATTATCCATTGATAATAAAAGGGTTTAAATCTAAAAATTATATTACAAAACAAAAAAATAATTTAAAAAAAATAATATTTCGAAAATCTTAACTAATTCGAAAGAATAAAAAATTTTCCTTATTATAATGGGTTAAATCTTTTTTAAAAAAAACAACAATAGTTTGACAATTAGGCTTTCGTTAAATTAAAAATCAATAAATATCAAAACAAAGCTAATTTCAATTCTGAAGATCAAGAATATTATACATTTATTAATACATTTTTTTGACGCTTTGATATTCTTATTTGGATTTTAGAATTTTTATACCATAAACCTTTTTGGTATTTGTTATCAATATTACATTTCTAAACTATTTATTACTCAAAAATCTGGGGGAATTACTGGACTTTTAAAAGAAAAAACAAGATTGCAATTCCCCAATATAATTTCTGTAAAAAAAAGTTTTTTTCCGGGTTCTTTTGAATTCGCAATATTTTTCGTCTTATTAAAATGTTTCCCCTAATTTTGTTTATAATATTAAGGGATTGGAAAAACGTCAAATGATTCCTTTTTACAAAATTTGTTAAAGGTTTCTTAAAAGCATTTTTCGCATAGTTAAAACTTTTTCTAATTATTAAAGATAAATTTGGATAAAAGAATTTAAGTTTTTTTCTTTTAACTATCGTTTTATCTTCTTTTTTTTCCTTCCATTTAAGTATTGAACTAATAGATCTGTTAAATAAAATTTTTTTCTTTACCAAGTGTAAACACATTAAATAATTTAAATTATTTAATAAAAAAAAAAAACATATTAATTGATTTTTTTATAATAATATTTTTAATTCTAATGATTTCAAAAATAAGCTATGTTTATTTTAATGAGTTATGGTTTCAAATTGGTGAACTAATTCAAGAGTTGATAATGGTTGTTAAGAGTTGTTTTTTCATTGATGATGATGATTTCCATACAATCTGGGATGTGTATGGGAGAAATCTTTTTAATTTTTTCAATCATTTTACATCAAATGAAAGAGAAATTTTACCAAAAGCATTATCATTAATTTTTCCTATTTTGATTAGTAGATTTCAATATTCATTTAATGAGGACAAACTACTTTTTTTAGAAAACGAAATTCTTAAAAGTATGAACGCCCTTAGGAATAATTTGACTAGAGTTTTATTTTTTCGTGAAATATATCCAATCTATTTTTTTCTAAATAACAAGAATCTCATTTTAAATTGTCAATTTCACAAAGTACTTTTTAAAAATCATTTTTTATCTGAAACATTGAAAAAATTTATATGTTCTATCTCTCAGAATTATTTAAATATACTAAAGGATTCTAAAATAAGTCAAAATAATAAGTCAACAAATATCAAAAAAATATCAAAAAATAGATTGAGTTTAAATAAAATCTTTGTTTCAAGACACAAAATTATTCACAATCATAAAGGTCTTTATATTTCAAAACAACTTAAAGTTTTGAATTTTTTAATAGGAAGTAAAGTTACAAAAAATAAGTTTCTGACTTTTCCTAAAATCCACTATTTTTCGCCAAAATTTTTAAAAAAGGACAAAGAATATTGGTTTTTTGAATACGTTTATAGGAACTTAAAATATAGTCAATTAAAATATAGATTTTTCTTAAACTCAATTAAACAAAAAAATCTTCATTCAAAAAAATTACACCCCTTGAATTTTTTTTATTGTGAATTTTTTCAAAATTTTACAAAATTTTCCCAAAATTTAAAGGTAAGATGGTCAAAGATCAGTAAAAACTTAAATGGTGACAAATTTTTTACTGAAAAATTATTACGATATATTTTGGTAAATTTAGATAGTATATTTACCTTAAATCAAGAAAGGCAATTTGTTTTAACTGTAAAAACATATCTCCCTAGAAATTTAATTATATATAAAAATGAAAGACAACTTTCTTTTGAAATTCAAAAAGTTTTAAATAAAATTTCGATAATAAAAGCAAAAATATCATATTAAAATAAATAATTTAAAAATAAAAATCTCGTAGTATTTTATTTTTTAATTATAATTTAGTATATCTTAAAAATTGAAGATATATTTGCAAATATTTTTATTTGTGGTTAATATTCTTATATGATCTTGAAGGTTTTTTTTAAAAATGGTAAACTGATAAATACCCCAAAGACATTTTCAAAAATTAATCTAATGCATATATCCAAAAAGTAAAATTAAAAATATTTGAATTTACGGATATTGTTGATTTTTTTAATAAATTTCAATTTCAATCTCATAAAATGAACATATTCCTAAAAATATTGTTGAAAACATTAAACGAATGTTTGCAGAATTGAATTGAATCACACGCAAGGAAAAGAACTTTTAATTTATTTTTTTTAAAGAAGCAAACTAATTTTCTTTTAAAAATAATATATTTCATAGTACCAAAGGAAATTTTATATTTTATATTTTTCTTAGTAATTTTCCAAAATTTTGATATTAAATCAAAAATTTTTAATTTCGGAAATAATCGGATGATTTTTTTAATAGTTTTTTTGTTTTTATTTTTATATTTATCATTTAGGTTAATTAGTTTCTTATTTTTAAATAAAAAAAGAAAGTTTTTGGAAAAATTGATCACATTTAAACTATTTCTCGGTGTATAGAGCGCATAAATATAAATTGAAAAATTGACGAAGTTATATTTTTTTCTAGACTTATTTAAAACCATTTTCTTTTTTTCAGATCTATTATTATGATCGTTAGAAAATGCTAAAAACATTTTTTTTGTTAAAATTCCAGATTTTAAGCTTAATATCGACGCTAATTCAGTGTTTTTTAAAATAATTAGATTTCTGGATAAATATAAAATAGAATAAATTTGATTCAATCTAATTATTAATGTTTTAAATAAGAAACGAGAGATCTCTATATTATGTATCAGATATTTAAAGCATTGGTAGAAAAAAAATTTATATTTATTTAATAATATAGATGGATATATAAATGAGTTATATGTTTGCAAATATTTCTTTTTAAAAATTAATTTTTTTAAAATTTTGTGGACTAGTGAATATGGGAAAGAATCAACTTTTTTTAAAAAACAGTCCAAATTATTTATTCTGACATTGCCTTTATATTTATTTTTAAAATTTATTTTATAACTTTTAGTTTTATTAATAACCATCAAAATTATTATAATAATATAAATTTTAATACTATTAAGATTAATAAATATATAATCGTTATTAATCGTTATTAACAAATAATTTGATGTTGTATAAAAAAAAGTCTGATTTTAATTTACATTCAGTTAAAAAACTCCCTTTTACAAAAATTTCAGGAGGATCAAAACTTTTAATAGAACAACATAGGCATTCAGGTGTATTTATTGCTCGTGGTAAAGAGGATGCACTCTGTACTAAAAATCTTGTTCCTGGAGAAAAAGTTTATGGAGAGAAATTAGTAAAGTTAAAAAATTCAAATGGATTGTTAGACGAAGAATTCAGAGTATGGAATCCATTTAGATCAAAATTAGCTGCTGCTATATTAGGTGGAATTGACGACATATATATTAAACCAGGTATGAAAATTCTCTATTTAGGAGCGGCAAATGGTACAACCGTATCACATATATCTGATATAATAGGGAATACTGGTCAATTGTATGCAGTCGAATTTTCTCATAGAAGTGGTAGAGATCTTCTTTCATTAGCAAAAAAAAGAACTAACATAATACCGATTATTGAAGATGCTAGACACCCATATAAATACCGAATGTTTTTAAGTATGGTTGATTTGATATTTTCAGATGTTGCTCAACCTGATCAAGCAAGAATTATAAGCATAAATGCATCCTATTTTCTAAGAACAGGTGGCTACTTTATAATTTCAATTAAAGCTAGTTGCATTGATTCTACAGTAGATACAAGTTTAGTTTTTTCAAAAGAAATCCAAAAACTTCAAAAAGAAGGTTTTAGACCATCCGAACAAATAACACTTGAACCTTATGAACGTGATCATGCAATAATTATAGGGAGATATAGAATTAAAAAATTTGCTAATCTTAAATAATTTGATTCACTTTAATCTATATTCAAATTTCATGAATTTTAAATTTCAATAAAATATATATATATTACTATTATTTTAATTTGGTAAATTTATAAAAAATATTAATTTATAAAATAAATTAAAGATGAATATTATAAACGCTGTGAAAACAACGAGAAAAAATAAAATTATTAAAAAAGAATTGAACTATTTCATTTTCTTACTCAAATATTCATATTTTGTTTTAAAAAGAAAATTAAGTTTTTTTTATGAGAAAATTGAATTGAACTTTAAAAAAAATATGATCAATAAAAATGGGGATGAAACTCTAAAAATTTTTTCTTATTTTAAATTAAGTCAATACTATTATTTGCAAAGTTTTTACTTACCTGAAATTATTCCTATTCTTTTAGTTTTTATTAATATTAAACCTAGTAATTGTTTTATCCAAAAAGTAGAGGATATAATACTACAAAATGTCTATCAAAAATTCCGGCAATTTTTTAATTATAAAAACAGAAATATTAGCGAGTTAACTTTTGATTCAATAAATCTTAAGTTTTTTAAAAAATGGTCATATATTTTTTATTTAGATCAAAATAAATGTACAAATACAGCGAAGAATTCTTCTTATTTTTCTAAAAACTTAAAATTCAATTTAAAAAACTTTAAAAAAAACATATTGTACTTTAATGACAATACCTCCTATAAAAAAAATCTTTATATAAAATTAACAAATTATTTTTCAGATTTAAAGAACAAGTTTGAAGTATTATATATAGCAATTTTTTTTGTTAGTATTTGTCTATATGGTGATATTTATTTGAAGATAGAGTGTTATGAGATTTTTAGTTTTTTTAAAAAATCTAGATACTTCATTAGTTCGTTTTTACTGTTTATTTTAAACCATAGTTCACTTCGAATAATATGCCTCGGTATGTTCCTTCAGAACTCTTTAATATATTCATTCAAAATCGAAAAATCATTAAATTCTTTGTTAAATGAAGAATTGATTAAAATTTTCAATAATAAATTATTACATTTAGAAAAATGTGTATCGAGAGGTTTTGTAATTAGGTTAATGAAAACTTTTAATCTTTTTGGTAAATTTTGCCAAAAATTTTTGGGGAAAACTATTTTGGTTGACACAATAGGGTTCACAGAAATAAAAAAAAAATACTCAAGCTTGAACTTTTTGAATTATTACTACTTAAAAAAATTCAAACAATCTTTAAAAAACCATGAAAAACAAACTAAAATAAGAAGTATTTTGTTTTTAATTGGAAAGGTAAAACTGATTTTCTTAAGAAAAAATTCAAATAATTTTCAGACTCAAAAATATTTGCGCTTTTTTATTTTACTAACAACTATCATAATTAAAAATCAGAGCCTTAAGATTGGAATCACTAATATAACATATAGATTAAAAATGTTAGAAACAAATAACATATCACTTACAATACCCTTTTCAATAAAATTAGCCATAATATCCATTTGTATACTGGAATCTAGTTTCAACACAATATCAGTACATGAAATTTTGTTTACCAGAACTATTTTTTATTTAAAAAATAAATTGAATAGAAAAATTCTAAGAAATAATTATAAACTTTTCAATAAAAATATTTTTAATTGTACAGTTATCAAAAAAATTAAAAAATTATCTTCATTCAAAATTTACGATGAAAATCCATCATGTCGAGAAAAAAATTTATATTTAAAAGAGAGACTGAGGCTAGGTTATTTTCGATTTATTGAACCAATCTTAAACAAAAAAAACTTTCATGAGAAAAGAATACAATATAAGTTTAAGTTGAAATTTTCTTTGATAGAATCACTAATTTCTTTATTATTGTTTTTTAAAATCCCACTACTTATCTCTTTATATCGATTCATTCCATTGAATTTTTATTTAAAGGAATCAAAAAAATCAAAATTATCTTTAAAATTTTGTTCGTATAAAAATCATTATAAAATGCAAATCAATGGCACATGTCTTTTTTGTTTTACAAAAAAAAAAAATAGCAATCAGAAATTTTTAAAAATATCACTTCAAAATTTTTATGGGGGGCGCGATACTATTTTAAATTTTTATAGCAGATTTTCGTTTTGTAATCAAACCTTTTTTTCAATCATAAAAGAAATTATATGCATAAATTTCAAACTTTTGAAAAAAAATAAAATGACAACATCATACTATTCTAATTGCATATTTTCTAATGATTCTATCAAATTTCCTCAAAAACATAATTCTTATTTAAAAGATTTTGGAAAAGAAATGAGTTTTAAAAAAAATAATTCTACACAGTCTTCGTGTTTTCAAAATTTAATATTATTCTCTTCAGATTATTTAGGTCATTTTTTTAAAAATTCATTTATTAAAATAATTGATCGAATAAGTTTATATAAAATTGGTTTTTCTTTTAAGATTTCAATTTTCTTTAGCCCGATTATAGAATACACATCACACACACATAAAAAGGTTGAATGTATGATTGGTGGTTTTATTAGAAGTAAACCATTATTATCATATTTATCTATTTTTGATATTTCTATCATCAAAAAGATTATCGCAAAAAAAAGGGATTTAATCAAAAGAATGTTTTTAAATTTTCAAAATATTTTACAATTCGAAGCAAAGAGAAAAAGAATATTTTTCTTCTTTGTTGTATATCTTCAAAAAAATATAAGATTTAACAACGATCCACATAATAGTTTTCTTGAAAAACAGTTTTTAGGAAACATAAAAAACACTATGGAAAATTTTTTCCAAAAAAAAAAGAAAATGGTTAACCTACCACTACCATACTATTTGTTCATTAAATGTAATGTAGAGTATCATAATAAATTGACGTGTAAATTTTTGAAGTGTGGTTTTAGGCTTTATTTCTATTTTTTTCCAGCAACCTCAACTATTTTTTTTGAAAAAATTAATCTAGAAATATTGATGAAAATTGTATTTGTAAAAAAAAAAGAGATATTAGCTAAGAAACAAATCTTAAAAATACGAAATTCTTTTTGGAAATATATAAAAAAACCATATTATTCCAATAACTATTTGAAAAAAAGTTATAGAATCTTTGAAGAAATAATAAAAAAATTCAAATTAGCTAGTACTAGTTTTATCTTTATTTTATTATTATTAAAATTTATAAGTTTTCTGGTTTCATTTTTTAAACCAAAAAAATCGTTTTCGTTTAAGATGACCATTGTATTTTTCTTAGGAAACTTTAAACGTCACCTTTGTTCTATTACCTTCTCGTATTTAATATTCTTATCAATTGAATGTATAAATCTTAAAAAAAAAGAAGCAGTTCAATTTAGAAAAGGAAATATGGTTCCTTATTATTATTTATTTTTAGAGAAAATTATAGTTAAAAGTAATCCTTTCAACTATGACTTAAAATATAAAAGCAAGGTGCAATTATATAAACCTATTGATTATTTATCAAAATGGGAAATACAAACTAAACTACTCAAAAAATTAATAATTTCCAAAATTACTATTTCATTAATTTTATATTTAAAAGTATTCATATTTTCAAATTATTCTAAAACTTTCAAATCAATAAAAAAAATTGTCTGTTTTAAAATAAAAAATTGGATACCCAGTTGTATCATGAACTGGATAGATTTTTTGAAAACTTTAATTGGTTTTTTTTCAATTATAAAATTCAAAATTTATTTTTTATGTTTGGAAATCAATTCTCAGATAAAATTTAAAATTTTCAATTTCTTTAAATCCATTTATAGCCCATTTCAAATAAACTTGAAAGTAACTGTTTCGCTAGGTTTTAAAAATTTCAAAAAAATTTTTAAAACTGTTGACAGTAGTAAATGCTTTGAGAAGAAGAAAAAGATTTCTTTTATAATAAAAAAGGAAAATATAAAAAAACTATTGGAGTCTTGTGAGGAACTTTATCAACCACTACCATTTCCTTTCAAATCCCATTTTAATGAAAAAGGGAAAAAATTAAGAAGAAACAAAAATTTTATTTTTAAATCAAGTAATTTGCAAAAAAATAATAAAATGAGAAATAATTCAATTTTTTTTAGTTTTAAATACTTTTTTTCCACTTTATTTAATTATAAAATAAAGGCATCAAGATTTATAAGAATTTTTTTAAAAAAATTAAAATATATTTTTATTTCTAACGTTGAAAGAAAAAACGAATCTAAATATATCAATATTATTGGTCAAAAAGAAAATGATTGGAAGTTTGTTTTATCTATAGAAGAAAATTTTAACTACATTTTTGATTTTACGTATAACGATTTTTTAGTGGACTCTTTTTATTTCGTTAAAAAATTTTTTTTAAAAAATAAAAATTTTAAAAATACACAAATGTATATTGTAATCTTCAACACCCTTTATTTAGCCAATAGTTTGGGAAAAAAATTCAATAAAAATAAATTTTTTCACGTATCAAACTTAGATTTGTTATTTATTCTCCATTTGTATTTGAAAATTTTAAAAAGTAAAAAAAATCTTGTACAATTATTTACTTTTTTAAATACAATTAAAATTGTGTTTGAAAAGAATTACTATACTCACGAGCTTGAATCGTATTGGTGTTTTCTGAGAATAGATTTTTTAAAAAAAAGCATTTTTCAAAAAATAAAACTTTTTAGTGTAATAATTTATTACAAAAAATTAGTTTCCGATATTTTTATATTAAAAAAAAAACCTTTTAAAAGAACAAGAAAACTTTTGAAAGTTTTTATTCGAATTGTTTCTACCCTAAAAAATATGATAAAGCTCAACTTTGATGTAAAATTAGAAACTCTGAAAATTTATTTGAAAAAACTCACCAATTCAAAGAAATCTAGTACCCAAAATTTAGGGTTATATCTTTTTAAAAAAGTTATTAAACACAACATTAGTTTTTTATTCTCACGCCTTGAATTTAGTAAAATTGTTTTTTTGGAAATTTTTAAAAAAATCTTAAATAAAAATTACGAATCCCAACAAGATTCCTTTAGTTTTTTTCGAAAAAAAGTTATTCAAAATTATTATCTTAAAAACTTATTTAAAATTTTATTATGTACTTTAAATCTTAAAGAAAGTGAAGTACAAAAAAATTCTAAAATATCTTTTTGCTTTTTAATTTTGTCAATTAATAATAAATTTTCTTTAGGAAATTCGAAAAAATTTCTTAGAAAATTATTTTTTCAAAACTATTTTAGTTCGTTTAGGTTCAATACATTTTTTTTTTTGCTTGTGTCAATACTTTTAATTTTAGGGTTAAATTTGAAAATTTTTATTACTGAATTAAATGAGTTTTCGAAATATGTTTTTGGAATTAAATTTCTTGAAAGTGAATTGTATCAATTCAAATCATTTTCATTCGATTTCCAAAAAATTCAAGATAATGCGGTAAATTTTTATCTTAAACAAAAAAAAAAAACTTTGTGTTGTAATAACAAAGAAACTTTTTTGTCTTACAATCTACTAATTAAATATAAAATATATCTTGAATTTAAAACTTATAGTGGTTGGTCAAATTCTCTTGAACCTTTAAATCGGTTAAACATATATAATCTTGAAGAATCTGCAAGTACAAGAAGTCTAATTGTCAATTTTTTAAAATATAGAAATCTTACTTGTATTTCAACCGAACTATATTATGGTAATTTATTTTTATTGAATCTTCATAAAATTTTTTATGCACCATCGGAAATTGATTCTAATCATATAAAATTTTCACTAACGATTGAATTGAAAAATAAAGTTTTCTCCGAAATTTATTTTATTTTAGGTTATTATCCATCTTTAAACAAATCCGAGCTACAACTTTCCTCCAATCGCTTACAAGTTAAAGGGAAAATTAAAAGAAATTTCAAAGAAGGAGTTTCTATGATAAATAATTTTCCCTTAATTATAGGAATAAGTTTTTCAATCAAAACTACACCGTCACGTTTCTTTTTTTGGATTAGACTAAATAATTTAGATATATCTAATAAAATAAACAGTGACTATAATAACTCAATTGGAGAAACACAAGCCGAAAACTTTCTAATAAACCGAGTTTTAAAAATTTTAATTTTAAAATAAACCCATTTTATACAAGAAAAATTTATTGGCTTACATAAGAATTCTTCCAATCAATTTCTAAAAATTTTAAATACCTGATGCATTTTATTTAGTATTTTATTAAATAGTTCGAATGATTATCCCTGTTAGATGTTTTACCTGTGGAAAAGTAAGTATTAGAATTAGTTTTTATCCCTAGATTAAATATTTTGTTAATTTAATTGTAAAGATAATTGGAAATAAATGGGAAGCTTATATTGATCTTCTAAATCAAAAATTTTCTGAAAAAACAGCACTTGATTTACTTGGATTACGTAGATATTGTTGTAGAAGAATGTTATTAACACACGTAGATTTAATAGAAAAACTATTGGCTTACAATTCATTCGAAATAAAACAACTAGAATAAGAGAAGGATCGTTAATCGCTTATTATTATAAATCATTTTTAAAAACAAATTTATCCATAATTCATCAATTGATCAATTGATCAACGAATTCAGTTCTTTTTTCGATAATCTATGAATCAAGATATTTTTCTCGTGGTCAATAATGAACGTGTAAATATCAAAGGTTTTAGAAGGCAAAACATATGTAGATTTTTTTTTTAAAATTCGCATTAAAAGAGCAAGAGATTCAGAAACTCCTAAATTCAGTTTAAATTCAGTATCCAATATAACTTGATTCATTACGCTGTTTTTTCCAATAGAAACAGCTTTCCAGCCAGAAAATGTCCCAGAAACATCCATCTTAATTAACCTAAACCCAGAAAATCTGTCCCATCCTGCAATAATTATAGAGCATCCTATTGGTCTCGATATTCTAGATTGTGTAAACTGTTGCTTTATATTACTAATTTCGCTCACAATTTCATCAATAGGAATATCTTCCTGATAAATAAATTTATATTGTTGAGCTTGTGCCCTAGAATGGGTAACAATAAACTGTGAGTCTGGAATATTACCACATACGCCTATAAGTAAATGTTTATCAATTAAAAAAATATTTCTAGGATATTTTTTGTCATCTTCAACTTCTGTTTGGTTTTTTAATTCTGTTCCTATTAATAAACCTTTTGTAGTCTGAATTGCTATTAGATTGTTTGAATTTCCTACTGCTTCCAAAGCGAACTCAACTTGTTGTAATCTTCCATCAGGTGTAAATATCCCAGGACTTCCAAATAAGTCGTCCATGATTTTATTTAAATTTCGAATAAAATTTAAATAAACTTTTTTTTACATTAATTTAATATGAATATCGAAATTTGGAATACTATATCACTCCATTTTTCTGAAAATAATTCAAAATGTTTTTCAAATAATCCTATTTTTTTCACAACTCATTGTAAAAATATCGTTTTATTGAATAATATTTTTTTTCCATTAAAAAAACAAAATAAAAAATCAAAAAATTTAAACAACACAATTTATTTTTTAGAAAAAATTAAAAATACTACTAGTTTTCCATCTCATGTTGGTACACACTTTAGAAAAATCAATTTTTTATTTTCATTGTTAACATTTTCCATTTTTTACAGTTCGTTGAAACAGCTAACCTTTGTTACAACATCTTTGGTGTTTAAAGTGATCTTTATAAAACATCATAAAAAAAATACGGCATTTAAATCATTTAAGGAAAGTGAAATTCTGTTAAATTTTAAGTTTGACCCAAAATTATGTAATATTAACATTATAAATAAACTTAGGTACATTGCAATTAATACTCAAAAACTAAATTTATTTCTTGAGTTTTATGAAAATCTATTTACATTCTTCTTTAAAAAAATAAACAATCTTGAAATACTATTCGAAAAAAAAAAACTTTCTTATAAAACTTCAACAGTTTTACAGGAAATTTTATCAGAAATAACTTGTAAAGGAAATTATTTCTCATCCTCCATCAATTTTTTTGCTAATTTGTTAAGGTTATCTAAAAAAATAGTAACAGTTGCTCAGATGATTGATTATTCAAAAAGTATTTTTCTGAGACCTTTTAGTACCGAAGGTACGAATTTTTTAAAAATCTCTTTACTCTTAAAATTCCAAAAAATCTTTAATATCAAAGAAATTTTTAATAAAATTCCAACTAAAAAAACAGAAATTTTATTCCGACAATTTTCAAAATTTTTAATACAAAAAAATAATCATCAAGAATTTGTATTACATGCTTTAAGTAAAATCAGTTCGGAAAAAATAATCATGGGAAACATACTAATAATTTTCAAATGTATTTTAAAAATTCAAGAAAGAATCACAGTAATATATACAAGTTTATTTATTTATAACTTGACGTTATTATTTCGTGAAAATTTTGATTTAATATTGAAAACTGATGATTTTTTTCATTTTGAAACATATTTATTACCCATTAGGTGTATCCAAGTTGACAAAGAGAGTCATCTTTCGATTTTAAAAAAAGAAAAGGACGGGAAAGGATCGTTTAGTTTTTTTTTTTCTAATTCAATTAGAAATGTAGGTTATCCCTTATATTTGAAATTTTTCTTATTTAAAATATTATCTAGAATACTGAAAAAACCAAAGTATACTTTAAAAAACCATTTAGTTGAGATATTGTTTAAAATAATAAAAAAAATTTCAACAGGCTTTTTCCATAACACGATTAAAAAAACTATCCAATTCCTCAAAAAACATTGTTCAATGATTTTAAGAACGTGTAATATTTCAAGACTATTATATATTTACCAAAATCAAAAACTTAATCTAAAGTCCAATGAAAAAAAAGGTCATATTATTCAAATTAAAAAAAGGTCTGATAAAAGAAAAATTTCCGGACAAAATATTTCCTCAAATGCAAGTGTATTTTCTCTATTGGATTTTAATTAAAATTTTGAGAATAAAACCTAAATTTTTTTAAATTATTTAAATAATCTTTTAAATTATAATTATATATATAAAATTGATGATAATTTTGGGAGCACTGTTGAATTACAAAAAAAAACCACATTCTTTGAAAAAGCAGCTTAGAGATCACTCGTATCTTAAAAATTTTAAAATGTTATATGATCATACTTTTCAACATAAAGCAAAGATAAGTGTTTTAGTAAAAAAATCTAAATTTTTAACCACCACATTGAAATTAACTAATAATATAATAAACTCAAAATTACCTATTTCTCAGTTAATTAGAAAAAAAATAAGTCTTTCAAAAAAAGGAAAAAAAAGGGAAGGGGGTATTGCTTTTAAGATTAGTAATTCTTTAAGAGGCAGATTTTTTTCAGATAAACATAAAAATAACCTTAAAAAAGCTTTATCAGGATTTAAAAATCCAATGTTCGGTAAATTTCATTCAAAATATGTAAAACGTCGAATAAGTAAAGGTTTGATTAAGAAAAATCCATAATACCTGGTCAAGAATTTTTAAAAAATTAATTAAATATTTTAAATAAATAAAATCCTAATTCTAATATAAGATTTTGAACATTTTTCTTATCCAAAGTAATTTTTTGTGATCCTTCTTTTATCGACATCATAATTTGATAGAATTTTAGGTTTTGAGTTGTTGAATCAAAGGTAATTGCATAATATAATTCTTCTTGAATTAATTTTAATTCAAGTTTTGATGGATCAAAAAAAATCTCTTTTTTTGGTCTCCCTACACCAAATCCACTAAATATTATTTCTTTTGATCGTAATACTCTAATTTCTTTTAAACTTTGGCTTATAGCATTTAATAAAACTATTACAAGATTACCATCGTCCTCTATCAAAAAAATATTGATTGTTATTTGATATTCTATTAAAAACTTTAATTGTTCTCCTATCATTATGTCGGTGCTTAATTTACACAAATTTATAACTTCTGAATTGCAAATTTGATCAAAGCTATCAAATTCTAAATTAAATTTTTTCCCCCCCTTTTCTGGAACTAAAGAATTAAATATTGCGACCAAAACTGTCGTAGTTCCAAAACTTAATTGAATAGAACTTGAGGCAGACAATATTAAATTATTTACTTTTCTTATCGGTCGGACCTCTGTAAGTTTTCGCCCATCAAACCTAATCATCAAAAAAATTGAAATTACAATAGAAAAATAATTTTAATTTTAATTGTTTTTTATTATTTTTATAATTTTATTAATTAAAGCTTATCGTAATAATTTTCAATTCCTGGAATTTCCTCTTTCATACCTTTCCTTTTTCTGATGCTTCGGATTATTTCGTTACACTTATCATTTGGATCTAGTGGATCTCCTTGAACCAATTGCCAGTGATCAAAGACACATTGGGGGAAAGCTTGTCCTGATGTTGCTGCTCTAAGATCTGCTGTAAATCCAAAAGATTCTGCTACAGGTAAATAAGCTTTAAGGTTAAAAATTGGTGTTCCAGGGCGTTGTGTTTCTTCAAATACATGTCCTCTTTTCCGGTTTAAAACACTATAAATTAATCCTACAACTTGTTCTGGACATTGGATTTCAACTAGATAAATAGGTTCTACCAATTTTGGTTTTGCCAACAACTGAGCACCGTAAAAACATCTTCTTGCAGTTGGAATGATTTGACCTCCTCCTCTATGGATTGAGTCAGCATGTAGTGTAACATCAACAATATTAAATGCTACTCCT
>Ga0105050_10004362_pt1 | contig 18885 bp, 13 predicted proteins | sample FRY01_FD_78088 | JGI IMG/M metagenome (GOLD analysis project Ga0105050, IMG submission 78088) | Freshwater microbial communities from Lake Fryxell liftoff mats and glacier meltwater in Antarctica - FRY-01 | ecosystem: Environmental > Aquatic > Freshwater > Ice > Glacier meltwater ... | reverse complement strand
TAGAGCCCGATCCGAAAGTAGTTGAGCAATACCAGCATGTTATGATTCAGTCCGTCTTTGCGAAGAGATGGAGTGAACAATGGCATGGACTGGTATTGCTCAACTACTTTCGGATCGGGCTCTAAGACAAAACGCCATCAGGATCATAATGTCCCCATTGCCACTCAATCATTAGTGCGTAAGCAAGATCAGTTTCATCGTACGTTTGGTTCACAAAAACTTCGCCTCCCAAGCGAACCCCATTTTGTTTGAGCGGGGAAGCGCATGGGTTGTGCGTTTGTCGGTGGGCCTACCTATCCCCTTGCCGTCTTTATTGGCGAAACTTGTTGTTTCCGCAATGCATCATGCGTCGATTTTTCGGATGGGAGTAACGTTCTCGCTATCGGCAACAGGCGTGGCACAATAACAAGCCCAAGCATCCATTAACTTGCAGCGCTTTTCGAATAGATCGCCCCGCCGGTAAGCCGCTTCCGATTGATTGGCGATAACATGGGCAAGTGCCATTTCACAAACTTCATGGGCAAAGCCAGTGCTTTCCGCCGCCCAATCCCGAAACCCACTGCGAAAGCCATGCACCGTTGCGTCAACATCCATTCGGCGCAAAAGCATGGCCATAGCCATATTCGACAGCTTACCGCCGTGATTGCCTATGAACAGATAATCGCCCCCCGACGATTTCGTGGTTGTCAGAATTTCAATTGCACGGCTGCCCAGTGGAACGCGATGTTCTTTGCCAGCTTTCATTCGTTCGGCTGGGATAGTCCAAATCGCTTTATTTAAATCGACTTCAGCCCAAGTTGCGCCAATGGTTTCGCCGGAACGTGCGGCGGTCAATATCGTAAATTCCAATGCCAACGCAGCCATTGCATCCTTAGTCTGCAAAGTAGAAACGAACTCTGGAATATCGACATAGGGCAAGGCGCGATGATGACCGCGTGATAATTTGGTTCGAGCGGGAAGCATAAGCGCAATATGGCCGCGCCATCGTGCGGGATTTTCACCCTGCCGATAACCCCGCGCCTTGGCTGCATCCAAGATCGTTTCAATGCGACCGCGAACTCGGCTGGCGGTTTCAGGTTTGGTTTTCCAGATTGGCTCGATAACTGCCATGACATGCTCGGTTGAAATATCGGCAACAGGTAGATTGCCCATGATGGGATAGACATAGTTTTCGAGTGTCGAAGGCCATTGCGCCCGATGCTTGGCATTCTTCCAGCTGTCCGAATGCGCGGCGATATAGGCCTCGGCGGATGCTTTGAATGTTATTCCGGCAATATGGGCAGCCTGAGCCTCTGCTTCGCCCTCAGCATCAATTCTGGCGCGTTCCTGCAAGGGATCAATGCCAGATTGAACCAGCCGCCGTAAATCGATTGCTGCGTCCCTAGCTTGTGCCAGCGAGATTGCATCGGGACCGCTTGCTGCACCCAATCCAATATCACGCGACTTGCCGTCCAGCATAAACCGAAAAACCCAGGATCGCGCCCCGCTCTTTTTGACAAGCAACTGCAAACCGCCGCCATCAGTATGCCGACCGGCTGGCAGGCTTTTGACCTGCAATGGCTTTAATGCGTTGCTGAGCTTTTTTGGCATCCCGTTTTCCCTTCGTTCCCATAACCGTTACCAAATAGTAGCGTGGTTTTATGGGAACGCAAGTGAACAACAGTGAACTTACAGGGAAAGTGCCGGCCATATGAAATGGCCATATAACCTGATAAATGCAGCCATTGTTGAACGATGGCGCATGTCAATGAACGGATACCTTAGGCGGACGCCATATCCGCCGCACTGCGCGCGACCATAGACCTCCGCCCCTATCTTTGTGATCGCTGCTTTCACTATCATCTGACCAGCCGCACCAAGGGCAAGCGCAGACTGCCTGCTGCCGGTTGAGGCCGCCCGGCCCAGCTCCCTTCACCGCCCCCCTTCACCATCGCCCCGCGCTGCCGCTCATCGCCCGGCGTCAGGACCCTCCCCCGTCGCAACGCCACCCGCATCCTGTCACAAACGTGAAATAAATATGCCATGAAAGAGCAACGCTCTGGTCATAATGCGCTCATCAACATGCAACGCAAACGCAACAGACAGGCGATTTTATGAAACACCCTATGCTCAAGACAATAGGCCTGCTGGCCGGTACCGCAGCAATTGCTCTCTATCCCGCATCGGCGATGGCGGCACCGATTAGCGACGAACAGGCGGCGGCGCTGCTGACCAAGCTGAACCAGCTCGAGCGCGAAGTCGCCGATCTGAAGTCGCAGCTTGGCAATGTCCAGCAGAGCCAGCAGGCCTCGACCAGCGCGATCGCCGCGACCGAAGCAAAAATTGCCGCGACCGAGGAAAAGATCGAACAGCAAAAGCCGGTCAAGGTCGCCTGGAAAGGCGCGCCCGAATTCAAGGGCGACGATGGCTGGAGCTTCAAGCCGCGCGGCCGCCTGCTCTATGATGTTGGTACGGTCAACGCTCCGGACAGCATCAACGATGCCGGTCTCGGCTTTGCCAATGAAGCCCGGCGGATCCGGCTGGGTGTTTCGGGATCGATGCCGGGCGGCTTCGGCTACAAGCTGGAAGCGGATTTCGCCGGCAATGAAGTCGATCTGACCGACGCCTATTTCACTTATGAAAATGGCGGGCTGACGATGACGGCGGGCCAGCATAATAATTTCCAGAGCCTGGAAGAATTGTCGAGCAGCAACGACACCAGCTTCATGGAACGCGCCGCCTTTACCGACGCTTTCGGTTTCCAGCGCAAGGTCGGGCTTTCGGCGCAATATGCCGTGTCGGACCTGTTGTTCCAGGCCGGTGTGTTTACCGACAATATCGGTGACCTGAACAATGACGAGAATAATAGCGCCGGATTTGACCTGCGCGCCGTGGCAATGCCGAAATTCGGCGATGTCCAGACCCATTTCGGGGCGTCCTACCATTATAGCGACCTCGGCGACGCGATGAGTTCGGCCCGCTATCGTCAGCGGCCAGCGGTGCATTTTACCGACACCCGCTTCATCGACACCGGCACTATCAGTGATGCCCAGTCCGAGACCAGCTATGGCCTCGAGGCGGCGGTGATCGCCGGCCGTTTCCATGCTGCGGCAGAGGGCCACTGGCTCAATCTGAACCGCACCGGCAACCTCACCGATCCGACCTTTTTCGGCGGTTCGGTCGAGGCCGGCTTCTTCCTGACCGACGACACGCGCGAGTATAAGGAAGGCGTGTTCAAGGGCGTCAAGGTTTCCAATCCGGTCGGCAAGGGCGGCATGGGCGCGTGGCAGGTCAATGTGCGTTATGACCGGCTCGATCTGGTCGATGCCGGCTTTACCGGCGGCACCCAGGACGCCTATCAGGCGTCGCTGATCTGGACCCCGATCGACTATGTCCGCTTCCTGCTATCCTATTCCAAGCTCGACTATAGCAATGCGCGGATCCTCGCCGCAGGCAGTGGCAATTATAATGTCGACGCCTTTGCCGGACGTTTCCAGATCAGCTTCTGAACCTGAGCGCCGATCAGCAGCTTTCAGCCAAGGCTATTGCTGCTGGTCGGCCCAGATCGTGCCGACATCGTCACCCTTGGTGCGCTCCGGCATCTGGCGGCCGGTTTCGGCAAAATAGCTCAGTTCGGCGATATTGGTGGCGTGGTCGCCAATTCGCTCGAGATTTTTTGCGATGAACAGCAGATGCGCGGATTCGGTGATATAGGCCGGGTTTTCCACCATATAGGTGATGATCGCGCGAAAGATGCTGGTGTAGAAATTGTCCAGCGTCTGATCTCTGGCCGATACGGACACAGCCAGATCGGCATCGCCATCGGCATAAGCCTTGAACGAATCCCGGACCAGCTCGGCGGCGATATTGGCCATCGACGGCAGCAAGGCCGCCGGTTCGATCTTGCGGCTGGATTCCGCGACCAGCGGCACCCGTTTGGCGATATTCTTGGCATAATCACCAATCCGCTCGGCAATGCTGGAAATCTTGAAGGTTGCAATCAGGTGGCGCAGATCGTCCGCCATCGGCGCGCGCAAGGCAATCGTCTGGATCGACAGCGCATCGATCCGCCGCTCGAGCTCGTCAATCTCCCGGTCGTCAGCGACGACCGAACTGGCCAGTTCCAAATCATTGCGCTCGAGTGCCTCGATCGCCCGGGTGATCGCGCCGGTGCTCTTTTTGCCCATCTCCAGCACCATCTCCCGGAGATCGAGAATTTCCGCGTCAAAGGCGGTGACGGTATGCTGGGCGGCACTGATATTCATTAGCGTTCCTTGTTGCGATTTCAGCCATTGTAACAAAAATGTCATATAAAAAGCAATTGATTTGCATGAGCAGCATATTAACGCTGTTCGTCATGGCGCCGATGATACCGCCGGACCGACCGGATCAGCGGGTCGGCCAGCCGGTGCCTCGCCGCATCCGGCGCGCGCTTCCCTGCCAATATTGCGGACATGAAAAAGGGGGCCGTTGTTGCCAACAGCCCCCGAAGATCTTGCCCAGACTTGTCTAGTTCAGGCGACGATCCCTTTTCAGATCAGACAATTGAGAATTGCCTATTTCAAAACGTCCTTGGTCAGCAACGGCAGGTTTTTCGCCGCTTCGACCATCGATGCCCGGGTCGCATCCGGCGAGGCGATCAGGCCGGCCTTGACCAGATAGCCATCGCGGGTACCGGCGTTGACAAATTCCGTGACAAATTCCTGGATACCCGGGATCACGCCGACATGCTGCTTTTTCACGTAGATATACAGCGGCCGCGCGCCTGGATATTTACCAGATGCGATGGCGTCATAGGCGGGCTCAACCCCGGAAATCGTGATGCCACGGACCGTGTCGAGATTTTCTTCAAGGAAGCTGTAGCCGAAGATACCGACCGCATTGGGGTTGGATTTCAGCTTCTGAACGATCAGATTGTCATTCTCGCCGGCATCCAGATAAGCGCCGTCGGTACGAATTTCATGACAGATGAGTTCATATTCGTCCTTGTTGCTGTCCTTGAGCGCCTTGGTCGCCGGATCGGTTTTGCAACCGACTTCCATGATCAGCTCGGTCAGCGCATCGCGCGTGCCCGATGTCGATGGCGGGCCATAGACGCTGATCGGCATGGATGGCAGCGACGGGTCGATATCCGACCAGTTCTTGGTGGTATTTTCCTTGCCGAACGGCTTGGCGGCAATCGCCTTGTAAATCTGTTCGGGGGTCAGGGCAAAGCCAGGGCCATCCTTGGATTGCGCCACCGCAATACCGTCAATGCCGATATTGATTTCGACGATGTCGGTGACACCATTTTTCTGGCACAATTCAAATTCGGAGGCTTTCATCCGGCGCGAGGCATTTTCAATATCGGGCGTATCCGCGCCGACTCCTGAACAGAACAGGCTCATGCCTGCGCCGGTACCGGTCGATTCCAGCACGGGAGCCTTGAAGCTGCCGGAGCTGACGAAATATTCCGATACGGCCTTCGCGAATGGGAATACGGTCGAGGATCCGACAATCCGGATCTGATCGCGGCTGCCGCCGCCACCGCCGCCGGCCTGATTTTCACAGCCCGCCAAAGCCAGCGTGGCCATTGCGATTATTGCAAATTTGGTTTTCATCAAAAATTTCCTTGTCCAAGGTTGTTTCCGCACTGAAATCTCGGTGCGACCTTTCGAATATGCCATCTACCCCCGCTCAATGACCGTTGGATTACAAATATATTTCACTATTATTGCAGACGTCGGATGGTGGTCCGGACCCGCTAGCGCGGCAATCTCTGCATCGCCTCAAGTGGCGGGCTTTCCGGCGCTGCGTAAAATAATTCCACTCGCTCAAAACCGAGGCTGGCATAAAAACGCTGGTTCGCCGGATTGCTATTTTCGAGATAGGCCATGGTACCGGTGCGGTCACAGGCGTCCAGAACCGGCTCGATCAACCGCCGGCCAAGCCCCCTGCCCCGCCCGGCGCTGGCGACTCCGACAGTGAACAGATAGGCGTGAGCCTCCTTGGGATGATGTCTTGCCATCGCATCGCCCGCCGCCTTGCCGCGCATCAGCGCGCTCCAGCCGCCGCTGGCAAAGAGACCCGCATAGGTTTTCAGCATTCCGATTGGCGTCGCATCGGGCTTGTCACCGGGCATCAGCCACATGGTCGCGGCGCGGCCTTCGCCGTCCTCGCTCAAAATCTGACAGAAGCCATTGGGTGCGTAGATATGCCGCGCCAGATTGGCAAAGGTCCGCTGCATCGGTTCAAAGCCGCCGAACAGCCAGCGATTGAACGGATCATCGCGAAAGGCATCGGCGGTAATCTCGGCCAGCGCCGTGACGCTCTCGCGGCCAACGCTGTGAATGCCCGGCGCGGGCACAATGTCCGATGCTTTCAGCATCGGTGCCAAAGCCAGAGACCGCTAATAGATACCGCCTTCGGCCTGCAAAAATTCATCGTCATTTTGCGCCGGACCGCGATTGCGACTGGCTTCCAGAGCCCGGGCCTGCGCCGCGGCCCGTTCCGCGATCAGCTGCGCCTTGCGGGCTTCCAGCCGGGCCAACAGTTCGTCCTGGCGAATCGAGCGGCGGGGTTCGGTTTCGGGCTTGAACACATCCCAGATGACAGCCGATTTAGGGTCATCAGTCGGCCATCCGCCAAAGACTCGCTTGCCGGTTCTGCGATCCACGCGCACCATCCGCACGCCTTTTGGCGCGACAAATGGCGTTTTCGGCATGCCAGCCATTGCCCGCTCGGCAAAGCGCCGGAAGATTGGCGCGGCCAGCGTGCCGCCCTGCGCATAGCCGCCCATCGCGCGTGGCTGATCGAAGCCCAGATAGACGCCTGCCACCATGTCGGGTGAGCCACCGACGAACCAGACATTGGTCGGACCACTGGTCGTGCCGGTCTTGCCGAACAGCGGCCGGTCGAGACTTCTCAGATTTTGCGCCGTGCCGCGGGTGATCACGCCCTGCATGATGTCGATCATCTGATAAGCGGTCATCGGATCCATCAGCTGTTTGCCGGATGAACGCGGGCGCGGCATTGGCTCTCCGTCCCAGTCGCGCAAGTTGCAATCTTCACAGGTCCGCTTGTCGGAACGGAAAATCACCTTGCCCTTGCGATCCTGAACAAAGTCAATCACCGTGGGTGTCAGTTCGCGCCCGTGATTGGCGAGCATCGAATAGGCATTGGTCAGCTTCATCACCGTGGTATCGCCGGCGCCCAGCGCAAAGGCCAGATAAGGCTTATAGTCGCCAATCCCCATGGTCTTGATCGTCTTGACGACATTTTCCATGCCGGCGTCATTGGCCGCACGCACGGTCATCAGATTGCGCGATTGCTCAACACCCCAGCGCAGCGTCTGCTGACCGGCGCCGCGCGAATTGCCGAAATTCTGGAAACATTTCCGCCCCAGAGACGCAGATTGATAGACGCAGAACGGGGCATCTTCGATCAGTGTCGCGGGTGTCATGCCTTGTTCCAGCGCGGTGGCATAGACAAACGGCTTGATCGTCGAACCCGGCTGGCGCTCCGCCTGCGTTGCCCGATTGAACAAACTCATCCGGTCGTCAAATCCGCCCTGCATGGCCCATATCCGGCCATTGCGGGGATTTTGCACGACCATTCCGCCAGAGACTTCGGGCACATTTTCGAGCCGGTAGCTGCTCCCGCCCAATGGGCTGACGGCGATAATATCACCGGCTTTCAAAGCATCGGGAACGGATGCTATCTGGCCGGTGGTACCATCCGAAAAACCGATTTCCGCACCGCCGCCAGTAGGCCGGATGGCAACGGCGATCTGCCAGTTGGCATAATCTGTACCGATGAATGTGGAGGAAAGGCGCTGGGCCCATTGGTCATCCATCTCGATCTTGTTGATCGGACCGCTCCAGCCCTTGCCGCTGCTATAGCGCAGCAAACCGCCGCGCAGGGCATCCTTGGTATATTCTTGCAGTTCCGGGTTCAGCGACGTGCGCACCCACAGGCCGCCGGAATAGACGCTATAGGGGCCCGCCTTCTCGTTCTCGCCAAATTGCTCGATCAGCTGACGCCGCACTTCCTCGATAAAATAGCCGCCGACCCGCTCGAACCGGACCCCGCCACCGGAGATGGCGCCGAGCGGCTGTGCAGAGGCATTCTGAAACTGAGTCGCGGTGATCCAGCCATTGTCGCGCATCTCGCCCAATACCCAGTTACGCCGGCTGATCGCACGCTGTTCGTGTACTTCGGGACGATAGTTGGACGGCCCTTTGGGCAGAATCGCCAGATAGGCGATCTCGTGCAGGGCGAGCGCATCGACATCCTTGCCAAAATAGGCCTGGGCAGCGGCTTGCACGCCATAGGCATTGCGACCGAGGAATATCTGGTTGAGATAGAGTTCGAGAATCTCTTCCTTGGTCAGCACATCCTCTATCCGGTAAGCCAGAATCGCTTCGCGCACTTTCCGGCGATAGGACACCTCACTGCTCAGCAGCAGGTTTTTTGCCACCTGCTGCGTGATGGTAGAGGCGCCGACCGGCCGGCCGCTGTTGCTAATATTGGTAAGAATCGCGGTCGCGATGCCGGGATAGTCCAGTCCGCCATGTTCAAAAAAGGTGCGATCTTCAGCGGCCAGATAGGCGCGCACCAGCAGCGCCGGATATTCCGAATATTCCAGCTGCACGCGCCGTTCGCGAGCATAGCTGTGCACCGGCTCGCCATCATAGGCGCGCACCATCGTCGGCAATGGTGGTTCATAAGTCTGAAGCGCCCGGGCATCAGGCAAGTCCCGGGCAAAGATCAACCAGATGAGGAACCAGCCGAAGACGCATAGCGCCAGGAATGCCACGAGCAGCCGAAACCATTTTTTCTGCCAGAATCTCTCGATCCGCTCGAAAAAGCTGCCTGTGGTTCGTTCCAGTTTGTAGGCGAGGCTTTCTCCAGCCGTATCAGACGCATCATTTACCATAGGCTGGGCTATCTAAACCGGCTCGCATCCATTTTCCAGCGATTATCGATGAAAAACGCGCGCCGCCTCGACAAGGGACAACCGGATGTTCTTACCCGGTCATGTTTTTCTAGCGCATCGCAAGTTTCCGGGCGAAATGCGACTCGATTGCGCTCGCAACACCGGCAGCAACCTTGGTCCGGCCCTGACGGGAATTCAGGAAGGCCACATCATCCTTGTTGGTCAGATAGCCGGTTTCAAACAATACCGACGGCGTATCGGGTGCCTTGAGCACGACGAATGAGGCATAGCGGTGCGGAATTTTCCGAAACGTCATTTCCCGGCTGCTTTCGCGATGGAGCAATTTGGCAAAATCTGCTGAGACATTCATGGTTTCGCGCTGGGTCAGGTCGATCAGGATCGATGAAACGTCGCGCGTCGCGCCGCCAAGATTGATGCCATTGATGATATTGGCCTTGTTTTCGCGCGCCGCCAGTTTGGCAGCTTCGCGGTCGGAAGCGACTTCGGACAAAGTGTAGACCGTGGCGCCGGAAGCCAACTCGTTGCCCGCCGCATCGGCATGGATCGACATGAACAGGTCCGCATCGAGCCGACGCGCAATACCGTAGCGTTCTTCCAATACCAGAAACTCGTCGCTATCCCGGGTCAGCGCCACCCGGACCCGGCCACCCGCGACCAGCCGGTCGCGAATTGCCCGCGCAATTGCCAGAGTCACGTTTTTTTCGCGCGCGTCACCATGAGGAGAAATGGCCCCCGGATCGTGGCCGCCATGGCCGGCATCAATGACCACCAGCGGCCTGCTCGGATCATTCGGTCCATATATTTTCGGCAAGCGGACAGAATCCTGCGGTTTGCCAAGGGGTGCCTTGACACTGTAGCTTTTCCTCGGTGGTTCAGCGCGAAATTTCAGCGGCGGCAGAAACGACTGCCGTCCGCTTGCGATCTGATTCTGACCGACCGATTGCAGGCTCAGCTTGAGACTTTTCCCGTCATCCGAAAAACTGCCATCTGTGATCACCGCCGGGCGATCCAGATCGAAAACGATCCGGGCGGTGTTGGGATTATATTGCCCCTGGCGCACAGCCTTGACGATACCGTTGGCATAGCCGCCCCGCCCGGCCGTGCCGCCCCGCACATCTACGGCAATGCGGTCCGGACCGATTAAGGAAAAGGTTGACACGCCTTCAACAAGGTCGTCAAATGCAATTGTGATCTGTGAACCACTGGCTTCGATCCGGCTGACCGACCCTGCCTGAGCAGGATTGATCGTCAGAAGTGCCGAAACCAGAATAGTAGCAAATGCCATCGTCTGCTTATGCATCCTGCGGCGCTCTTTGGTCCAGTCAATTTTCATAGATTGCGGCTTCCTGAATTAATTCATCCGTTAAGACGGAGTAAAGAAGCGACTAGGGATACTTTCGTAAGGTGCCGTAAAATGACACGGTTAATGGAGCATTAGGGACGAATTTGTGCGCCCCCCGATTGCCCGATATGATTCCGCTTGATCACAGTTTGTGTTGCCGATCAGCGCGAGCGGTGCTAGCAGCGTGACTGAACCTTTCGGGAACAATCCCGGGGTGGTTCTTCTAAATGCCGAAAATCATTCGGCATCTACCAGGTTGACGCAACATGAGGCATGACATCTCCGGCTTTGAAGCTCTCCTTAGAGGAGGCGCTTCCTTGGGCGGAAAGACTTTGGCTAACGGCCAGAGCCATGTGGTTGTTGCAGACACATTTTTATCTGAAATATTTGAAATCAACCGGATGACGCCGCCCGCCCCTTATCAAAGGAACGCGCGCACAGAAACGTCATCCCTATTATATCGCATGGACCCGCCGGGCTCTGATCCGTCGCACCATGCCAGGAGACTATTGAATGACTACGCGCATGCTAATCGACGCGCGCCACCAGGAAGAAACCCGGGTGGCTGTCGTAAAAGGGAACAAGATTGAGGAATTCGATTTTGAATCTTCCGAGCATAAACAGCTCAAAGGCAATATCTATCTAGCGAAAGTTACCCGCGTCGAACCTTCGCTGCAGGCTGCTTTTGTAGACTATGGCGGCAACCGCCACGGATTTCTTGCCTTTTCCGAAATCCATCCCGACTATTATCAGATTCCCAGAGAGGATCGCGAAAGGTTGCTGGCTGAAGAAGCCGAGCATGCTGCGGAAGAAGCCGCCTTGCGTGCCCAGGAAGAGGAAGAAGACGACTCGCCCGCCGACATGGTGCGCAGCGAAGCCACCGAAGAACTCGATACTGCGCTGGTCGAAGTCGACCAGGATGAAAGCGTCGACACGATCGATGTTACCGAAGGTGAAATGCCACTAGAAGATAATGACGACGATGATGATGATGATGATGATGAATCCGATTCATCGGAAGAAAATGGCGATGGCCAGGGCAAGAGCGGAGGCCGTCGCGGACGCGGTGGCCGCACCAAGGGGCGCGGCAAAGGCAGCATGCCCAAAGCCAGCGACCAGGCGCGTCAGAAACGCATGGCCCTGCGCAAACGCTACAAGATTCAGGATGTTATCCAGCGGCGGCAGGTTGTGCTGGTCCAGGTCGTCAAGGAAGAACGCGGCAACAAGGGCGCTGCGCTAACCACCTACCTCAGCCTGGCCGGCCGCTATTGCGTGCTGATGCCCAACACCTCCCACGGCGGCGGCATCAGCCGGAAGATCAACAATGCTGGCGATCGCAAGCGGCTGAAATCGATCATCGCTGACCTGAGTCTGCCGACCAGCATGGGCTGTATCGTCCGCACCGCCGGACTTTCCCGGACCAAGCCGGAAATCAAGCGCGATTTCGACTATCTCGCTCGACTGTGGGACGAAATCCGCGAGAAAACCCTGAGCGCGACAGCACCGAGCCTGATCCACAGCGACAGCGACCTGGTCAAACGCGCCATCCGTGACATTTACAATCGAGAGATTGAGGAAGTTCTGGTCGAAGGGGCCAATGGCTATACGGCGGCGAGAAACTTCATGAAGCTGCTGATGCCGAGCCACAGCAAGCGGGTGAAGAGCTATGCCGATCCGGTCTCCCTGTTCCAGCGCTATGGCGTCGAGGATCAGCTTTCGGCAATGTATTCGCCGGAAGTTCAGCTGAAATCCGGTGGCTATCTGGTGATCAACCCGACCGAGGCTTTGGTGTCGATCGATATCAACTCCGGACGTTCAACCCGCGAACACGGGATTGAGGCGACTGCGGTCAAGACCAATATGGAAGCGGCTGCGGAAATCGCACGCCAATTGCGATTGCGCGATATGGCCGGGCTGGTGGTGATCGATTTTATCGACATGGACCGCAGCGGCAATGTCCGCAAAGTCGAACGGGCGATGCGCGATGCGCTGAAAAACGATCGTGCGCGCATCCAGGTCGGTCGGATCTCCAGCTTTGGTCTGATGGAAATGAGCCGCCAGCGCCTGCGCACCGGTGTGCTCGAAGCCTCGACCAAAGTCTGCCCGCATTGCGAAGGCACCGGACTGGTCCGGACGGCGTCCTCCTCGGCCCTGTCAGCGCTTCGTCTGCTGGAAGAAGAAGCCGCCAAGGGCAAGTCCAGCATGATCAGCCTACGCACCAGCCAGGAAGCCTGCATTTACGTGTTGAACAGCAAGCGTCACGAAATCGAGGATATCGAGCAACGTTATGGCGTCTCGATCGAAATCGTGCCGGATGGCGAAACCGAAGGCGCCCGGATGGATATCCAGACTTCTGGCAGCCCGCCGAAAAACATGCCCAAATTCGAACCCATTATCGATGATGATGATGACGAAGATGATCATGTCGAAGAAGCCGAAATCGTTGAAGCGGAAGAGCGGGAAGACCGTGGAGATCGCGCTGAACGGGGAGACCGCGCAGAACGTGGCGAACGCGTTGACCGGGAAGACGGTGGTGAACGGCCCAAGCGCAAGCGGCGTCGGCGGGGCAGACGCAACCGCGGTGGTGACCGTCCGGATTCCGGCACTGGTGAAACCGGTGGCGAGAACAATAGCGACAACACTAGCGAAGCAGCTGCGCAACCGAATGATACGGATGCCGGCGACAAGCCAGAGAAGCCGCAGTCACGCCCGCGCCGCAACAGCACCCGCAAGGCCGACATGGCACCCGATGCAGCAGTCGAAACCGGCGGTGATGAAAAAGCCGAGGCCAAGCCGCGCGGAAGACGCCGCTCTGCCAAAAGCGAAGCCCCGGCTGAGCAGCCAGCGGTAGATACGCAACCGGACGCCGAAGCGGCTGAAGAAAAGCCGAAACGGCGCCGTGCACCGCGCAAAGCCAAGGCAACGGCGGCCACACCGGCGGCTGAAACCACTGGCGGCCCCGCTGACGCAAGTGTTGATAAGAAGCCGCCGGTAAAACGGGCGCCGAGGTCACGGGCGAAGAAGGCCGACAGCGTCGAGGCGTCAGACACAGCCGCACCGGAAGCGCCGAAAGCTGCCAAGGACGTTAAAGAAACCAAGGAAAAGGCGCCTGCCAAAACGCGGAAACCGAGAGCAACCGCAAAGCCCAAAGATGACGCTGTCGCCAAATCATCCGACAGCGACGCCTCCGAGTCGAGCGACGGATCTTCGCGTCAGGGCTGGTGGCAACGCACCTTCGGATAACTGAACAGACACCGTTCCCGCTCCAAGTTTTGGGCGGGAACGGTGCAGGTTTCATCCGCGGTTCAGACAGGTGATGTCAGGGGGAAGGGCTTAAACCGGACTTTCATGCTGAGGAATTTCATGCGCAATTTTCTTGCTGTTTCATTTTCCCGCAACGGCCTGCCTGGCGCAGGCCGGATGACCCGTTTCATGGTGGCATTTCTGGCGATGGTTTCGATCGTCGTGCAACCCGTTGCCGCCCAGTCGATATTGCGCGATGCGGAAACAGAAGCCCTGTTCAGCGACATGGTGGCGCCGCTGGTGGCGGTATCCGAACTGGATGCCAAAGAGGTCGAGGTCGTCCTGATCAACGATCATCAGATCAACGCCTTTGTCGCCGGTGGTCAGCGGATTTATTTCTATTCCGGTCTCATCGAAACCGCAGATAGCGCCAATGAAGTGCAAGGCGTCATGGCCCATGAACTGGGGCATATTACCGGCGGACATATCATCCGTTTTGACGAAGGCGTAAAAACCGCAACCGGCATCACCATTCTCAGCCTGGTTCTGGGTGCCGCCGCCATCGCCGCCGGAGCCGGTGACGCCGGCATGGGCATATTGGCAGCGGGCCAGCAAGCCGCGATGGGCAAGTTTTTGGCCTTCAGCCGGGTGCAGGAACGATCAGCCGATTCCGCCGGTGCTCGCTATCTGGGAGCCGCCGGCATAACCGGCAAAGGTTCGATCGACTTTTTCAAGAAGCTGCAAAATTATGAATTCCGGCTCGGCATTCCGCAGGAGGACAGCTACGGGCGAACCCATCCGCTATCGGGAGAACGGGTAAGCCTGCTCAGGGATGTCTATCAAAAGGATCCCGCCTGGGACACGCCATCCGATCCGGCAATCGAAGCCCGATTCCAGCGGGTCAAGGCCAAGCTGCTTGGCTATACCGCCGACCCTGCCGTGACCTTGCGCAAATTTCCTGAAAGCGACCAGTCGATCCCTGCCCGCTATGCTCGCGCCTATGCCTGGCACAAGAGCGCCTATCCGGACCGGGCGCTTTACGAAGCCAATAAACTGCTCCAGATCGCACCAGACGACCCTTATTTTCTGGAGCTGCAAGGCCAGATATTGCTGGAATCGGGCAAACCCGACGAAGCCCTGCAATCGCTGCGCAAGGCGGTTCAGCTGACCAACAATCAGCCGTTGATCGCCAGCCTGTTCGGCCACGCCCTGATCGCCACCGAAGATCCGCAATATCTGGACGAGGCGACACAGGTCCTGAAAGCCGCCGTCAACAAGGACAATCGCAACCCCTTCGCCTGGTACCAGCTAGGCGTGGTCTATTCGCAGCAGGGCGATATCGCTCGCGCGCAACTGGCAACGGCGGAAAGCTCTTTGCTGGAACAAAATTACGCCGGTGCCATCCGCAGCTCACAAATCGCCATGGCCGGCATCGCGGAAAACACGCCTGACTGGATCCGCGCGCAGGACATTTCCTTCATCGCCAAGGCCGAATTTGAAAAAAATAGCCGTCGTCGCTAAGCCGTGATGCGCTTGCCCGAGCCATTTTGGCTGGACAAGCCGAGCGGCCATGGCCAATGCCGTCGTTCAAGGAAAGAACCCGATTGTGGATGACAAGATAGATAGAAAGTGGATGATTATGGCGGGTGGCGGACTGGCCATAGCGGCAGCATTGAGCGTTTGGTTCTGGCAAGCCGGCAGCACCTCCTCAACCGAAGCAGCCAGTGAAGCGGCGCTGGCGGCAGGCATTGACGCACAGGAACAAAAAGCCATTGAGGCGATTGTTCGCGACTATATCCTGAAAAACCCCGAGATCATTCCGGAAGCGGTAGAGCTTTTGCAAAACCGGCAGAAGGCTAGCGCCATCGATAATGTGCGGGCGCAGATCGAAAAACCTTTTGCCGGAAACGCTTTTGCCGGAAATCCCAATGGGGATGTGATTGTCGTCGAATATTCGGATTTCAACTGCCCCTATTGCAAGCAGACCGAACGGGATGTCGCCAAGCTGATTGCCGAAGACAAGAATGTGAAAGTCGTGTTCCGCGAGTTGCCGATCCTCAGCGAGGCCAGCAATGACGCCGCCTTCATGGCGCTGGCAGCGGCCAAACAGGGCAAATATTACGCGTTTCACAAAACCATGTTCGCCACGGGTCGGCCGACCCCGTCGACGATCGAGGCTGCCGCCAGGGAAGTCGGTCTCGACATGGCCGCCGCACGCACCTTTATCGCCTCGCCCGAAGCCAAAAAGGAAATCCAGAATAATATCGCAATCGCCCAGCAAATGCGCTTCACTGGCACGCCTGCCTGGGTGGTCGGCAATCAGTCCGAAGTCGGCGCAGTCGGCTATGACGGTCTGAAGGAAATGGTCGCAAAGGCGCGCGCCGCCAACTAGGCGCTGTCCGCCCTGCCCTTGAACCCCTGGGCAATCACATACCATTCAGACGAGCCCTTGCGGCTGGCTGGTGGCTTGGCATGTTTGACCACGGTAAAATGCTTCTTGAGCAGGGTAAGCAGATCATTGTCGGTTCCGCCGGCCAGCACCTTGGCGACAAAAGCGCCACCCTCCTGCAGATTTTCGACCGCAAAATAGGCACCGGCCTCGACCAGTCCCATTGTCCGCAAATGGTCGGTCTGCTGATGGCCAACCGTATTGGCAGCCATGTCAGACAATACCAGATCCGGTGCACTGCCGAGCGCTTCGATCAACATGTCCGGCGCCGCGTCATCCATGAAGTCCATCTTGAAAATGGTAACCCCGTCAATCGGGTCGACATCGAGCAGATCGATTCCGACCACCGCAGCCTTGGGCGCAAATTTGCGCATGACCTGGGCCCAGCCACCCGGGGCAATGCCAAGATCGACCACCGCCTTGGCGTTACGCACCAGTTTGAACCGTTCGTCCAGCTCCAGCAATTTATAGGCCGCACGCGAGCGGTAGCCCTCCGCTCTTGCCTGTTTGACATAGGGATCGTTGAGCTGCCGTTCGAGCCAGCGGGTCGAACCAATCTTCCGACCCTTGGCGGTTTTGACCTTCTGTCTGGTTCCTGATCTGCCCCGACTCATCGCGCTGACCGCCGTTCGTTGGCCGACATCAGCGAGCGCAATATGCCTTCGCGAATGCCGCGATCGGCTACCCCGACCCGGGTCGCAGGCCAGATATCCAGAATCGACTCCAAGATCGCACAACCACCGACAACCAGATCGGCGCGTTCCTTGCCGATGCACGGAATAGCCGCCCGCTCATCCGGTGAAGCATGGGCCAACATGGCGCTGATATCGCGCATCGATTCGGTCGGAACGATCAGACCATCGATCACTTTGCGATCATATTGCGGCAGTTTCAGATGCAGGCTGGCCAGCGTGGTCACCGTACCGCTCGTGCCGAGCAACCGGTAGTCGCATTGCTCGAGCCGCGGCAAGCGCGCCGCAAAACTGGCGAAACTGTCGGTGACTCGCGCCCGCATTGCGGCGAAGGCCTCGCTGCGCGCGACCGGGTCATCGCCATCAAATTTCTCGCTTTCGGTCAGCGAAACGACACCCCAAGGGGCGCTCTGCCAATCAAGAATCTCCGGCGCCGAACCGCTTGTGTCGACCAGCACCAGCTCTGTCGAACCGCCACCAATGTCAAAAATAAGCGCAGGCCCTTCGCCCGGCTCGAGCAAAATATGACAGCCGAGAACGGCCAGGCGCGCTTCTTCTTCCGCCGTGATCACGTCGAGCGCAATGCCGGTTTCTCGCCGGACCCGTTCGATAAATTTGTCGCCATTGCTGGCCCGCCGGCAGGCTTCGGTAGCCACCGACCGGGCAAGCGTCACATTGCGACGCCGCAACTTGTCGGCGCAGATCGACAGGGCGGCGACCGCTCTGTCCATCGCCCGGCTACTGATCTTCCCGGATTCGACCAGACCTTCGCCCAGCCGCACGACGCGCGAAAAGGCATCGGTGACAATGAAACCGTCCGAAGACGGTTTTGCTACCAGCAACCGGCAGTTGTTGGTGCCCAGATCAATTGCTGCATAGGAGCGCAATTTGGGCCAGCGCCCGGTGCCTGGATGGACAGGAGGCGCAATGCGACTCTGTCCTTTATGTGTCGCCGCAGGTTTCGGGCGGGATTTCCTTGCGGATAATCCGCCTTGTGCATCTTGCGGCGATGGGGATGCTTGATCCGCCATGACCGTACTCTTATGTTCTCCGGATCGGATAATACCGCCGGTAATTACCTTCTAAGATAACGCCGCAGCGGCTTTGACGCAAGGGCGGGGAACCCAGATGAACGGAATATATCATGTGCGGACGCAAATTCAGCCATGAAGAGCTGAGCTGGGCAGAATATCGCGACATATTGGCAATCGTTCACCCACCGCCCAATAGCAATTTCCAGCCCAATTATAACATCTGCCCGACCCAGCAGGTGCCGGTGTGCCTCAACCGTGAAGGCAGAAGGTCGCTGGAACTCATGCACTGGGGACTGGTGCCGCCCTGGGCCAGGGACCTGAAATTTGCCGCCAGGATGATCAATGCAAGGGCCGAGACGCTGGCAGAGAAACCATCATTCAGGCCGTTACTCGAGAAAAATCGCTGCATCATCATGATATCCGGATTTTACGAATGGCAGCGCAGCGGCCAGACAAAGACGCCCTACAAAGTCGAGCGCAGCGATCACCAGCCGATGTTGCTCGCCGGTCTGTGGACGCATAATGACCGTCTCGCCATCGACAGCTATGCAGTGATCACCACCGCGGCACCAGCCTGCTTCGCATCCATCCACGACCGAGCGCCCGCCATATTGGAGAAAACGGATATCAGCACCTGGCTGGAAGGCGGCTGGCAAGAAGCCGAGAATCTGGCAAAAACCTGTCGGGGCGACCTGACAGCGACCCGAATATCCAGCCTGGTCAACAATAACCGCAACAATGGGCCCGAACTGCTCGAGCCATTTGCTGGATAGTCGTCACCAAAAGGCTTGACCCTGGCCCGCTCCCTGCCTATTGCCGCGCTCCGGCACTCCCCTGTCGTATAATGGTAATACCACGGACTCTGACTCCGTTAATTGAGGTTCGAATCCTCACGGGGGATCCAATTTTTTCTATATATTTCAATTATTTGTAGAGATAGTTGCGCACTCCATCTCTATTTTACCACTTCCACTAATTCCCGCAGATTGCCGTCGAATATCGACAGTTCCGCGCGATTCCCGGCAGCTCCATGCGACATGGATGTAATAGGAAGACAGTCCGCCTGCCTATCGGTGCCACATATATCTAAGAGCCCGATTCGAAAGTTTTTCAATCGTAGCAATATCTTGCGGTTCGCCTTGTGAGCATGCGGATGGAGGCGATCAACGCCCAGGCTGTTGATGAGGCGATGGACCGTTCCCAGTCTT
>Ga0105050_10004354_pt1 | contig 18902 bp, 33 predicted proteins | sample FRY01_FD_78088 | JGI IMG/M metagenome (GOLD analysis project Ga0105050, IMG submission 78088) | Freshwater microbial communities from Lake Fryxell liftoff mats and glacier meltwater in Antarctica - FRY-01 | ecosystem: Environmental > Aquatic > Freshwater > Ice > Glacier meltwater ... | reverse complement strand
ATATGTTAACATTTCCTTTTCAGTTTCAAAGTACTGTTCTGATAGAATACCATCTTCGTGATGGTGTTCCGTTAAGTACCATAATCTATCACTATCTATAAATTGATTACGCCATGTATTTGGTAGCAAAGCGTTGGTAAAGATATTATTATTTGGGTTATGTATCCCAAGATTAATGGTTGTCCAACTTTGATTATCGACACGTTTCACTCTAACCATCAAGAAACCTAACTCTGATACGTATACTTCCTCTATAAGTCCATTTCCGTTAGGTGTTTTAATTTCTACCTTTCTTTTCATTTTTTAATAATTCTATTAATTCTTTTTCACTATCTATATCATAGTAACACTCAATATCCTTTGGTAATTCTACAACATATTTAACTGGACTATCTAAATATTCCTTAAATGTCACACCACGCTTATAAAAGAGCCATATGACAAATGTATGTACCTTTCCTTTAAAACCACGATAGAACATATTCCTAACAGTCATCTTAATTATCTCCCCACCCTTAACCTCGACAGTTTCAAGTTTTATATTAATTTCTGGTTTCATTCATCTAAATTTATAAAGTCGTTATAGTCTAGAGATACCATGACGTAAAAACCCATTCCTGGCCTTTCTTGATGCCACTCAATAGTTTTTCTTTCTCCACCACCTATAAATGTGTATAGGTCTTCTAGGTGAGCGTATTTTACAAATATCGTAATTTTCATAATAATAGTAATAATTTTCTGTTAGGTTTTTTGTGTGTTTCCAACACAATTTCAGCACATGGGTTTGTACCATATCTTTCAAAGATACTCTTCTTTGGTTCGAATGCTACGTTTAAATAATAATTTTCAGTTTGGAATGAGCATCCCCACCCCATGTAGTAATTTTCATCTCTCATAATTAAAAGTTTAAATGGTTAATAACAATCTTCTATTTCTATATGTTGTATTGTTAATCACCAACATTTCAGATTCGTGTTCTCTATTGGCCTTTAACTTAAATTTATATATCTCAAAATCATATTGAGATGATGTTAATTCTAGTTTGGCTACTTTAAGATATGGTACAAATTTTTCAATTGGTTTAAAGTTATGTGGATTATATGTTATTTGTGTTGTAAACCAGTATGGTGATTCCTTTGCTGGTGGATAGATATAAATCTTTGTTGGTGTGGGTGTTTTTTCGTTACCCATAACCAATTCCTCAAGTTTGATATTGAAATCAAGCATTTTGGTTTCAAAACACTTGTCACCAACCTTATTTGTTTTTAAATCGACATGTTGATATCTACCAACTGGTAAATCGATTACCTCAATTAGTGGGAATTCCCCAGCTAATATCCGTTCCCACAATTTAATATCTTTATTCTTCTCTAAGTTAAAGTACATCCTATTTAATTATCATTTATAATAATTTACACAAAGATACCAAAAATTATTTAAAGTGCAATTATTTTTTAAATTATTTGTTAAATTCACATATTATATGTATTTTTGCTAAGATGAAAATATTCAAACGACTATTCGGGCATAAAGAAGACATATATAAGTTCAATATTATAGAGTTGGATGAAGGTGATGCTATGATTGTCTTTGATGATGAGGATAAAATAACCTATGTTATTGATTTAGATTGGGATGATGGGGTTATGGATATTGAATTTAGAGTTTATGATGATGAAATAGTAGATACAACAAATTTACATCGACAATATAAGATACTTAGAACGGTTAGTTTTGTAGTTAGGTCGATTGTAAAGAAAATAAAGAAGGATTTTCATACTGTTACTTTTAAGAGTAGTGAAGTAAGAAATGGTAAGGTGGATAAAAAGAGTGGTAAGATTAGAACTTTGTTTTTTAGTCGGTACATACTAAAGGAATACCCAAATTCTTTAGTTTCAGAGGGTGAGAGAGGGAAAATAATTATTAATTTAAAGCAATAGTATATGAGGAAAAAACCTAGTCAAAAGAACAAAATTAAAATAGATGATTCAAAACCCTCAATTAAACGGTTTACAATCCCGATATACGAAAGAGTATTGAAGGTTATTGTTTGTGAGGACACAAAGACTGGTTTAGAGACAATTGGATATAAAGAATTTGATGTAGAGGAAGATTGGATTGAGGCTACGGTAGTTGAGGACCCTAAAGGAACAATAAATGTAATAATTAAACCAGATGCAACAATAAACACCATTTGTCACGAATCATTTCATGTTGTGACGACAGTGTTGGGTAACGCTGGAATGGAGTTGTGTGATAAATCGGAAGAAGCCTATGCTTATTTGATAGGGTGGGTGGCCGAAAGAATAGAAAAATCAATGATGTTATATAACACATAAATTATCTTAGAAAATCTAAATAGCTATTGGGGTGGTGGTAGTTCGTTGAATGTTGATTTATTGGTTAATCTGTCTAGTGCCGCCAATTCTCTTTCGTTTAAATGTTCAAGACCACCCTTGGTATTGATTAGGTCTAGTGCTACATCAATTGAACTTGGTACCTTTGTCATTTCTAAGAACCTAATAAAGTTCTTTTTTTCATCGGCAACGAATTTCGTGTCCATAAGTTTCCTTATGAATTTGATATCCATTTCAAGACAAGCCATTTCCATATCATCACCGACATAGTATCTAATTCTAGCAGCTGTAAGTTTAGATTCAGTACAAATCATTCTATCGCTAATTGAAACTATTACACTTGAATGTGGTGTAAGTCTTTCCATGATTTTATTTGTATCTTCAAAGCTAGTTGTCCATATGATGTATCTAGTTATCCCCATACTAATAAATACCAATATGGCCCTACAATAATTAAAATAAAACATAAAAAATTTGGTAACGTTAGTTTTTTGTTGTATATTTGTGGAATAAACTTGAAAAAAATTAAAATATGGGAAATTTAAAGTTAATTTTAATCATAATTGTGGTATTGGTGATTGCTTATTTAATTGGCGGTTGGGTAATATCTATATTTTGGTTCTTGATGAAAATACTATTTGGGATAATGGGTCTAGCTTTATTGGTTGGTGGTTATTACATAGGTAAAAATTGGAAAAAAAATAAATAATATGAAAGAAATTGTAATTGGAATTGGAGCGTTTTTCGGTGGAGTATTTGCGTTGTTTATAACATTCGCTGGAATTATAGTATTGTTAGGGTTGCTTTGGGCAATACCAACCATGCTTTTATGGGATTGGCTTATGCCAGAGTTGTTTGGTCTTAGTACTATAACGATTTGGCAAGCTTGGGGGTTAAATATCTTATCTGGTATTTTCTTCAAAAAACAAGTCGAAAACAAAGAAAGAAGAAAAGAAAACTGGTAAAAATCAATAATCTTAGGATAATATGAAACTAGAGAATTTTAAATATAATAATGACACTAAAAAGGGTGATTGTTGTCCAGAGTGTAAAGGTGACTGGGATGGTGGTGATATCTATGAGTATTTCTTAGAGGCTAAGTTCAATCCGAATCACAAACAACATTATTATTATAAAGATAAGTCTATAAAGGAAATTAATAAAACGGCTGGTAGTTATGGTTGGTCTGCTAAAGCTCTTAAGAGATTTGGGAATGTAATTGGTATTGATTGTTCAATGGACCCAGATGCTGATGGTGTTGACCAATATGATGGTATATCTTACTGGCAATGTCCTAATTGTGAAATTGCTTGGAATAGATTTAGTGGTGAAAGAACTGGTAAATTTGTTAAGAGTGCTTCGGCTTGTGTAATTAAGATGTTAAATGAACTTAAAGAGGAAGTAGATAAACAAATCATCTACAATGCAATAAGAACCCCAGATGGTACGGTAATATCGTCAGACCATAGACACGATTATGTAACACACTTAGATAAGAATGGAAAGACTTATGGTGTAGATGGTGGAACTGAATATCTTAGACGTATAGGTGATACTAGCGATTGTGAGGACTTATCTATGTACTTAGAGAAATGGAGTCCAGAGTTTCATGAAAAGGCTCGAAAAGTTGTTAAAAGAGGTGGTAGAGGCAAAGATGGTAGGCAACCACTTACTTGGGTTCCAATTTGTGAGATGAATGACAATTGGGTAATGGCTACAATTGAATACAACGATAAGCTGGGGATAGGTATTGATAAGAGTTGGTTTACATACTTGTTGCAAGAAGAAATACATTATCGAAACACTAACTCAATAACCATTAAAGATTAAGATTATGAATAAAAAAGAATTTTGTAAGAAATATAATTTAACCGAAGAGCAGTTTACTGGTGAAGTTAAAATAGATAGAAGTTTGTACTTGAGCGGCTTGACTTCGATTCCAGAGGGATTTAACCCAACTGTTGGAGGAAGTTTGGACTTGAGAGGATTGACTTCGATTCCAGAGGGATTTAACCCAACTGTTGGAGGAGATTTATACTTGGACGGTTTAACCTCGATTCCAGATGGATTTAACCCAACCGTTGGAGGATATTTGGACTTGGACGGTTTGACTTCGATTCCAGAGGGATTTAACCCAACCGTTGGAGGATATTTGGACTTGAGAGGATTGACTTCGATTCCAGAGGGATTTAACCCAACTGTTGGAGGAGATTTATACTTGGACGGTTTAACCTCGATTCCAGATGGATTTAACCCAACCGTTGGAAGAAGTTTGGACTTGAGAGGATTGACTTCGTTTCCAGAGGGATTTAACCCAACCGTTGGAGGAAGTTTGGACTTGAGCAGCTTGACTTCGATTCCAGATGGATTTAACCCAACCGTTGGAAGAAGTTTGGACTTGAGAAGTTTGACTTCGATTCCAGAGGGATTTAACCCAACCGTTGGAGGATATTTGGACTTGGACGGTTTGACTTCGATTCCAGAGGGATTTAACCCAACCGTTGGAGGATATTTGGACTTGAGAGGATTGACTTCTGATTACACGAAATTAATCGGACCAGTTATCTGGGGCGATAAATACATAAAGGCAGATGGCATATTTACAGAGATTATTTCTGTGAGAGGTAGAGTTTTCCGAGTTAAGAAGTTATGTAAAGAGAAAGTTTTTTATTTGGTGACAGATGGGAATGGCAAATATGCTCATGGAGACTCTCTTTCAGAAGCTAGAGAAGATTTAATTTATAAGCTAAATTCTGATGTAAATAAAGATGACTTTAAAGACTTAAAGCTAACAGATAAATTAAATTTTGAGCAAGCAATTGCTTGTTATCGAGCTATAACTGGAGCCTGTGGTTTTGGTGTTAAAGGTTTTGTTGAGAGAAATAAAATAGATAAGAAAGAAAAATATTCAGTTAAAGAAATCATTAAATTAACCAAAGGAGAGTTTGGAAGTGAGGTTCTAAAAAAATTTTTCATTAAATGAATAAGATGTTTAGCAACAGTAACAAAATAGATGAAGATTGTGAATATGTTTTACCGAAATTATAAAATAATAAAACTTATAGATGAATAATATAATCAATTGGGGTGAATTTCGTGAACAAACCAAAGCTAGAGCTAAAGAATTTGTAGAGGCAAATGATTTAGATAGAATTTGGTATATAGCTGGAGAAATAGTTGATGCCTCAGTAATCTGTGATGCTTGGGATGAAAATATACATGAGGTATGTAAATATCAATTGGAACATGGTAAAATGTTTCAACCTAAGATGGCCGAATTTTTAATCGATAAGAATTGTTAGGATTTCTTTTTACGTTTCCTAGTTTTCTTCCATGGGTGTTTAGTAACCCTAGGCTTATTTTGAGCCTTAATGATTACCTGTTCATCTACTCCGAAGTGTTGACTAAGGATAGATAAGTCGATAACCCATTCATGTTTTGAACGTTCTTGGAATATTTCAAATTCTTTAGCAACGTGTGTGACTACCTTTTTGTGGTCCCATTCATTCACATTTTCCATATGTGAAAACGCTATTGCTTGATATCCCATAGCGTTTGCTCTACCGATATGTTTGCATAGATGACACCATGGACATAGTGATACTAGACCATCTAGTTTTTGAACCTTTGTTCTATCGTTATAATTCCATATTTCATGACATTCTAAAGCGTGATTATATCCTTGGTCTAGACCACTACCACCACATATTTCACACTTATATTCAGCATGTTCATAGGATGCTTTTCTAAGTCTATTCCACTCTGATGTTGGTAATAGACTTCTAACGTTTGAATACCAACATTTTGCTGGAACTAATTCTACACCTAATCTAGCCATTGATGGTTCTGATTATGAATTGGTCTCGGTATTTATTTCTAGGAAGTAAATACCCCTTTGTATTGCTACCAGAATCACCAGATTGTTTTGTTGTTCTTAATAACTCAGTTTGGACTAGATTTAAAAGGTCTTCTGTTTTGATGTACCAAATTTCGTTTAGTCCTTTGTAATAAGTTGCGAACCATGTAGCTTCACTAACCATAATACCAGATTCCTTACCCCTACATTCAAACTCAATGAACATATTTCCTGTATCTAACTCTGGAGTACAATAAACATCAGTTTTAATCTCATACGTTAAGTATTTATCGTTTTTTGATATTAGTAAATCGTATTTGTTGTTTTTATTATCTGAAATGAATTTAGCACCCATTTGTATCAAATCTTGTAAAACGATTTGTTCACCGTCTTCACCTTCGATAATATCTTTCTTAAAATCATAATTTGCCATATTCCAAATATACGTAATCTAAACTGGAAATCAAGTATATTTATATAAAAAGGAATTGAAATATGAAACTTATACTAACAGAAGAACAGTTAAAATTGGTTAAACTAATCAAAGAGAGTGATGACTTTGCTGAAAAGGTTAAAACCACAATATCTGATATCAAAAAAGGTGTTGATGGACTGTACAATATAATCACGTTTACAACCATAGCTGAAATTAGAGATGGTGAAACCGATATTTCGATAATTGATAAGAAGGTAGAGCAGTTGGATGACAAGATTTCAAATGTTTCTAGTAAAATTAGTGATTATTTTGATAGATATGATGAAGATACCTATTACGCTAAGAAATTGGATGATGTGCATATTGATTTAGAAAATAGGGTAACAACACTTAACAGAAAAATAATGGCATTGAGTAAAATAGTTAATCAATTAAAACCATTATCTAAGGTCAATGAGTATGGTGAGGGTAGGGAAGATGATTGGGATGCACCATTTGATAATATAACCCCAACAAATATTTAATATTAGGATTTTTTAGTATATTTTTAAAAATAATTATCAAATTATTTGGTGGTTACAAATAAGTTTCTTATATTTGTATTCAACCAATTAAAATATATCATTATGAAAAAGTTTTTATTTATATTTTTAATCGCAAGTTTAACCTTCACTTCATGTAAAAAAGAAGAGATTGTACCAATCAATCAAGTTGAAGAGGTTGGTACCATTGAAGAAGGGATTCTTATCTACGGTAAATGGAAATTAGTATCTGGAAAGATGTATGTACATAATTTAGAAACATACCAAAACGTTGTGTATGACCACTTCGGACCAAATAAAACAACATCTAGTCTTAGATATAGTGGTTCACAATTTGAATTAGAAACTATTAGAGTGGATTCTACTACTTGGACATTCATCGCACCACCAAGCTGGCAAGGTTATGGTGAATTTTGGTTAGACAATGATAGTATCCAACCTTACGGGTTCTATGTATTGGATAATTTCTGGTCAATAGTGGAACATCCAACAGCAACAGCAACAACAATGCAATTAGGTGGGTCTTCTAGACCACTTTCAGCAGTTGTAACGAGTTATACAAACCAAACGGTAGAGTTCACCGTACAAGAATCTTACGAATCAATCAATGGTTATAACTGTAAGTATTATTCAATATTAACTTTTCAAAAACAATAACCATGAAGAATATTATAATTGGAATGGCCGTAGGTGATGCGGTAGGTGTACCTTATGAATTTATTTCTAAAGGTGATATGAGACTTAATCCATGTTCTGATATGGTTGGTCATGGAACACACAACCAACCTAAGGGTACTTGGTCAGATGACACATCAATGGCGTTGTGCATTGTGGATAGTCTTTGTAATGGACTTAATTTTACAGATATGGCAAATAAGTTTGCTGGGTGGTTATACGGAAACCTTTGGACACCACACGGAGTGGTATTCGATAATGGGATAGCCACAAGGAATGCAATTGATAAATGGAGTAAGGGTTGTTCAACCCCTACAGAATGTGGTGGTATTGATATCTATAGTAATGGAAATGGCTCAGTAATGAGGACACTTGCGTTGGTACCGTACATTGAACAATATAATCCAGATATTAGGTTTCGTGTAGTATCCAATGTCTCAGCAATAACACACGGCCATTGGATATCTAAATATTCATGTTATCTTGTTTGTGAGTTTGCAATTGGTTTAAGAAAGGGTAACACCAAACAATTGGCTTGGCACGATGCTAGATTATCACTTTATGATGTTGCAAGCACTGATATATCGTTGGACTTTGTAAGGCAAGATGAATTTGATTTGGTCTTTGGTAAATTCTTAACAGATGACCTAACAAAACTATCAAATGACGATTTTCATGGTACTGGGTACGCAAGGGACACTGCTGTAACATCTATGTGGTGTATCCTTACAACTGAGACGTACAAAGAAGCCGTATTAAAGGCGGTTAACTACGGGGATGATACTGACACTACCGCATGTGTAACTGGTGGTTTAGGTGGCATATTATACGGTCTTGATGGTATTCCAACTGATTGGGTTGAATCGTTGGCTAGAAAAGATGATATTATTGATTTGGTAGAGAAATACGAAGCTACTTATGAAGTTATATAAACTATTCATTCATTTAATAATTATCTTCCACCTATCCTTAGCTTATTTAAGTGTAGTTAATGGTGGAAAACATATGTACATATATCTTTTCTTTGCAACATTCTTTATATTTCGTTTGTATCGACTTGATAAGATTACTTAATGTGTAAGTGTTTTTTGATAATTGGTAGTGCAATATCTTGATGAATCCAGAACACACGACAAAGGATTCTAGTTAAATGTTGTATTGCACGATATCTTTCATCAGTATCTGATATTTTGAATATCAGATTAGTGTTGATTATAATTGTTCGTTTGAAGTTTCCTTTGGTTTTCATTCCACTGTTTGGTAACACCTCACCGTGAAATTTATTTGATAGTCTAATCCTAGTAATCGGGTAAGATTTACTAAGAAAATCTAACATCAATTCATCAAGCCCTTCATTCTTCATTAGTAATTAATTTATACTCAAAATCAATGTCTTCACTTATTGTTGTTTCATGGTGAAGCATCAAATTTTTATTGTGTACCATGTAAGTTTTATTCCAATTTTTCTTAACCAATTTAACACCATTGAATAGTAACCAATTGAATACTATCACATGAGCCAAATCATCATCTAAATCAAAAATTTTACTGATTATTACCTCTATCTGATTATAACCTATTTTTCGATTGTCGTTGGATACTGAGAAAACACAATCATCCACAGCGGAATAATAGAATTCATCGTTTAAATATTCGGATATAATTTCATTCATACCCAATATTACTTAAAAAACCCTTAATGGTAAAGTCTAAAATGATGAAATACTGTGGTCTCCGAAGTTATCATCCCATTCATCATGATGATAGGTTGGTTCTGTTGTATTTTCAAGGATTATTTCGTTAATTGGTTTCTTGGTAACTTCGTCTAAATTTTCCATTTGTTTCTTTTTAAATAAATACTTGAATATCTAATAAAAATTTGGTAGATTTGTAATATGAATATTGATAAGGAAATAATACGATGGGTCGAATATTCATTGTGTGAAGAGGCTATGGAATTGTTTCCTAAGTCTAAGTCACACTCTACTACGTTTCACTCTTTTTGTGAAAGGCTTAGTGAATCTGTTTCTAAGGCTAATTTGAGCAATCGGGAAACGAATATATTAAGTGTAATAATGCGTAAGGCTAATAGACCATATTGTTTAAGTGATGAAGAAATTGGTACCATCTGCGCTAACTTTTTTATTGATAAGAGGTGGGGTAGATATGTTAGGGCGATTGAGTTGATGAAATGTGTAAACTGGCGACTTTAGTAGATACTCTTAATTTTCATATTTCCACTTTTAAAGTCATTTTCCTTTTGTTTTAAGAACTCTCTAACAACACCTCGAATTTTACTAACATCGTAGGCTCCTTCAAAGATAGGTGCTAGAATTTCAGTAACACGCATCACTGCGGCTTCTCTACTTTTACTTTTTCCTTTGATGTATTGGTATACTGATGGGTGGTCGTCTTTAATGATTGCATCCATCATTTCCCATATAATTGTTGTGTTTGACATTGATGTTTTATACATTTAATCTATATTTATAAATATAAATATTAATTATGAAAAGTATAGAAGTTACAGATGCAAATCTAAAAGACACATTATCCAAAGATGGTATAATAGTATTGGATTTTTGGGCACCATGGTGTAGTCCTTGTAGAATGGTAGGTCCGATTATAGAAGAATTGGCTATAACCAATGAAGATGTTCTAATTGGTAAGGTTAATATTGATGTCAATGGAACATCGGCAGCAACGTTCGGAATTAGAACCATACCAACGATTATATTCTTTAAAGATGGTGAGAAAGTTGAGCAAGTTAGTGGTGTAGTTCCGTTAAAAAGATTACAAGAAATAATTGATAAACTTAAGTAATTATAGTATCTTTGAGACAAATCTAAATATTTATTGTTAAACGAATAGTCGTGAAAAAAATTAAAATAACAGAAACCCAAAGTAAGATGTTAGCTAAGTTAGAAATAAACGAAGCTAATGACCACGAATTAATGGTTAAGAAGATAGTTGATGACTTGAATCTTAATTATGAGCCTATTGTTGGTACTTATAGAAAGGGTGGTGAATATTTTGAGAAGCCGATAGTTAAGGTTAAAGCTGATGGTGAAACAACAACACCAAAGGAATTATTGGATTACTTAAAATTCAAAAATAAATCAGTTTCCGACAAATTCATAAGACAGGTCTTACTAGATTGGATTAATGGAGATATCGATGGTTATTCATTATCTAAAAATGTAAGTTTTAGTTAATGGACGATGGGAACGAAGGTAAAGATAAGGAAAGCCTTAAGAGAGTCGTATGGTGACTTTGTAACTAACTTAGAGGGTGAATATCGAGATATAATCACTGAGGCGTTATTGCAAGAAAATTTAGAAAGTAAAAAGGAGTGGGTTACATATAATCAAGTAATCCTCGAATTAAAGCACAATATCAAGGATAATTTAAGAGTAAGAGAGTTATTATACAAACTTACCGATAATGGAGACCCCAACATTGCATGCATTGAAGTTATTAGAGAAGTTAAAGGTAGAACACCAGAATTGGAACGGTTATATTATAAAATAATGAACTTTATTAAGTAAATAAAATTATTTTCGGTCAAATTATTCACCAATCAAACATCTTTAAGATTTAACATTAAATTGTAGTGTTATTGGGTATCTCAAGACTATTTATAGACATATAATATAGTAATAAAATTGGAGATATGAAAAATACAAATCCAAAAACAAACACTGGTCCTAACAAGGTAAATATCCTTGATAAAATGTTTGACCGCCTCATAAGGGAAACCCTAAGTTCTATTGGTGAAGAACAAGAAGAACGATGGGAGACTTACGATTTAATATTATATGAATTGAATAGGGAGTGTAATTATGAAACCTACGATGAAATCAAGTATAGATTAACGGATGGTGAGAACCCAAATGAGGTATTCTACGATATAATAATTAGAGGTGAATATTCTAGCCCACTAATCTGGCTTTTTAAACTAAGAATCGAAGATTATATGGAAGAGGATTTTTACAATAGATTTCATAAATAAATAAAATGTGACTTAAGTCACATTTTTTTTTGGTTAAAAGATTGATTTGTATGATTAATTTATGTACCTTTGTTCTAAAATATAAAATGGGTAAATTAGACGTAACAGATAGACTTGCATTCTTAGCAGAAATTTTCGATGTTTTCGAGACTGGGGACATGGATGTTGTTAAGGGTAAGTGTGATGCTTATGTTGATAGTGGTTGGAAAACGTCTGAACCATGCAAGGGGAATAAGGGTGATATTATCGGTATTTTGACAAGAAAGGATAATGTTCGTGGATTCCCAATTTTTAAGGTAAGTATTTCATATGATGTATTTACGGCAATGGTTGGTGCCGACCCAACCGAAAACAAAATATGTTTGCAATGGATGCTTAACACCTTTAGTAGACTATTAAAGAATTGTGAGTTTGTTGAAGCAGCTAGGTTTGCTGAGGAAGATTTACCACAAGCAAATGAGTATTTAACTTTATTTGAAGCGAACAAAAGAAAAAAGAAATTTAGGGAGATGGCATGGTATAACCTTAAGGGTTTTAAGGACATCACCAACATAAATGAATATAAAAATTTAGGTCAATTATTTGATTCGGTAGACCCGTTTATTGAAAGAGACCCAAGTGAAATTGAGAGTATAATGAAACGTTATGTAGACATGGGACAAGCTTTGATTCCCTTTAAAGATAGGAGATACACAATCTTCGTACCTTTGAGTACGGATGCAAACACTATATTCAATAATTTTGCTAGTTGGTGTACAGCGAGAACTGGAAATGGTATGTGGAAACATTATACTGATGGGTGGAAGAAGGCTAATGGTGAAAATTCGACTATTTATATTGTAATAGACAATGGTTTCTTTAACGGAGAAAATGAAAACATATATCAATTGCACTTTGAAAGTAAACAAATACATGATAGAAGTAATAGCAATAAGGTTGATTTTTATGATGAAGTTTTATCTAAGAGCGATGGTCTAACAAATTATTTTGGAGAAGAACTAATGACAATGGCAAAAGATTTTAAAAAAGGAGTTGATAGCAATTTTTACATTGATATCTTAATAGACTTTGGGTTTACCGAGGCACTATTTGATTTCTTTGATGTTGAGACACCCATTATTAAAATTGATTCAGAAACCTCTACAAAGAAAAGACGTGTACCAAGATTGCCAGATATCTCTAGATTTAAACAGATTAAACATCTTGTTATTATGGATTCAGCACTAAGTGAACTTCACCCATCTATTGGGTCGTTGAAAACGTTAAAGATGGTTGTCTTATGTGGAAACAAGATTAAAGAATTACCAAGTGAGATAGGACAACTTACGAATTTAACGTTTTTGAATTTAGTGGGGAATCCGATTACGGTTATTCCAGATAGTATTAAATTTCTAGATAAATCGATGGGTGGTAGTCTATCAAAAATTGCAGTAAGAAAAGAAGATATTAGCGAGGCTAATTATCGTAAATTAACAGAATTGTTACCAAGTGTAAGTTTCTGAAAATTAACATAAAGATAATTGAAAAGCCTCACCGAAAGTGAGGCTTTTTTGTTATCAAAAATATTTATAACTAAATGTTATAATATAATATAATAAAAAATGAAAGTTATGAATTGGAAGAGAGTAAATGATGGTCCAATCAAGGAACCAATTTTAGAATACTTAGAAAAATTATTCGATAATGAAATGAAACAAGGTAACAGAATAAAAGTTGCTGTTGGAACCGATTCACAAAAAAGTGGAAAAGGGTATAGATTTGCGACAGTTATTTTAGTGATGACAGAACAAAGTTTAGGTTTTGAAAAGAACGGTACTGAAATTGTAAAAGGTAGAGGTGGGATGATAATCGCTGCTACTTTCTGGGAAGAAATGAAAGCTGGTACTAAGGCTAAGAGACACAGAGAAATTGAGGTCCTTAATCAAAGGATGCTTTTAGAAGTTAGTAAGTCAATTGAGGTTGCGTATGAAATAGCACCATTACTTGATTTGTATAACATTAAGTTGGAGATTCATGCTGACATCAACCCAGACCCAGAAAGAGGGTTATCTAACAGTGCTTTAAATGAAGCGGTTGGGTATATCTTAGGTATGGGATATGAGTTTAAAGTTAAGCCAGAAGCGTGGGCTGCAAGTAATGCGGCAGATAATTTGTGTTAATCCTTGATTTTTAAACTAAAATGTTAACGAAGCGATAGAAATATTCATAAAAATTAACCATTGATTCTTTGTTGTAATTATTTGTGGTTGATGAAATAATAAAAAAATGGTGGAAATTTCCATCATTTTTGATTTATTTCTAGTTTGTTAGTTTTTTTTGATTATTTTGATATATTTATAACTAAAGATAATAATATTTTTTCAAAAATTAATTGACATGTCAGAGAAAAAAGAACAAAAAATCGTTAAGATTCCAGAAGCTAAGTTAGTTGACTTAATTGACAACATCGTAACGGAAGCTGTAGCACAAAAGAAAACAGAGTGGTTAGCTGAACAAGCTAATACAGATTCAAAGAACTCATTATTAGAGTCTAGAATTGCAAAGCTTGAAAACTTTATTAGCAAAGCGACAATTACAAAAAGAACTAAGTAAAATACTTAACAAGAATAAAATTATAGCTAGTTATGGAAACATGACTAGCTATTTTATTTTCTAAACTTTACATTGAGACAAAGAGATTTATATTTGTTAAATGGAAAAGTTAAATCGAAAAGATAACCCATTAAGAACCTTAATCAGTGAAGATGAATTCACATCAGCAGCCGAAAAAGCGTTTGATTGTGTGGCTAATGGTGTGTCGGAATATTATCCATGGGAAAAACCCCCAATTCCAAAAGAATTTGGAATTGGTGTAATTGTTGGTTCAAGTGGTAGTGGCAAATCAACTTTACTCAAAGATTTCGGTAAAGAATTATCACCTAACTGGAACAACAACAAACCAATCATATCGCATTTTGAGAACCCAGATGATGCCATCAACAGACTTAGTGCAGTTGGGCTTAATTCAGTTCCTAGTTGGTATCGACCATATCATGTACTATCCAACGGTGAGCAATTTAGAGCCGATTTAGCGAGAAAACTTAAAGATGGTTGTGTCATAGACGAATATACATCAGTAGTTGATAGGAATGTTGCTAAAGCGGCTTCTGTGGCATTATCCCGTTACGTAAAGAAGAACAACATTAAAAACATTGTATTATCTACTTGTCATAGGGATATATTAGAATGGTTAGAACCAGATTGGGTTATAGATACAGATTTAGGTGAATACACCGAAGGTTTTTTTTTGTCCGACCAGAAATCAAGGTTGAAATCTTTCGTGCAGACCGTCACATCTGGTCCATGTTTAAGGACCATCATTATTTAACTGGTGATTTATCAAATGCCTCAAGGTGCTTTGTTGCTGTATGGGAAGGTCAAATAGTTGGTTTCCTTGCAAGTATGACAATGCCTAACGGATACATAAAAAATAGTTGGCGAGGTCATAGGGTTGTTATCCTACCAGATTATCAAGGTTTGGGTATTGGTGTTAGATTTATTGATGCTGTGGCCCAATTACACATAGATAATGGTCTTAGATTCTATTCAAGGTCAGCCCATCCTAGAATGGGGTATTATATGCAACATTCACCATTATGGAAACCAACATCAAAGAATAAAAAATTAAGAACAGATGTAACACATGAAAATTTGTTCAATAATCACTATGTTGATAATAAGCGTGTTTGTTTTAGTTATGAATATGTTGGGTTGACTAATGACCTTTAGAAATCATAAGGTATTGGTCATTTAATCTATGAGCACCCATAAGATGCCAAAATGCTCTACTCTCTGGCATTGGCATTACTAAGATGTAATTAACATCTAGGAACGTTCCCCATAATGATAGAATTGTTTCTTTAATTACAATCATTGCTTCTTCTTGGTAGTCTGGTCTTAATTGGACGAAAACCAATTCCATTGCCCTAGCCATATCCTTAGACATAGCAATCCCAATAGAACCAACTTCTCTTGTATTATACAATATGTTGTAAGTCGAAACATCTGGTGTTTCGTCAGTAATGGACAATTCAACATTTTCTCTTAACAATCTTTTGATATTAATTTTTGTTGATTCTTTGATATCCCATTTTTTCTTAGCTTCCTTTTCCATCTTTAAAAGACGAGTGTAATAATCTGGTATCTCAACTAAGTGGTCCATTGCTATTTCTTTGGCTAATGTCGTACTATCAACATGTTCCATTTCAACCTTAGCACCCATCTTTAGTTCCTTTTCAATTTTCTGTAAACTAATATTGAATTTATCAGCAATGTCTTTTTTGGTCATCTTGTCTGACAAACCACCATTAATTTTATTTGTGTTTTCGTTCATAGTTCTTGGGTATCTAATCATTGAATCACGAAACTCGAAATTCTTATATTGTCCTTTGTTGTGTTTAAACCCAAACTTTTTATAAAATTGAATAAGTCTGTTTTTATTACCACCATAATCAGATGATGGTGTTAGTACGATAATTTGTTTATTCTTATCACCATAGTTAATTAAATCATTGAGTATCTTACTACCAATACCTTCTTGTCTAACATCTTTTTTAATTATAATCTTAGATAGTACCAAACTATTAGTATTTTCATAGATGTCTAAACTATCTATAAAATCACCATATCTACTCATTAAAATATCTTTTATCATACATATAAATATAAATGGACATAAAAAAAGCCACTGATGTGGCTTTTAATATTATTTCTTTAGTGGGATTATCTTTATGATAATCTTATCAATCTTTTCATCGTAATCGATTCTAAGTGTATCTCCCTCATTTACATTGTCTGACAATACCTCATCGGCTATTGGGTCTTCAACGTAACGTTGGATTGTTCTAGCCAATGGTCTAGCTCCGTATTCTGGGTCATATCCTTTCTTAGCTAAGAAATCGACAGCATTTTTACCTAATTTAAGTTCAAATCCCATTTCATTAATTCTTTCTTCAAGACTTTCTAACTCTTTGTATATTATCTTATCGATATCATATTTCTTAAGTCCGTTGAATATGATTGCTTCGTCAATTCTATTTAAGAATTCTGGTTTGAATTTTTTCTTAAGTGCTTTCTCGATGATTGCTCTTGCTCTTTCTTCTTCGTTAGCCATTTCAGCACCAGTTGAGAATCCCAATCCTTTACCGAATTGAGATAATTCTTTAACACCAATGTTAGATGTCATGATAATTAAAGTGTTTCTAAAGTTAACCTTTCTACCTAAACCATCAGTTAAGTGACCTTCATCCAATAATTGAAGTAAGATGTTGAAAACATCTGTATGTGCTTTCTCAATCTCATCAAATAATATTACTGAGTGTGGTTTTCTACGAACCTTTTCAGTCAATTGACCACCTTCTTCATAACCAACATAGCCTGGTGGTGGACCAATCAATCTACTAACAGAGTGTTTTTCCATGTATTCAGACATATCCATTCTAACGATATTATCTTCATCACCAAATACTTCTCTAGCCAACAATTTAGCTAAATATGTATTATGTGATAAAATACCATTAGTATAATACCTTCTATTAGAACCTTCTTTAAGTTCAAGGTCATACATAATTTCTTCATAACCTAAATTAGTCAATCCTATAACTTCTGTTTCAGATAATAACTTATTTTCGTCAACACAAATGAAATCACCAATTTTTAAATCCTTAACAAAAACCTCTATTAACCCATCTTTTTCAAAATTTTCTTCACTGTAGTTTTGTTTAAATACAATATGGTTGTCAGCACATTTAAGCTCCTTACCATCACTTAAAATTAAGTGATATACTTCATATGGAATCGTTTCATGTAATGCTTCTATATCAACAAAACCTTCATCGGCTAATACCTCATAATCAGTTACTTTGGTAGTTTTTGTTATTTTTTTAAGTGATTCAAATTCATGTTTATTAACTAATAACACATTGTCCGATTGATTTGCTTTATCGATTAATTCTTTAAAATTAGTTTTAAAATCATCAGACCAATTTAGTGTTAAAACCTCATTGCGTAATTCATCATGTTTTTGGTGAATTTTTTCACCAATTTCTAGTAGTTCCTTAATTTTTTTATTCATTTTTTTATTCATTTTTTTTATTTTTATTTATATAAAGGTATTAATTTTCTTTTAGAAATGAAACACATTTATTTATTATTTCTTGTTTATTTTTTTTATAATCTGATTCACTAATATGTAATACTTCGTATCCAGATTCTAATATCATTTTATCTCGTCTATCTTCCCTTAACGAATTTTCTGGTGTGTTTCTATGGTAATATGTTCCATCAAATTCAATTATTTTTTTCTTATTTTTTAAAAATAAATCGGGTAATATAACACCATTAATTAGTTCTAAACGATATTCATTATTTTTACCCGATTCATCTTTAAGACCATTTTTATATGTTGCAAAATACAATTCACCATCAATTTTTTCATTTTCTAAAATTAACCAAAACAACTCTTGAGAAATTTTACTAAAATTAGTTCTTTTATAGTTAGATAACCATTTTAATTGACGTTCATTGAACCTTTTTAACCCATTAATTTCGCCATATTTTTCAATACATATTTCTAACGAAAACGTTGTTTGTCTTTTCTTTACTTTTAATTTACTTTGTTCATAATTAAATCCACGGTCCAACCAATATTCTAAATTTGATGGTAATAGACGATTTTCAAAATCAACTTGTTTAGCAGCATTTATTTGATTTTTACTTATAACATTTTTAGCATCATTTTCATTCAACCCCTTGTTAACCCAAAATTCAACATTTGTTGGTGTCAGACAAATACGTTTTACCTCATCTTCACTATAACCTTTATCTCGTAACATACTTTTAGATTTACCGTGATACGTTTTAACGCACTTAGATGATTTCTTCTGTTGGGTTGATATTTCTAATTCAGCTTCATTTATTGAATAACCTTTATTTAACCAATATTCCACGCATAATCGATTTCGTTGTTTAATTTCTTTATTTCGTT
>Ga0105050_10004353_pt1 | contig 18905 bp, 7 predicted proteins | sample FRY01_FD_78088 | JGI IMG/M metagenome (GOLD analysis project Ga0105050, IMG submission 78088) | Freshwater microbial communities from Lake Fryxell liftoff mats and glacier meltwater in Antarctica - FRY-01 | ecosystem: Environmental > Aquatic > Freshwater > Ice > Glacier meltwater ... | reverse complement strand
AATACTCTCTGAAGTCTGATACCATTTCGGTATATATCTCCATATTAAGTGTAAGTCTGAGTGCGGACTCTAACCTGTGCTTCTCTCTATCGGATAACCCCTCAAAATTTTCTATATTTTCTGCAATAAACTCCCCAATAGATTTGCTCTCCCGTGCTGTGGTGTCTATCCCGACTGCCTCTAGTGCTTGTTGTACTTTCTCATCGTTACTGTCGAGTGCGCGGATTAAACTGATCGGCATCTTGTACTTATCACCAATTAAACGCGAGAGCATCCCTCTTCCTTTATCCGATTGAAAGAAATCTCCCTCAAGCATTCTTGTGTGTGCATTGACAAATTCTCTATGTAAGTCAGCTTGAACGGCAAACTCTGTCATTATCTCCCGCAACGCTCCTGCCTCTTTTGTTTTACCTGTTGATTCGAGAGCGTCTATGTACATATTAAGTTCGGTGAGGCTTTGTGCGGCTGTTTGTGCAAAAAATAAACTGTCTTGTTCTGCAAACTCTCCGAAATTCAAGTTGACGGTGGCCTTCTCTGTTTCGAGAGCTTTGTTTATGGAGGTTATTTCTGTGGATAATCGTGTCACGGTTTCAGCGGCCAGAGCGTACCTTTGGGATGCCTTGTCTATTCGCCCCTCAAGAGTTGCGTCTTTTAGTCTCCCTTTTCTTTCTGCTTGTAGTTTGGATATTTCAACCTGGGAGTTGATAACCTCTTGCTTCGCTTTTTCGAGAGCGCCTGTGGTTTGATCCAATTCAATAACTTTTTCTCTCCCTTTGTCGCTTATTTGTGAGAAAAATGTGACGGCATCAGCGATACCTTCTTTTCCAACTGCTCTTTGGATTTCCATCGCCAGACTGTTAGACGCATACTCTGCATCTTTTCCGTTGATTATGTTCCACATCATAGCTTCTTTCAGGAGTATTTTGTTTCCTTTAGATGTTTCTACGTTTTGTATGCTGAGTGCATTTGTTACTCTATCGGCGAACCTGATATCTTTTACCGTTCTGGCAAAATCAGTTGTCAATTTCTCTTTGTATTCTGTTTCTGTAACATTTTGGTCGCCCAGTGCTTTTTTTTGCTCTGCCGTTAGTGGCGTCGAATTAACAACTGCGTTGTAGTTTTCAATCACTTCCTCTGGGGTCATAATCTCCATTTGGTTAAGTGCAAACTGGAAATTAGTTTTTCTCATTCCTAGTTCTGTGGCATCAGCTTTTGATGCAGAAGATGCTCTAGCCGACGAACGTAGAAGGTTTCTTTGTGGATTCGCAGCGGTTATGTCTGTTCTCAATGCCTCTGTGGCTTTATTTGCAGCATCAAGTTTTGTCTGTACGTTCTTACGTTGTGCCGAAAAAGAGTCCGAGAAAGTCCCTGCCAATAGTGGTGCTCCTTTCCCTGTTATGGGGCGCATACTGTTTGCCATGATTCCTCCACCAATTGCTCCAACGAGCATCCCAACCCCTATCTCATTCCAACCTTCTTTTGTGCCGTATTGCTCTGCCATGGCTGACCCGAGTGACGCCATAAAGGCTTCTGTTTCCATGTTTTCCGAATCATACGTGGTCTCTAAATATCCTTGCATGGTCTTACCAGCAACCCCTTGTAATCCTTCCTCGAATAATCCCTCTGAAAATGGCCTTTTGCCTAATTGGTAGGCGTTGCCTATTAGTTTTCTCCCCCTACCGATAGCTTGTGCTGTCCCCACTCCCGCTTCCAAATTGTACCCTAGCCCTAGTGCCCTGTTGAACGTGTTGTTCTGGGACATTTTTGGTAATCTGACGCCCAATAGTTTTCCAAACATCGCTGCATTAGAGACACTTAGAATACCAACATTTGCTAAGAAAACACCGTTTGAGGCTCTCACTGCTTTTGTTGTGAAATCCCCAATTTCGTTTACATCTGGCATTCTCCCATTCTGTTCTTGGTAGTCTGCAATATATTTGTCTGTTGCCTCTTTAAGATTGTGTCTGGACTCCATGCCCGCTTCAAACCCTGTTGTCCTAACAAGGAAACCTGCCGTAGAAACAACGCCACCAACTTTGTCTCCGAGTAGCGCTGTGTTATAGCTTCTCATGATGCTGCGTCCCTCTGAAAACTTTGTGAGGTCGTCTATTTTTTTCAGTGGGTTTGAAAAGAAACTTTTCTTTGCCGTCTCTTCTAATAACTCTTTCCCTGTTCTTTTAAGTTCTTTTTTAGCAACAGCTTTTGCTGTTCTTGCTCCAAATTTTGCCAACGATAGTGGTACAGATGTTCCGCCAGATGCTAGTCCAATGAGTACCTCTGGGAGTGCTGCCCCTGCTAGAAAGGCCATTGCGTCTCCAAAATCATTTGCCCAGAAATTGGTAGTGCCCAACTTCTGTATGAAATTCATCGACTTCTCCTCTTGATTGTAATAATGTACAAGGTCAGCGTCTACCCGTGTTCGGTAGTCGTCTAGCTTTTTTTCGAAATCGTTGTCATAGAACGCACTAACTCTTCCTTGACTTATCATTTCATAAACGCCATTGGCCGTTCCTACTGTAGCATCAAAAACGTTCGTTGCAGTTTTTGCCCAGAATTTTCCAAAGCCACGGTATATCTTCTCTCCCCGCCCTTGTTGTGCGGATAACCTTTCCTCTTCGTTTATTCCTGTGGTGTAAGACTCAAATTGCGGAATGTACTCTCCACTATTTAACCTCTGATAAACATTGTCAAAAGAAACATCTTGTTTCCTTGTAACCAAGGACATGGGGTTTTGCTGTGGTTGTAGGGGAGTATTTGTCTTGTATTTGTCCAAAACAGATGCAGGCGCCACGCCCATATCCTTGTCTCTTTTTTGCACGAGACCTTTGACAAAAGCATCGTAGTTGTTGTATGCCATCTTATTGTTGTTCGTTTATCATGTTTTGGATGAAATTGACAAGAATGCTTTGCATAAATACTAGCTTGTCTGCTCTTATTTCTGCCAAGTCCGTTGCCGTAAGACTTGCACCGAGTTCTTCGTAAGCGATTTCTGTCATTTTTCCACCTACTGTTCTCTCTAGTACTGCGTACATGCTGCCTTGAATAGGTCTGAGGGATAATAGAACATTTCCTTCGATGAAGTCGTCATATATAGATAGCATTTCCTCTCTAGCTTCTTTTGGGAGATTCTCTGTTGCTTGGGAGACTTCTCGTCTACTTATTACATTCTTTTGTTTTATTTCGAAAGCTATGTTCTTTGGATCAAAGAAACCGAGAGGGATATCCCTTTGACCGCTTCTTGCTGCATCAGCAACATAATTTGGTTTTGGGGGGTTTACCTCTACACCTGCCTCAGCTAAGGCTTTAGGAGATATAATTCGGAAATTTGTATAACTGATGGGTGTGTCAAACTCTTCCTCCAAAGTTTGTGTTTGATCTTTTAAGCCGGGTAAGTTTTGTGCTATGGTATAACTCCCGTCTGCGTTTTCCATGAACATTATATCTTGCTTCGAAGATTTTATTTTATCATACCCCGGTGTGCCTGTCAACATGTTTGATAATGCCTTATGTCGGGAGTCTTCTGGTCCTATCCCAATAACCTGTTTTCTTTCCAAATTTTCTTTCCCTTTTCCTTCTGCTATTACTTGAGCTGATCCAAGTCTATTTTGTATTTCAGACCCCAACGAGCCTAAATCCCCACCTGTGCCGTAAGGGCCAGCGACACGGGTCCCCCTTGCGGTTACACCTAGTACACCTGAACGTGTTGCTGTTGGTGTATTCCCAGATAGGGGTGTACGCTGTTCGGCAAAAAGATCGCTGCGTAGTTTTACCGCCTTATTGATAAGTTGCTCTCTTTCTTCATTGCCGTTCGGTAGATTATCGGCAAGCTTTAGTAAAGTGTGTATTTCCTTTGCAAGCTCTTCCTCTCTTCCATACCCTTGTCTGTAGGATGTGTTTGTTGGGGAGTGGTGTGGTTTACCTACCCGCCCCATTTGGGAAAAAGCTGTTCGTTTGTAAAACTCTAGTGTTCTTTCAGAGATGTCTCTTTCGGTTAATTCTGCCGTTATTGTGGGATACTCTTTACTTAGTTTTATAGCGCCAGCTCCTTTTTGTTTTGTAGTTTTTGGTAATAGTGTCCAGTCTGTTTTTACACCTGGTAGGATATTTTGTTTGATATAAGCCTGTACCCCCCTTCTCTCCTCGTCCTCTAGTTCGGGGCCTAGTACCATAGCGTATGCCCCATATAGGGACAATGTTTTTTCCTCAGCGGGAGTTAGTTTCGTCCCCCTAGTTTTTTTAATCAGAAGATCCTTGTAGTGTTGTTCCCCGTTTTGCCCACCCTCAAAAGCTACGGTTCTCAATTCCCCATTTTGTCCACTAACAATTTTGAAGCTAAAGTTTGGAAGAATCTGCTCTTTCTCTAAATCCGCTCCTTTTGCGTATCTTCCCGCTGTGTACATCTTCCCGAGGGTGGTGTTCATATAATCCACTGTCGAGTTTACTCCTTGAAAATAAGATTGCATAGCCTCGTTTTCTTGTGCTGTTTTGTACGAGTAGTCTGTCAGTTTTACCACGTCTTCTTTTGAGATTACTTGTGTCCTTCCATCAACTTTTACCGTGGCTGTACCGTCTGGATTATGTTTTACGGCATCGTTCCCCCCTGTTGTGAAGCCCGTAATTATCTCCTTCATTGTTTCAGACCTTAGATTGTATTCTATTCCGAAAGCGGTTTGAATTGTAGTTGTTATGTCTTTGTGAGCATTAAATTGTTCATCGAGTATTTTGTCAAAAACCTTTACGCTTGCCTCTGGTTTCACAGTGCTGTTCCCTATCACAAAAGGAAGAGAAGTTGAGGAAGAAGTTGCAGTGATTATTGCCCCTGTTTTTGGATCACGCGTAAGTCCTTTGGAAAGCATGTCTACTGTAAGTTTGTCGTTCTTGTACAATTGGTCTGCAACAAATTTTTCTCTGTTGAAGGCCATTGTTTGGTTGAACTCTGATATGTTTTGATTCAACTTTACATTCTCAGCATGAGTGGCATCTAACTTGATGTCTATTACATGGTCTTTAGCGTATGTTCTTACTATTGATTCAAGGTAGTTGTCTTGGTAGTATTTACCATATACTTTGTTTATATCGACCCCGTTTTGTTTTAGATTCTCAAACCTTGATTTGGTTTGATTTTGGATTTCTTCGTCAATCGTGGTTATGGTGGTCTGGTACTCTGCTTTCTCGCTGGCGGTTGCCTTTCCACCTAAGATTAGCCCTTGTAAGTAGTCTTTTTGTCTAGTATAGTTGTCGATTATTCCATCGACCTTGCCGTTCCACATCTGTGCAAAGTTTTCTTCCCCCATTTGTGAGAACTGGTGCCACCCATCGGTCTGCATTTGTCGGTAGTCTTCTTGATTGAACAAGCGGGACATTTCTTCTCTGATTTTTTGAGGTTCGATTACCTCTTTGGTAATGATGCTTTTAAACTGCCCAGACATTGGTCCTTCGGTGATATATTCTGCCTCTAGTCTTTCTTCAATTTTACCGATGTTGTCCATGAACTTCTTGTTGTAGTCCGCGTATGGTCGGAAACCTGCGCCCCCTTTATACCGTCTGCCCAATTCTTCGTCCTGTAAATAGCCTTGTCGGTCTGACAACATCATTGCCTCTGCATGGTTGGCTGTGCTGTACGAGCCATCATTTTTTAAACGTGCTTCCTCCCACTGTTTGTTTTCAAAATCCATGACCCTTTTATCTGTAACGGCGCCAATAACAATGTCGTCCATGATTTGCGTAACATTCCCTGCAACAACAGATGCGAAATTGTCGTCTGACAAATCCATGCTGTGGTAGTTCTTATTTATGTCGAGAATTTCTCTCAGTCTTTTGTCAACATATTCTTGATGTATCCCCTTGGTCACATCAAGTGCAGAGAAGTGGTCGTACAAGGATTGTATCTTTTGTCGGTTCACATCTAACTTCTGCTGTTTATAGCCAAGTGCTTGCGCTACGAACCTGAAATCGGGTTGGTAGGCTGGCTGGTCGAAGTTATGGATAATAGAGTATGCGTTCATCTGGTCCAAAAGTAATTAAAAATTATCACCTGTAAAAATTCATCTTGCCGGCTATGGGTTACTCCCAGAAGAGATTTGGCGCTCCTGCTCCCCCAATCATGCCCTGTCCGAACATTAGTCTTTGATTTCTTAGCTCAATCCCCCTCAATCTTGCTTCTTCTTGCCTAGCTTTCATCTCTGCATTGTACATCTCCATCTCTTCTTTTGTTTTTGGCGTGGTCGTTTGCTGCGGTCTATTGTTTACCACAGGCGCCCACTCGGATTTGGGATTGTAATTTGTTGATGCCCCAAAAAAATCGAGGTCATAATCCGGAAACAAACTGTCGAGTAAATTTAGCTTCTGATTGTTCTGTAAATTGGTGATGTTTATTTTTCTATTGTAATCGTAATATTGTCTTATTGACTCATCTGATTTAGCCTTGGCTGTGAACTGTCTTCTCTCGTAATCGAGGGCGTTGTTTACGTTGGCGATGTCTTCTTGCCCCGCTTGTTGGATATTAAATAATTCCGCTTGGCTTTGGTTCTGAGCGTTTATTGTGTTTGCTTGAACAGAGGCTTTGTTTATTGTTTCCTGAGAAGATGCAAGAAGGTTTGCTAAAACAGCGGCTCTCTGTGACTCTGGTAGTGAACTCACTTGATCGGCTATGAAGTTTCTTTGGTTTGCGGTCTCTTGTATAGTCTGCTCAATACCTACTCGTATGGGGTCAATTCTGCCTGTTCTTATGTTTGCTTTAAGATGTGCCTCTGGTGCTTGTGGTGGGAGTACAGATTGGTCTGGTGAAAAGAATAATCTTGGGTACTCTTTCCCCGGTGTCTGTGCAACAACATCAATAATACCTGTCCCCTCGTCTAGCTTAACCGTGGGGTCTTCCTCTTTTTTTGGGGGTGTTACTGCCGGTACTGTATTTGCTTCTGGCGCATCTGGGTTTATAGTGATAAACTTTACAGCGGCATTTTGGTACTTCTCAATATCTTTGTGAGACAGCCCGTAGTCTTTTAATATTACGTCTATCTGCTCTGGTGTTTGCGAAAATAGTTTGTCTACGTCAATAACCTCTGGTTTTGTGCCTTTTATAGTTACATTCTGTCTGGCAAAAGATGCTGTCCTGTTTCCAAATTTATCGTCTGATATCTTGCCCGGATTTGAATTATAGTTAAAGCTGCCCTCAGTTAAGGCGGTGGTGGCGGTATTATAATCTCTTTGTAATACTCCGATTTCTTCGGGGGTCATTTCTGTAATGGGCTTCTTGTACTTCGCTACTGCATAATCTGCAAGTACAAACCCATCGACCATCCCTTGGTCTACTCCCCCAAAAGTTCCTGATTTTAGTAACTTTGGGCTTCTATCTGGACTTTGTTTCTCTGTTGGTATAGTTCTTGGGTCTGTTGTTGCGTCAATTTTTTGAACAAGCCCCGGATTAAATACAAGGCTTTCCCATTTAACCTTGTTTTGGTTGAGAGCATCTGCAAGTTGGGGGTTGTGTTTTTTGTAGTAGATAAGTAGCTTTGACCTCTGCTCTGGTGTAAGATTTTCTCCTGTGATTAGGTTGGTGTTGCCCCCTCTAAAAATTCCCCCGTCGTTGAACATTATCTTTTGGTTCCTGTTCTCTTTTATCATCATAGCTGCCTCCATGGGGTCAAGCCCAAGTTTTGTTGCTATGGCTTCAAAATTCGATTTCTGAATACCCCCGTATCGGAATATTGCTTCTTGGTCTCCACTATCAGCTTTTGATTTCTCTTGTGCTTGGAAAAGAACATCAAATAGTTTTGCTCTCTGTTCTTCTAGTGGTTTTTTGTTCTGCTCAATGTCGTTTATCTTTTTAGATAGGTATGCGTTGTTGACCCTTTTTGTTTTGGAGTCGATATTTTCTTTTTTGTTTTCTTTCTCTAATACCGTGAAGACTTGCTCTTGTTCTTCGTTAAGTTTTTTCAAACCTATTTTTTTTGTGTATTTATCAAGCACCGTCGCATACGAGTCTTTTGTTGTAAGGTCTACATCAAATAATTTGGATAGTGTTTCTACTTGTTGTTTCGAAAGGAACAGGGATTTTGAAAGTATTTTAGTGGTGTCAGGTAGTTTTACAGGTACTCCTCCTTCTTCGTGGTCTTTTCCTGCAACTCTTTGTGTCTCCTTATTTGGAAACTTTACGTATTCTCCCCCCTCAACTTCGGCGTTGGGTGTTATGCCTGACGACCTGTTTACGGCTGTCAAGAACTCCCCTGTTAGTAACTCAGGTGCGCTTTTCCCACCGTTGTCCACTAGTTCTATATCCTTGATGTTGAACTCTTTCATAATTAAATGTAAATTTTTCCGTTCTCAATTTTCTTTATCTTGCCCTTGTGCATTTTGCCACCGTACTTGAACGATACGTTGTCCCCTATCTTCTTTCCACCTAATTTCATCATTTGTTCTGGTGGAGTGAATCCTTCTGGCATCATTTCTTGTGGGGGTTGTTGTTGCGCCCCTTGCATCTGCATAAGAACCTCCTGTACCATTGCCGTGGCTTGTTCTTGTGGTATCCCTTGTGAAACAAGTTCTTGGACTACCTGCTCTGGTTGTGCCCCTTGCTGTAACATTCCAACGATTGCTTGTTGAATTTGCTGTATTACTTCTTGCCCTTCTTGTGGCATCTGGTCTTGCGGCATTTGTTCTTGGGACATCATTTGTTCTTGGGGCATTTCCCCGCCTTCTTCATAAGTTTTATGTACACCGCCGTATTTGTTTACTGATGGTCCACCAACTGTGTTTGTATTCCCTGTTTCCGATACTGCTTCGTAATCTTTGTCCCTTTGTCTTTGCATGTACCAGTCCCGAACATAATTTTGTTGTTTTTCATAACCGATGCCAGCGAGTAAGTTTCTTGTTGTTCCTAGGGCAGCTGCCCCAAGTCCCCCAACAATTAGCCCTGCTCTTCCTTTGGTTCCGCTTTCCATGCCGATGCCTCTTCCAGCAGAAAAAAGTTGCGTGTTGATGTCGGATCCGCCTGGATACATCATTGGGAGATTATTTCGCCCTAAGTCCCAAGGGTTTCCCCTTGGCTTGCCCCCCGCTGTTGTGCCTGCATAAATCGGCGACCCATCGGGGGCGTAGCTTGCTACCTTGGCGTCTGTACCTGTGTCCGTGCCGTAGCTTCTGTTGTCCATGAATCGGTCTTCTACTATAAAGGGGGCATTGGGGTCTCTCTTCGGCGGTATTGCTTCCGTGTATATTCTTCCTGTTTCAAAGCCTCTGTTTGGTGTTCCATCTGGATTTGTTGGGTTGCCTCTAGCAGGTTGTCCAATTAAGTTGCTTGTTCCTGTAACGTAACCTGGTCTTGTCACTTGTGCTCGTAATGGTGCTTGTACGCCAAAAAGGCTTTCCCCTGCCATATTCGGCATATTGTCTGTGTAATAATTATCACCTGATGGTGGTAAGTCGTAAGGCATTTTAGAGTAATCCATCCCCGATAAGTTCGAAAAAAAATCGCCCCCTTCTTCTGTACGGGAGATATATGCCATAGCAGCAGTCCGTTCCTCCTCTGTTGTTGGTTGTCCTGTGCTTTGTCTTAGGATAAACTGTAAATACTGTTCTTCGTTCATATTTTACAAAATTGGTTGTTTTTTCGGTTGTATGCAAAATTATTGCTTATTGTTCGTTTGCGAGTTGGAAGGCAGGTGCAAAGTGTTTGTAATTCTCGGCGAAATAAGCTGCGTCTTCTTCTGAATCAAACTTTATTGCTTCTTGAGATTCTGGTCCATAATCACCGAGCACCAAATTCCCGTTTTCATCCTGTATTAGGGGAACAGCAAAATTGTCCATCGAGGCCATATAATGTGTGCCTGTGTTCCCGTCTTCAAATTGGTACGGTTGGTCTGTTCCTGACATCATTCTGAGAACGGCCTTATTGCCTCGTTGATATTCGTATGCAAGTTTGGCTTTGATGGCTACATTTCGTGGGTTGTCTTCTGTGAATGTTCCCCCCAAATCAAAGGTCTGTGTTTCGTTGAGATTTGTTATGAATAGTTGGGGCATCTGTTGCATTGTAAAATCGAAGTCTTCTGGATTCAAATTAAAAGGTGTTTCGTATTGCGGCTCCTGTTCTTGTTGTTGTGCTTGATATGCGTATGGTATGAACGCTTCTTCCGGTTGGTTTCCTGTTTCAATTAAGAATTGTTTTTTGGCCTCAATGCGTTGCATATCAGCGTTACTAGCAAGTTCCTTCTCTATTACTTGTGCCTTCTCTACTTCTTCTGCTACTTGTACTGCGGTTACAGGTTTGTAGTTATTGGGGTGTAGATTGTCATATATTGGTGGGGGCATTGTTGGAAAAAAGGGGGTTGCTGGTGCGATTGGGGTGGGTGGTTTGTAGTACTGTGTGTGATATTCTGTTGCATACCTTGCTCTCTGTTCTGCTTTTTGTTCTTTGTTCGCTGGGCGCTCCCAATTGAGAGTGAACCACTTTGACGCTTGCTCTGCGGATTCGAACTTTTGTCCTAAGTATTTTTTTGTATCCTTTTCGGTAAGCGTGTATTCCACTTGTTTTCTCCAATCCTGCCACTCGTCTCCCGCAAATTCTTTGAGGTTCTCAAACCTATTCGCATGGTGTTGAAACAACCCCCCTGATGTGCCTCCATCCCCGATTGCAGCGTAATTAAAATTACTCTCTGCTCGGATGTTAGCAATCATTCCAATAGTGTGGTTATGCGATAACCCTTTCTCTCCTGTGAGGAAACCGTATAGTTCCTTTGGGTCTACTTTGACTGCGTTCTTGACTGTTGGCATCTTACTGTTGGTAATAGTTTCTTGAATCTACTGCGTATCTGAAGAGGTACTTGTACCTTGTCTCTTTGTCGTTAATCAACCGTACCAAAAAGTAATCTCCTCTTAGGTAGTCTTTTACCGTTTGGTTTTGTGTTATTAATCGGTTGTCAAAACTAGTCAAAATATTCGTTACATCATAGAGCATTATCGGTAGTCCTTGGTTCTCCCTCCTTATAGCATTGAACATGTGGTTGATCGCCCACTTGCCTGCAATCTCGGTTTGGAGTACCTCTACACTATTGGTCAAGTAGTTTGGGTACTGTATCAATTGTAGGGGGTTATTGTAAGTCTGGTAAACTAATTCGAGTAGCCCTGTGTTCTGGTATGTGTTGTGGACGTAGGCTTTGTTGAACCCTATACCAATAGCATCAGTGTGGTTGTACTTGTCATAGTATTTGCGAGTTTCCAACCAGTACTCTATGAACTGTAATTGGGCATTTGTGCCTTTTGTTTGAATTGGGTATTCTATTATGAACGGGAAGCGCTCTCCATAGAATACTTGCCAGCTTCCAATAAAAGGTAAGTGAGACCATAACCCAAATCTACTGGCAATCATCGTGGTGTTTATGCCTGTCTGGAAATAGTTGTTGTAACTTGCATAGTAATTCGGTTTGAACGAATAATATGACAACCAACCATCGGTGTACGGGTTGTAGGCAACGGTCCAAGAGGCATCTTTAAAATACGTTTTGTCCTCTAGGTTAAGAACTTGCGTTTCCTCGCCTACTCGGATGTAGAACCCTATCCCATCTAAATATTGAATATCGTTTCGTTTTGGAACATAATCTTTCTTGGTCAAAAAGAGTCTTTTTGTCCTGTCGTCCCATCCCATTGTTATCCCGATGAAATTGTAATTGTTGTCGATATCGAGATTTGGGAAGTATCTTAAAATCTTAAACGGAAGCTGATCCTTAAACCATTTCTCTATCCCCGTATTAAACCCTTGTTTGTTTCTACTTACCTCCTGGATCCCCTTACCATTTGGTTCCAATAAAAATACTTTCCCTCTCTTGACATCTGCCCAGAAATGCCCTACCTCGCAACTCAAAATTGCATTGTTTTGAGAGCCTTGATGTCCTGTATCTGTTTTATTAAAGGAAACTGGTCGTCCTGCAAAAATACCTCCTGTACCTAGATTTTTTGTTTCTGGTGTTAACCTATCAGCAAGATTATCAATAGCTCCAAAAATTTCAAATCCGTTTTCAAAAAGAGCAAGAATCTGTGTTGACTCTATTCCTTTCATGGAAGTGAGTTTGCCATAAGATAATGAAAAGTTGTATGTATCGAGGGCTCGGTATGACCTCCAAGGGTGGGCGAGTCCACTCTCTGAAACATCTTGTCGAGAATAGCACACAGAATTCTCTAGGTTGTTTAGGTTATTGAACACCACCTGTGAATAGCTTTGTGGTAATATTTTATACCCTGTGTATGTTTGTTGAGAAGAATACACGTTGTTGTAGAAGAATGTGTTTGGTTCCCGTATGGATACGTTTGTTTCCTGTGTGAATTCTATAACGTCCTGTTCATTCGGATAAAAGTTTTCTTTTCTTTCTCTTTTTGCATATCGGTAATTACAGTTGATTTCTGATTCCACAAGAAAACTTGGGATGCCGTAGGCGAACAAGAAAAACTTGTTTGGTGGTTTTACGTACAAGCCGCCTATATCGTTTGATGGGGAAGCAGGGTATAACCTATATTGTGACTTATCTGATGGAAAAACAAACGACAAAGCTGTCATTGTATCTTCATTCACTTCATAATCTACAAAAGTGTGGTTGTATCCTCCTAGCCCTGCTGTGTCAGCTATATCAGGGCTAATGTTGTGGTAGTCGGAATATTTGAATGGTGTTAATGGCGCCAAACCGAAGGCGTTTGTTCTGAAAAATGGTATCTTACGCTTCAAAGTCATTCTTGAAATAAAGGTATCCCCACCAAAAGCTGCGGAACAGTCATCAATCTGCCCAACAATACCGCAAAAGCCTGTACTTAGCCAAGTAATAGAATCAATTGCTCCATACTGATTTGGGCGGTATTCTTTGAGAGAAGCGTATGGTGAACCCACGTTCCCTCTTATTGTCCCGCTCCTTCCAACACCGTCGTAAAAGATTCTTGAAGCCACTGTGGGGTCATTGTCGTAGTTATCGAACTCTCTATATGTTTGTGGATAGTTTATATTGAAATCTCCTATGTGTATTGCAACAGAGTATTCCCTGTCGAGATTATTGATGTTATATGACGCACCCAGCTGATTTTCGTTTGGAATTGTAAAATTGCCGTCCTTTAAGTAACTTATTGCTGCTATCCCTCTTAATGTCTGTGCTGCCTCATTGTTTTTTAATAGAGAGTTGTAGTGTCCTATTGCAACATGGTAGTATGCAAACTGATTTGGCTTGCCTAGTGATTTTATAACTTTAATCCATTTTAGGCGAAGTTCCCCTACGCGGAATACTGACGCCAATCCAATTGCTACTATACTCGCTGCTGCTAGGGTTCCCGCTGGAATAGCAGATACCCCTCCAGCTGCGGCTGTTGCTAGAATTTGTGAAGACTGTAGTGTGTATTCAAAAAGCTGCTCTGCTACCGATAATGTTGTGGCTAGGTTATATGATCCCCCTCCTAATATAATGTAGGTGGGGTGATTTCTAACCTCGTCAAAGTAACTTACTGATTCTCCAAGTAAGTAGGAATCCACTCTTAATTCTCTTGGGAGCGTGGGCTTCTCAAAATGTGTTTCAGGAGAGTGAAAGGTATAAAACCTGTTGCTTCGTGAGTTGTACGGGTGTGGAACTAAGTTGTACTGGTCTAACCCAAGTGTGTTTAGTGGAAAATTTGAATAGTACACCTGTTGGTCTATGCCGTTGTTTCTTTCACCGTAAGTGTACATATCGTACAATAACCCTTTTGCTATTACTGTCTTTTGAACTTTTCTGTCTCCCCTGAAAATTTCGTAGTGTGTTAGTCTTGCTCTTTCAACTGCGGATATTAAGTTGTTGTTTACCGCTATGTCTAGGAAGGCTTCAATGGCTTCACCTGGTATATGAAATCCAATCGGATAAATCAAGGATGGTTGCATAATCACCTCCGGAATTGGGAGTGTTGCTCCCGACATAAATGGTGCCACCCTGTTGTCAGGGTATTTATAGTGACGTATGGGTTGGTCTCTAAAATCTGCGCCTGCTGTTAAGATATAGTTTCCCTCTACATCTAGCCCAGAAGTGTAATATTCCTCAAAAGCCTCCGTCATGCTGTCTGGGATATCGGCAGGGCGTATGACTAATACACTTGAATCGTACAGTTCCTTGTTGCAAGGGTAAGTCTCTGTTGATTCAACATAAGAGAAGAGTCCTTTTTGGTAAGGGAGTGCCTCGCACGAAGAGTGCAAGAGTGGTATTGTATAGTTACATGTTGCACTATATCTTTGTCGTTTTCCAAACGTGAGGTTTGTGTATGTGATTTGAAAAAGTATGTCTACTTGTCTTTGATATGTGCTGAAACAACCGCATGGTGTCATTAGAGTATAAGTCACATCTGCCAGTAATGGTCTTGCTCTTAATGGTGTGTCAATAGCAATAAGAGCTGTTGAATTTATGCCTCCAAAATCTGCGGCTAATAGCCCAACAAACAACTCTGGGGTGTATATGGTAACATCGTCTATGATTCTTGAATACTCTGATATGTCCCCCGTAGAAGAGCAAAACTCGTATGCACTTATACGAACACTGTTTGATGTGTTATCGTCTGAGAGTTGGCAAACAATTCTTGATAACTCAAAGGCTTTTGCTTCTAGCCCTTCAAATGGTACTTGATACCATACGGCATTTGAATGAAGGTTTCCTGTGAAGTGTCTGTTGTCGTATGTGGCAGTAAGGTTTCCTGAAACATTTGTTGTGGGTGTTATGAAAAAATTGGCGAATTCTCCTGTAAGAACAATAGCCCCCGCAATTGCTGTTGCTACTAGGTCTGTGTCTAGTAGTATAGCGGCTGCATGTGTTAGTACAAAGTCTATTGCTGTGCCTAGTGGGGAACTATAAGTTGCAAGGTAGTTTGTTCCATTGATGTTTATGTTGGCTGTCCCTGACGAACCTAATAGTATTATTAAGATTCTTGACTCTGTGGCGGAGGTCGTCTTTGGTTGTAGGAGTGTTGCCGTGCCGTTTATTTGCCCTGCGTGGTTTAAGTGGTTTTGATTTGAAATTTGTGGGTTCGTGTACGTGGGTGGCATACTCGCTGCACCACAGTTTGGATTTGGAACGGTGTTTTTTAGGAACACTTGTTCTCCTCCTTGCATGAAATTTATTTCAAAAACTGCGTCGTCTACGGGTGTGTTTGTATTGTCAACCTGTATGTGGTTACAACTTGTATTGGGGTTTGATGCTTGTGCCTCTTCGAAGTCTTGGGGTACAATCTCAATCCCCTCTGTATCTACTGAAATTGCAAAAAGAGATTCTGAGACCAATTGTATATTCTCGTTATCACAGTTATCTGGGAAGTTTGGTTCACAGCTTTCAGGATAGTCTGCTGGTTCTTCCAACACATCCCTTATATCCGCCCCATTTGGACCTATGCTGTCAATTATGTTTTGGAGATTTGCGTTGATGTAGTCAACAATACTTTGACTGAAAGGGATTGTGAATGTAGACGCTATAATGGTATCCACAACCGCTATATCTCCGTTCTGGTTTGTGACAAAACAATTTGAAAACTGTTCTATGACGGTATTATCAGTGCCCATGCTCTCTGCTGGTATAACACAATCATCTGTTTTTGTGGCTGTATTCTCAAACTGCCATCTGTATTGGCGGTTGTTTTCGCTGCACTCTGGGTTGTATTCTAAGACAGAGTTTGTTTCACTATTTTCTGGGAACTCTGCCGAACCTAGTACTTGTATTTCCTCTGGGGTTGGTGGTCGGGCGATAAGCGTAAAAATAGAGGTCATAGCCCCTCCTGTATCGAAAAATCTTAGGCTGTATGGGTGTGATTCATCCCTCATAGCGCTGCGGTATTTCGCCACCCCCTCTGCTTCGCTGTATAGTGTTTCTTTTGCTATGTATGTTGCCCACTTGGCAAAACCACCTAGTAGATTTATTACGGGCTGTAAGTTTATCGCTCTGTTTTGTGTGAGCCCGTAGTGGTAGAGATACCCGTTAGACTGCGCCATTCCTTTTGCTTTTGCATACGTTGGTCTTGGATCAACAGCATCTTTATAGGGGATTTTTTCTACCCCTTGCAGCGTGTCAATAGTCACTTGCGTTCTCGTGTTCGGGTATGGGCCTAACTTGTAAGATATTAGTGCCCCGTCTAACCCATTTCGGTGTAGCACCACAAGCGAGAAATAGTCGTATGCTGTGTCGAACCCCTCAACATTTATAGCAATAGCCAGATTTGTTTTGTAGTCCAAAAGAGTTTGGTCCAGAACAAGATTATTTTTATCAAAAATCGGTATAACGTTGGTCTGAGAATACAAGTTCGTTAGTATATTATTCTCCTCATCTGCTGCCCCAATGAGTATTTCATAGATTCCTGCTCGTAACTCTCCCCCTCCAGATATTAAAACGGGGTCTAAGCACGGTTTAGAGAATAAAGGGAAAACCCTCATCTTCTCACAATCAAGACAAATATCTATTTCTCGGTCATCACAGGGAGCAATATTCGTTGTATAGGTATCTGTGTTTGAAACGTCAATATATCTTTGTGGATTTCGATCGTCTGTGAGCCAAATCGTAGTGCCTCGCTTTCCATGAGAAATCTGTATGTTCCCCTCTTTTATTGGGGAGTATATTGAAAAGTTAAGGCATCCTGCGCCAGGACCAACGCAATCATCTGTCATGACTAAGTTGTAGATACAAGAGGTAGTTTGTATTACTTCTTCCAATGGTGTTTCTAGTATCACTACAATCTCGTCCCCCACTTGCGATTCATTTGGTTGTAGTATTTCAGCCTCTTGTAAGGTGCTGATAAAACCAATCTCGGAAAAACTTGTTGTCGGGTTAGTTAGAAAGAAATATACTCTCTCGTCCTTTGCATCGTACTTGTGCCCAATTACTTTGTACCCTTCTCTGAAATTAGAGCATCTAATGTTTGATGGTTCATTTTGGATAATAACCTGCCCCGACCCATGTTCGTCTTGTATGTTTGCGTTTAGGGCAAAGGTATAATACTCCTTTGAAATTTCAAAAGCGGAAGAGTCCCTATTCATCCCTATTTTGGGAGCCTGATTGTCTTTTTTTACCATGATGCTGGAGTGAGTACTTCGTATTGCCTTGTCTCTAATCTTCCTCTTGTTCTAAGCCCTTTAAGAGCATGTGGTGTTAAGATACTCATTTTAAGGTTGTTCGATGCGTTTCTTAATGCTATCCTTTCTTGCTGTACAATTACTTGGTACAAATTGGCTAAACCTGCTTGAGCGTCGTTATTTATGAGTAGTCTCTCGATGACTTTTCTTTGCAAGTGTAATTCTATGTATTCTTCCAACCTTTCGTTTGCTGTTATTGGAATATCTACCTCCCCGTCTTCATTCATTGGTAGCCCGTAGAACTTCAAGAAGATGTGCCCTGTCTCGAAATTGGTGTGTATTTCGTTCCCCTCAATTCTCATTTCGTGGGGCATTGATTTTGCCGACACAAATAAGTTTTGACAATTTGATTGGCACTTGTTTTTAGATACCGTGTTGCGGGTAAGTCGTAAGAGTTGTGGGTTCTTGTAAGAAAAAGTAACCTTGTTGTCAAGATTCAAGTACACGTTCTCTCGTATGATTGATTCTGTACTCTCATCACAACACGAATTACACTCTGACCAAGTAGAGGTGTTGGCAACTCGTTCTGTAAAAATTATAGAGTGTATCAGTTCTTCTCTATTTCCTGTTACCGTGTAACTGTCTGCCTCACATTTGTAAGCCAAAAGTAGCGAATGAAAGTTCTCTGGGAGTGCCCCTCTACCTGCCTTTATATCTACGACCTCATCAAAGATAATTGCCATATCATTGCCAAATCTTTTTAGAGCCCTGATGGCGTCTTGGTATGCCTTCTCCTCATTAATAAGCCCTGCCGAATCGTACTTTTCAAAGTCCGTGGCGATATTTGCGAATATACTTTTGAAATTGCTCATCCTTTTTTGTTTCTTATTTTGTCTCTGTATCTTAAAAGCTTCTCGGACATTCTTAAATAGTCCTTGAGTGAGTACAGCATATTCTTGTACTTAAAGCCGTTTATGGCTTTCCTAATAATATTTGTTTTTATCCTTCTTCTAATCGTGTAGTCCATCGAAAAAAACTTCCAGTCGGTGTCGTCCTCAAAGGGGATAAAAACAGGGTAGTAAAAATGCTTCTTTGTTCGAATCATGTTGGCGGTAGCCTTCACTTTTCTTTTAGAAGCTAGTACTGTAAAATACCCAAATTGTCTTAGTAGTATTCCTGCTGTATTCTCTAACCAAGACCTTTCTATCTCTTCAAATAATCTATCGACTACAACATATAAGTCTTTTTTCTCTAAAATGTTTTTTGGACTAACCTTTGCGTCTTTTATGTATTGCTGATAGTTGTCCCATATCTCTTTCCTTTTTAAAGATGTTTCGTCGTTACGATACACCAGTCTTTTGTCTTTCCCATGCAGTCCATAGGAACTCCCAAAATCTTTTTTGGGGGTTATCCCCAATTCTGCGGCCCGACTCACGCAGTTGTTTTCCCCTTTTGATTTGGATCGAGGTTTGGATTGGTGTCCTCTACCATTTGTCGGTGTATTTGTGCTATCTCCATGAGGGTGTCACGAACAACAACGTCTAAGAATCTATCGGGGCAAATGAATGGGTAATCCCAATTAGACAGGCACTTTTCTTCTTCTGCGCAACAACCTGAAATTTCTCTTAACTTGTACGGCTCGATGATAAACATTGTCAGGTTCACTGCTTCGATTTCTTGATTTACAATAAACAGGTGTCCGTTTCTAAAAAGGTATTGCCCTTTTGCTTTTCTTTTGTGCTTGTAGTTTTCGGCATTTCTTTTTTGAGACAAGGTTGTGTGTGCTATTTTTTCTTCGTTGTCAATGGTGGTGACTTCTAGTATCCCCGCCCCTGTCTTACCAAACAACCCCTCTGGGAGTGGTTTT
>Ga0105050_10004350_pt1 | contig 18912 bp, 17 predicted proteins | sample FRY01_FD_78088 | JGI IMG/M metagenome (GOLD analysis project Ga0105050, IMG submission 78088) | Freshwater microbial communities from Lake Fryxell liftoff mats and glacier meltwater in Antarctica - FRY-01 | ecosystem: Environmental > Aquatic > Freshwater > Ice > Glacier meltwater ... | reverse complement strand
TCCGCTTCATCGCAGAATTCTTCCGCGAACCCGATGCGCACCTCGGCATTTTGCAGCTCGGCATGAGCATGGGCCAGTGGCTTTGCGTGCCGATGATCGCAGGCGGTATCTGGCTGTGGATTTGGGCCTCAAAAAAGGCCTGAAATCACCTAAAAAGTCTTTTCTAGGCTGTTTTACGCTTTTAAAAATATAAAAATAACTGCAGCCCAATAAATACGGGCGTGTGCAGCTCCTGAAAAAATAGCAACCTTAATGTGGTGTACTTTTCGGCTTGTAGTCGCAGTAGCTGCTAATCGCACATTCCCAGCAGCGCGGCGACCTGGCGGTACAGACGTAGCGGCCATGCAATATCAGCCAATGGTGTGCGTCCACCAGGTACTCTGGCGGAATGCGTTTGAGCAGTTTCAGTTCAACTTCCAGCGGCGTTTTGCCCGGTGCCAGGCCGGTGCGGTTGCCCATGCGAAAGATGTGCGTATCCACTGCCATCGTCGCCTCGCCAAAGGCAGAGTTCAGTACCACGTTAGCGGTTTTACGGCCCACACCTGGCAGCGCTTCAAGTGCCTCACGCGTGCGCGGCACAAAACCGCCATGCTGCCCAACCAGCATCTGGCAGGTTTGCAGGAGGTGCCTGGCCTTGCTGTGGAAAAGGCCAATGGTTTTGATGTGCTCTTCAAGCTGTTTCAAGCCCAAATCCAGCATGGCCTGAGGTGTATTGGCCACCGGAAAGAGCTTGCGCGTAGCCTTGTTCACGCTCACGTCAGTAGCTTGGGCTGAGAGCAGCACGGCGGTCAGCAGCTCAAATACGCTGGTGTATTCAAGCTCAGTCACAGGCATCGGGTTGGCGGCTTGCAGGGTTGCAAAAAATGCGTGGATGGAGTCTCTGTTCATGGCCTATTGTCAGGAAATTCTTGAGCCTGCGCCAGCAAGCGCTAACATCTACCGTTACATTTTTTTATCTGCCAACGCCATGCCCCTTCAATTCGCCTCCCGCCTGAACAATGTCGAAACCTCTGCCATCCGCGAGCTTTTCAAGCTGCTGGGCAAGCCCGGCATCATCAGTTTTGCCGGCGGCTTTCCTGACCCTGCCATGTTTGATGTCCATGGCATACAAGAGGCATCAACCGCAGCGTTGACGCAAGATCCTGGGGCTGCGTTGCAATACGGGGCAACCGAAGGCTTTGGGCCGCTACGCGAGGAGCTGGCAAACTTCATGGGGACCAAGGGGGTGAGCGCAGCGTCTAAAGAACTGATCGTCACCACCGGCAGCCAGCAGGCGCTTGATTTACTGGGTAAAACCATGATCTCGCCGGGGGACAAAGTCATTGTTGAAGGGCCCACTTTTTTAGCCACCATCCAGTGCTTCAGGCTATACGGGGCCGAGCTCATCAGCGCGCCGTGTGACGGCAACGGCGTTAGAACTGACGAGCTGGAGCAACTTATCGTCCAGCACAAGCCCAAGTTTGTCTATTTGATCCCCACTTTCGGCAACCCAAGTGGCGCACTGCTGAGCCTAGAGCGCCGCAAAAAAGTGCTTGAGCTGGCCGTTCAATACAACACGTTGATTGTTGAAGACGATCCTTACGGCGATTTGTACTTTAACGAGCCACCGCCGCCGGCATTAATCGCGTTAAGCAGCAGCGTACCCGGCAGCCGCGACTTGATAGCCTACTGCGGCTCACTGTCAAAAGTGCTTTCCCCTGGTCTGCGCGTCGGCTGGATGGTGGCGCAACCCGAGTTGCTTGCCAAGGCCACCATGTGCAAACAGTTCAGCGATGCCCACACCAGCACCTTTGCCCAGGCCACTGCAGCGCAGTACCTGAAAGCAGGCCGCATGCCAGCAACGTTAGACAACGTTCGCAGGGTTTACGCGGAACGAGCCAAAGCCATGGGCGATGCGTTAACGCGCGAGCTGGGCGACGCAGTAGAGTTCACGCAGCCGCAAGGCGGCTTGTTCTTTTGGGCGCGCTTGACGGGCAAGGGCGGCAAAATTTCGGATGCCAGTGAGTTTGCCAGGCGTGCCATTGCACAAGGGGTGGCTTTTGTGCCAGGCGTGCCGTTTTATGCAGCCAATCCTGACACGGCCACCTTCAGGCTTAGTTTTGCCACCGCAGATGTTGGCAAAATTCAGCAGGGTGTCGGGCGACTGGCGCGCGCATTGCTTGCCGAATCTGTCCCCCCATCAGTTTGAGGTTTGCGTTTTTCAACACGTAGTATCGTGTCGGGTTGCTTTATGCTTTGGTTGATGAACCACAAAGGAGATTTTTCGTGAAAAAACTTTTCCCCTCCGCCAATGACGCTCTGAAAGGCGTTGTTCAAGACGGCCAACTGGTGGCTGTGGGCGGCTTTGGCCTGTGCGGCATACCCGAGGCCTTGATCGATGCCCTCAAAGACAGCGGCGTACAAAACCTCACGGTCATATCAAACAACGCCGGAGTTGACGGTTTTGGTTTGGGCAAGTTGCTGGAGACTCGCCAAATTAAAAAAATGGTTGCCAGTTACGTGGGTGAGAACAAGGAATTTGAACGGCAATACCTGGCAGGCGAGCTTGAGCTTGAATTCACGCCGCAAGGCACGCTGGCTGAAAAGCTGCGTGCAGGCGGCTCAGGTATTCCCGCGTTTTTTACCAAAACCGGCGTCGGCACACTTGTGGCTGAGGGCAAAGAGCTGCGCGAGTTTGACGGCGAAACCTATGTGATGGAACGCGCACTGCTACCCGACGTGTCGCTTGTCAAAGCCTGGCGCGCTGACCCGTCAGGCAACCTGCAATTCCGCCTGACGGCGCGCAACTTTAACCCGGCTGTTGCCATGGCGGGCAAGGTGTGTATTGTTGAGGTGGAAGAAGTGGTTGAAACTGGTGCGATGCCGCCCGACCAGATTCACTTGCCCGGTATTTACGTTCACCGCATCGTGTGTAACCCAACGCCGGAAAAGCGCATTGAGAAAAGAACCATCACGCAATAGACGATTTTGCGGGAAAGACCAACGGACGCGCATAGCGCCCGGTTGCTCTGTCCCCAACACATTAAAAGGAGCTTCATCATGGCCTGGACACAAGATCAAATGGCAGCCCGCGCTGCCAAAGAATTGCAAGACGGTTTTTACGTCAATCTCGGCATTGGCATACCCACATTGGTGGCCAACCACGTCAGCCCTGACATCGAGGTGTGGTTGCAATCTGAAAACGGCATGCTCGGCATTGGCCCTTTCCCGACGGAAGACCAGGTCGATGCCGACTTGATCAACGCTGGCAAACAGACCGTGACAACCATCAAAGGGTCGTCCATTTTCGGCTCTGATCAGTCATTCGGCATGATTCGCGCTGGCAAAATCAATCTGAGCATTTTGGGCGCGATGCAGGTCAGTGAAAAAGGCGATTTGGCCAACTGGATGATTCCAGGCAAGATGGTCAAAGGCATGGGCGGCGCTATGGATTTGGTAGCAGGCGTCAAGCGGGTGATCATTTTGATGGAGCACGTCGCACGCAAGAAAGACGGCACAGAAGACATGAAAATCCTGCCGCAGTGCACGCTGCCGTTAACGGGTGTAGGCGTGGTTGACCGCATCATCACCGACCTGGCTGTGATGGACGTGACGCCTGATGGGTTGAAGGTTGTTGAATTAGCCGATGGCGTGACGCGGGAGGCGTTGCAGGCTAAAACCGGTGTGAAGCTGCTTTAGATGTTATCGCCCGAGCGAAAGCTGTTTAGTACAAACCCGTAATCTGTGCTATAGTCATTGGCTTGGTTCAGCACACGGGTGCGAACCATTTGTACATCTACCTCACACTTGTGGACTCTTTTGATTGAGTCACCGCTTCAGGCAAATTCTTTGACCTGATTCGTATATTCGTTTGATGGTTGATGTTTTGTTAACCATGAACGAAGCGGCCTGCAACAGCGGGCCGTGCAAGTTTTGCTGCTTCACGTCTTAAATTAAGCATTGGCGTGCTTGCAGGTGATTAGTGAGAAAAAACATGACTGATTCTTTTGAGGCTCGCGGTGATTCTTTTGCCGAAGCAAACTTTGACGTTGAAAACAACGACGGCGCTAGCGTGCTGGAAACATCTTTGGACGCCATTGCAGCTGAGCCCAACGGCTTTGTAAAACTGGGCCTGGCCAAAGAGCTGCTGCAAGCTGTGGCGGATATGGGCTTTACCCAGCCCACCGCTGTGCAAATGGCAACCATCCCCAAGGCCATGCAGGCGCTGGATGATGAGAACGTTGACAAGAAAGCAAAATTTACCGATCTGCTGGTGTCCAGCCAGACCGGCAGCGGTAAAACCGCTGCGTTTTTACTGCCTGTTTTGCACACGCTGCTCAAGCAGCAAGAAGAGGCCGAGCGCTTTGAGCGTGCCGAGTTTGAACGCTTGTCTGCCGAGGCGATTGCGCGCGGCGAAGCGCCCGCTAAAAAGCCAAAGCGCAAAGATCCAACCAACCTGCGCAACTTCAAAGCCGCCACGCCAGGCGCATTGATTTTGTGTCCGACACGCGAGCTGGCGCAGCAGGTTTGCGCCGATGCGATTGACCTGGTTCGCCATTGCCGCGGCTTGCGAATTGCCAACGTGGTTGGTGGTATTCCTTACCAGTTGCAAATTGCCAAGCTGCAAAACGCTAACCTGGTGGTTGCTACGCCGGGCCGCCTGCTTGACTTGCAACGCAGCATGCAGATCAAACTTGACCAGGTGCAGTTTTTGGTGGTTGACGAAGCTGACCGCATGCTAGACCTCGGCTTTGCCGATGACCTGACCGAAGTCAACCAGTTGACGATTGAGCGCAAGCAAACCATGATGTTCAGCGCCACGTTTGCGCCGCGCATCATGCAACTGGCCGCCCGCGTGATGCGCCAGCCGCAGCGTGTTGAGATTGACTCGCCGCACGAAAAGCATGCGTCCATTACCCAGTCACTGCATTGGGCTGACAACATGACGCACAAGCGTAAACTGCTGGATCATTTGCTGCGCGACACGACGATTAACCAAGCCATTGTGTTTACCTGCACGCAGGTTGAGTGCGACGGTTTGGCCAATGACCTGGTGCAAGACGGCTTCAGCGCTGTTGCACTGCACGGTGCGCTAGGCCAGGGCCTGCGTAACCGCCGTTTGATGGCTTTCCGTGATGGCCGCTTACAGGTATTGGTGGCTACTGATGTGGCTGCGCGTGGCCTCGATGTGCCGACGGTCACCCACGTGATCAACTACGGCTTGCCAATGAAAGCTGAAGACTACGTTCACCGCATTGGCCGTACCGGCCGTGCGGGTCGTGAAGGTAATGCCATCACGATTGCCGAGTTTCGTGACCGCCGCAAGATTCAGGACATTGAGCATTACTCGCAGCAAAATCTTAAAGCCAGCGTGATTGCGGGCCTGGAGCCACAGCAGCGCTTTGCACCAACGTCAGACCGCCCACGCGGCAATTTTGGTGGCCGTGATGAGCGCGGTGGCCCACGTGGTAACTTTGGCGGCGGTGGCGGTGGCGGTTATGCTGGCCGTAAGCCTGCTGGTGGCGGTGATCGCAATTTTGGCGCAAGTCGCGATGAGCGCGGCAATTTTGGTGGCGACCGTTTTGCAGATCGTGGTGGCAATTTCCAGGGCCGCCCGGCACCGCAAGGCAACAACTACGCTGACCGCAGTGGTTTCAATGACCGCGGTCCACGCCGCGATGACAGCTCTGGTGATCGCGCTGAGCGATCGTTCGCGCCACGTGAAGACCGCAACTTTGCACCGCGCCCAGAGCGTTCATTTGCCCCGCGTGGTGACTCTTTTGCGCCTCGTGGGGACGGGTTTGCGGCACGCAGCGAGGGCTTCGCGCCGAAACCGGCTTTCGCGAAACCAGCATTCGCCAAGCCAGCATTCGCCAAGCCAGCTGGCAAGGTGTTTGTGCCGCGCGATGCAGCCAAGAAATCAGCCAAGTTCTCTAAAACCGCGCGTGACTGATCAAGCCAGATAAGCTTTGCGGCCAGCCCGCAAAAAGCTGCTACACATCACAACGATGTTTAGCAGCTTTTTTATTTCAGCAAAAAATTTTCAAGAGGCAAATTCTGTCAGGAACTTGCCAGTCAAAGGAGGCTTGGCAAGCTGGCTGTTGCCGTACGGGCCAACGCGCGTGGCGCGACAAAACTGCGCAGGCACGGGCTGTGCAGGTTTAAAATCTGTAGCCTTTGTGCCCAACATAATGACCAGTTTGCCTTCTTGAGCGCCCGCCACACTGCCTGGAACGGGCGCATCCAGATGGGCGATGCCTGGAGCCCCTGCCGAGCCGCAATCTCACGCGTCTCACGCGGCTCCGTGGAAGCCATGTTGTTCATGATGATGTATTTGCCATACATTGGGCAAATCCATCATGCAGCCAGAAAACCGACCAGGCTTACGTTGCGCTTTGACTGGTTTTCAAGCAGCTTTCTGCAGCGGAGTAGCGAACATGCTTTCCATCTCGCGCCGCACTTTGTAGGCGTCTGTTGATGTGTCCATTGCCACATCGGCCCAGCTCAGGCTTTGGCCTTTTTTAACCGGGCGCACCACCTTGACGTTGTGCGCCAGGCCCAGCGGCAAACCGCCCATGCGCATCGATGTGTCAGCGGGCAGCAGTTTGCCCCACACGGTGTAGCCGCCTTCGCCGTCCAGCATGTCACCGGGTTGCAAGTCGCGCTTGGCAGTAGCCACCACGTCGGCGTTCCAGCAGGTGGCCACGCCAGTCGGTTCACCGCGCAGCGCCACACTGGCAACCGATACGCCGACCTCCAGCCCGATCAAATGCCAGCGCTTGTACAGCGTGAAATAACGCCCGCTCGGATCAGTGTGTGCGTTGTATTCTTCAAAGCAGTTTTTGATGTAGTCGGTCTCAGCCTCAACCGTGACCCACACGCCCATGCGAATGTCGTAAGGAATTTTTCGGCCATTCGCCTCTAACGACGAAATAACCTCCACCATGCCCTTGCGTTCCAGCACGCCGCCCTCGCTAATCGGGCGGGTCACAAACGGAATGTCTTCAACGCTGGCAGGTGGGTACAGCAAGCCGTTGCTCGGCACTGTCAGCCCGCAAGCGTTGGCCACCGCCGTACATTCAATCGACGGTTTGGAGCCATCCAGAAAGCTGTTGAACATCTTGGGGTTCAGCCCGCCGCGCGCGGCTTGCTCAGGCGTCAAGCCGTAGTTGCCCCACACGGTGTCGGGCGTACTTTCCGAAAAATGTGGCAGCCATTTGTGGCCCCGGCCTGCCGCCACCACCGGAAAGCCGCAGGTACGCGCCCAGTCCACCAGGTCGCAAATCAGCGCAGGCTGGTCGCCGAATGCCAGTGAGTAAACGACACCCGCATCCGCAGCCTTTCGAGCCAGCAGTGGCCCGCAAAATGCGTCAGCCTCCACTGTCACATTGACCACATGCTTGCCATGTGCAAAGGCTTGCAGGCAATGCTCAACCGCAGCAATCGGATTGCCCGTGCATTCCACAATGATGTCGATCTGCGGATGCGTGACGACTGCACGCCAGTCGTCGGTAATCCAGGTTGCTCCCGTTTTAATAGCTTCTTGCGCGGAATTTGATTGGGTCAGTGATGGATTCCATCCCACGCGGGCGAGGTTGGTACGTGCCGCGTCGGGTGACAGGTCCGCAATAGCCACCAGATGCACGCCTGGCGTTCTGGGGATTTGCGCGAGGTACATGCTGCCGAATTTGCCTGCACCTATGAGGCCGATGCGGATTGGATTTTTATCAGCGGCGCGTTGCTGGAGTTTGGAAAACAGGTTCATTGAAATATCCGTTCGGGCTGAGCTTGTCGAAGCTCATCCCGGTTGTTGAGAAAGCCCTTCGACCGGCTCAGGGTGACTGGGAAGAAACTTCAGGCGGCTTGGCGTTCATGCGTTATTTCTTCCATCGAGGTTTGCAGCGCTGTGGCTGGAACGCCGTCTTTCCACGGCAGGTCGACTGGATATTGTTTGAGCAAACAATCGTCCGGCAGGCAATCGATCGGCGTAAAGTCCCGGTGCGCAATATATTCCGGGCGTTTGTGGCGCCGGATATGGTTGCTGACGGCGCACAGGCTCAGGTACACACTGACCCGATCAAACGGTGACAGGTTGCTGCCTGACGCGTGTACCAGGCAGGAGTGAAACAAAATCATCGAGCCGGCTGGGCCTTTGGGGCTGACGATGCCGCCTTCTTTGCCACCGGCTCTTTGCACCAGTTGGCGAATCAGGTTGTTGTCAACCGTCCACAGCGGGTAGCTGGTTGTCGTCAGGTCATGCCTGGCTTCGATCACGCCTTTTTTGTGACTGCCGGGGATGAGCATCAGCGGGCCGTTGTGCTCGGTCACATCATCTAGAAAAATCGCGATGTTCATCGCGCGCTCAGTCGGCATGTGGTCGTCGTTTAGCCAGGTACCGTAGTCCTGGTGCCATTGCCACACGTCACCCTCAAAGGCCATCTTGCCGTTGATTTTGAACTGGTGCATGTACAGTTTTTCACCCAGCAGGCTTTCGACCGGCTTGATCATGCGTGGGTGGCGGGCCAGCCTGGCAAACGGCTCGCTATACATGTGGGCGGCAAAGTTGGTGCGCACCGCGTCTTTGCCTTTTTCACGCACGTTGTAATCCTCGCGGCGCGAATAGAGTTCTGGCACCGCAGCGGTGAGGTTTTGCGTTTCTTCGGTTGTGAAAAGGCCGGGGAAAAACAGATAACCGTCGCGGTCGAATTGAGCAAGTTGTTCTGCATTCAATTTCATTTTCGGTCTCCTGCATGGTTTTTGAAAAGGACTTTGGTCAGTAAATCGGCCAGGTTGCGGCCTGCATCTTCACCGTGCTGGCGGATCAGGGTTTCGGCTTTGGTCTCGTCACCCTGGGCAATCGCCTGAGCAATGGCCTGGTGTTCGTCCCAGATCGATTCGCGCATGGTCGATACCTGCAGCACTGCGCCCATGGCACGGCGAATATGGTGCCAGTGCGTTTGCGCAGTTTGTGCAATCAGCGGGTTGCCTGATGCAACATAAATAGCGCTGTGAAAGGCTGCGTCAGCCGTCATCATGGCCTGAACATCCGAGCCACGTGCGACCAGACGGCCGTGGGTGATGAGCTGCGCATCCATCACGTAGCGAGCCTGTGCGGCCAGCCTGGCAGCCAGCGCATCCAGCGTGCTGCGTACCTGGTAAATCTGTACCAGTTTCGTCACGTCCAGTGGGGCGACCAGCACGCCACGACCGGGTGCGTCCAGCACAAAACCGTCTTTACGCAGCAGCCGCAGCGCCTGTAGTACGGGTTGCCTCGACACGGCCAGCTGCTCGGCAATGTCTTCCTGCATGATGCGCGCACCCGGTGGCAGCGTGCCGCCGCTGATGGCGTCCAGCAAGCTGCTATAGACCCGCTCAACCAGGTCGGGAGTGGATTCGATTTTGATCAGGTTAGGCGACATAATTCAACTTTGTATACAGAATACGTTAAAGCGAAAATTATATCGAGCGGGTTAACCCGTCATTGGTATTCGCATGCTCAGATGTGTAAAGATTGCTGCATCAATACTTTTCAGGACAGATCAATATGACGCCAACCAAGACACGACGAGACCCCGCATGGCTGGACAGCATGTACAACAACCGCACGCTGGTGCCGGACTATGCCAGCTACTTTGACAACTGGGCGCAAGCCTCAAAAGCAGTTAGAAACATCCAGCCCTGCGCGCTGGATGTGGCTTACGGCAAAGCGGCCGGTGAAAAGCTCGATATTTTTCCGGGCGCTGCAAAAGATGCGCCTGTCCTGGTGTTTATCCACGGTGGCTACTGGCGCTCGCTGGACAAGGCCGACCATTCGTTTGTCGCGCCCGCGTTCACGGCGCAAGGCGCTTGCGTCGTGGTGCCTAACTACGACTTGTGCCCGGCAGTGACAATTCCTGAAATCACGATGCAAATGGTAGGGGCGCTTGCCTGGGTTTACCGCAACATTGCACAACACGGCGGCAACCCCAAGCGCATCACCGTGGTGGGCCACTCGGCGGGTGGGCATTTGGTGGCGATGTTGCTGGCCTGTGTCTGGAAGGCTTACGCCGCCGATTTGCCTGCTGACCTGGTGAAAAACGCGCTGTCCATTTCCGGTCTGTATGACCTGGAGCCCCTGCGCCATGCGCCGAATGTGAAAGACTCCTTGAAGTTGACGCCAGCACAGGTGCTTAAAGCCAGTCCGGCCTTGTTACCCTCACCGCTCAAAGGCGCGCTGTACAGCGTGGCGGGCGGTATGGAGAGCGCCGAATTCTTGCGCCACAACCAGTTGATTCAAAAAGCCTGGGGTAAAAAAACCGTGCCTGTGTGTGAGGCGCTGCCGGGGCTGCATCACTTCAGCGTGCTGGATGCGCTGGTTGATCCGGCGCATCGCCTGCACAGCCTGGCGCAGCAACTCATCGCCAAAGCGTGATCACATCAGCAGGTGTTCACCCGCGTTATCGCCGCCCAGCGTGACGTAATTTACCTTGCGAATATCCATCAGCTTTTTGCCGCCCGAATAGCTGATGGCGCTTTGAATGTCTTCTTCCATCTCGCGCAGGGTGTCTGCCAGCGTGCCCTTGACGGGCTCCAGAATACGCTTGCCCTCAACGTGCTTGTACTCGCCCTTGTTGAAGTCTGATGCGCTGCCGTAATACTCTTTGAACAACTGGCCATCGACCTCGACAGTTTTGCCCGGGCTTTCCTCCAGGCCTGCCAGCATCGAGCCAATCATCACCATCGTCGCGCCAAAGCGAATCGACTTGGCAATGTCGCCATGCTCGCGTATGCCGCCATCTGCAATGATCGGTTTGGTGGCCACGCGGGCGCACCACTTGAGCGCCGACAACTGCCAGCCGCCGGTGCCAAAGCCGGTCTTCATTTTGGTAATGCAGACCTTGCCTGGCCCTATGCCCACCTTGGTTGCGTCAGCGCCCCAGTTTTCAAGGTCAATCACCGCTTCAGGCGTGGCTACATTGCCTGCGATTACAAAAGAAGCAGGCAGCTTTTGCTTGATGTAGCCGATCATTTTTTGCACGCTGTCGGCATGGCCGTGGGCAATGTCGATGGTGATGTACTCTGGCGCCAGACCCAGGGCTACCAGCTGGTCAACCGTGTCGTAATCAGGCTTTTTGACACCCAGTGAAATCGACGCGTACACACCTTGCGCCTTCATGGCTTTGACAAATGCCAGGTTGTCCAGGTGAAACCGGTGCATCACATAAAAGTAACCGTTTTTCGCCATCCAGAGGCAGATGTCTTCATTGATGACGGTTTTCATGTTGGCCGGCACCACCGGGATGCGAAAGGTGTGACCGCCAAGCTCTACCCCGGCATCGCATTCAGACCGGCTCTCCACGCGGCATTTGCGCGGCAGCAGCAGGATGTTGTCGTAGTCAAAAATTTCCATGGTTCCAGGCCTTTAAAAACTGTTAGTGAACAGAAGGCGCTTGGACTGACCCGGTTTAAAGAAACCGGACGCAATGGCTTGGGCCCGGTGACCGAGTTTAGCTGCTATGGCAAACCTTGTTTCAGGACGCACGGCAAAGGGCTTCCTACAATGGGCCATGTTTTCAGAAGTCGCATCCTCATCTCCTCTCCTTCACAACCTCAACCCCGAGCAACTTGCCGCTGTCACGCTGCCTGCTACCCACGCCCTGATTCTGGCGGGGGCTGGTTCTGGCAAGACCCGGGTGCTGACAACCCGCATTGCCTGGCTGCTGCAAACCGGGCAGGTGTCGCCGGGCGGTATTTTGGCTGTCACGTTTACCAACAAAGCGGCCAAAGAAATGATACTGCGGCTGACCAGCATGCTGCCCGTGAACGTGCGCGGCATGTGGATTGGTACCTTTCACGGCCTTTGCAACCGGTTTTTACGGGCGCATTACAAGCTGGCCAATCTGCCGTCGACGTTTCAGATTCTTGACACGCAGGATCAGTTGTCGAGCATCAAGCGGCTGTGCAAGCAGTTCAACATCGACGACGAACGCTTTCCGCCCAAGCAGTTGATGTACTTCATTGCAGGCTGCAAGGAAGACGGCCAGCGGCCCAAGGATGTGCCGGTACGGGACGAAGACATACGCAAGAAGGTGGATATTTATGCGCTGTATGAGGAGCAGTGCCAGCGCGAGGGCGTGGTCGATTTTGGCGAGCTGATGTTGCGCAGCTACGAACTCTTGAGAGATAACTCAGCGATACGCGAACATTACCAGCGCCGCTTCCGGCATATCCTGATTGATGAGTTCCAGGACACCAACAAACTGCAGTACGCATGGATCAAGATGCTTGCCGGGCAGGGCGCTGACGGGCAAGCCTCCATGCCCGGCGGCTCTGTAGTGGCGGTAGGTGACGATGACCAGAGTATTTATGCCTTCAGGGGCGCGCGGGTTGGCAACATGGCTGACTTCGTACGTGAATTTGCAGTCACGCACCAGATCAAGCTGGAGCGGAACTACCGCAGTTTCGGCAATATTCTTGATTCAGCCAATGAGCTGATCAGCCACAACACCAAACGCCTGGGTAAAAATCTGCGCACCGAGGCCGGGCCGGGTGAGCCAGTGCGGGTGCATGAATCCCCCAGCGACTTTGCCGAGGCTCAATGGTTTGTGGATGAAGTCAAGCAACTGGTGCGGGACGGCACCGTGCGTAAAGAGATTGCACTGCTGTACCGCAGCAATGCGCAAAGCCGGGTGATGGAAACCGCGCTCTTTAACGCTGGTTTGCCCTATCGCGTGTACGGCGGGTTGAGGTTTTTTGAACGCGCCGAGATCAAGCATGCGCTGGCCTATTTGCGCCTGCTTGAGAACCCGCACGACGACACCAGCTTTATGCGCGTCGTTAACTTTCCACCGCGTGGCATTGGCGCGCGCAGCATTGAGCAACTGCAGGACATTGCCAAATCGTCTGGCTGCTCGCTGCATGACGCCGTCAGTGCAGTCGCGGGCAAAGCGGGCGCCAACATTGGCGCGTTTGTCGCCAAAATTGATGTGATGCGTGAGCAGACGACTGGCTCCACGTTGCGCGAAATCATTGAGCTGGTCCTGCAACACAGCGGCCTGGAAGAGCATTACAAACTTGACCGCGAAGGCCAGGACAGGCTGGAAAATTTGGCTGAACTGGTTAACGCTGCGGAATCATTTGTAGGGCAGGAAGGTTTTGGCCGTGATGCAGTGGCGCTACCTGTGGATGAGCTGGGCGCGGGAACGAAGCTGGGATTAACGCAGTCGCCAGCCAGCCAGGGTTTGGCTGCAGACGCACTTGAGAATCCCTCGCCAGAATTTCTGGCGCCGGATTTCGAAACTGGCGAAACCCTCAGCCCGCTGGTGGCATTTTTAACCCACGCCGCACTCGAGTCAGGCGACAACCAGGCCAAGGCTGGCCAGGATGCGGTGCAATTGATGACGGTGCATTCATCGAAAGGGCTGGAGTTTGATTGCGTCTTCATCACCGGGCTGGAAGATGGCATCTTTCCGCATGAAAACTCATTAACCGAGACGGGCGGCATCGAGGAAGAGCGTCGCCTGATGTACGTCGCCATCACGCGCGCGCGCAAGCGCCTGTACCTGAGCCATTCGCAAACCCGCATGCTGCATGGCCAAACCCGCTACAACCTGAAGAGCCGGTTTTTTGATGAATTGCCTGAAGGCGCATTGAAATGGATCACGCCTAAAAATCAGGGATTCTCGTCAAATCCTGGGCGTACCAATACATCGAGCGATGCGACAGATTCAGGTGCTGGTTACTCCCGTAAAGATTGGGCGAGCAGCGTATTTTCTTCTCAAAAAGGCGCTTCAGAACGCTTTTCAAACCCGGCCGTGCCAGCGCAGCGCGAGGCAGCTGCTCATGGTCTGCAAAGCGGTATGAACGTGTTTCATGCCAAGTTTGGCGAAGGCAGGGTGCAGATGCTTGAAGGCAGTGGGCCAGATGCCCGTGCGCAAATCAATTTCACGCGGCATGGGGTGAAATGGCTCGCGCTCAGCGTTGCAAAGTTAACAGTTGTTTGAGTTATCCACCGGTGGTGTAGGGCGGCGTTAGTGTTCTTCCGCCGCCGTCTTTGTTACCTTTAACGCCCGAAATCTGCCAGGCTGTGCGCTGGCCCATCAATTTGGCTAAAAACTCCAGCTCTTCATCGCTGTGGTTAATGGCAGGGGCCGGGCTCAAAGGCGCGCCTTGGGTTTGTGACCAGAACGACTGGTGGTATTGCGCCTCGGATACCTTCTGGATACCCCCCGAACTCAAATCAACTGTGCCGTAGCAATTACAAAAGTAGGTACGGCTGTCCTGCTCAGGCATGACCTCTGTGTATACACCTGTGCCGCGAATGCCGGCCGTCAGGGTCGGCGTGATGATGGAGCGGTTGCCGCCCTTGCTCCAAACACTGGCCACGGCTCCGGTGACCATGCGCAGCAGGCTGACGGCGCTTAGCGTGGCACCGCGTTCAACCGTCACCATCGAATTTTGACGCACCAGAAACGAGGCATTGCCCATCGCAAAAATCAGGCTGGAGCCCGGCCCGGTTTGCAACTGGTCACCTGTCTGAACCGACTGGCCGCTCTGCAGGCGGCTGCCGTTGAGCAGTGCATCGCCCGTCAACTGCACCACATTGCTGCGCTGCTGCGCCATCGCCGCTGGCAAGCTACCCATGATCGCCCAGGCGGCTGCGGCTTTCATCACATCGCGGCGTTGAAACCACAAAATTTCTTTTTCTGTCCGGTCTTGCAGCATGTGCTGTGTCATGGGGCGTCTCCTGTGGATGGATTGCTGGATAAATCAGTGCTTGGATCGCCGTCTGGAATGGCCTCGAAACTATCACGAAAGGTGAAATAAATCGAGGTAAAAAACATCGTGAATATGATCAGCGCAATGGGAAACATAGCCACGCTGGCAAATGCCGGGCTGCCCAGCAGCGCGCCCAGCACAGTCACAGCTAGGATGGACACCAAAAAAATTCCCATCCACGTAAAGCCGAAGACGGTGAGCGCACCAAAATTTTTGTAACACGCCATAAAACTGAAAAACAGGCTTTTGGCGGGCGAAATGCCGTACCAGTGAACCAGCGCCGGTGCATGCCAAAAGGTCAGCGACAGGGGCAGGTACAGCGCCAGCGTGACCCACATGGCCACCTGAAATTCAGCTTGCATCACCAGCTCTTCAGTGATTTTGCCGCCCACCAGATAAAGCCTGGCAAACTGCCCGCCGTCAATCAGGCTGACAACCGCCATGATGGCTAAAAAACCTGCGGCATACAGCGCACCCAAAATCAACATGGCTCTCAAGCGCTGTTTGCCAGCCCGGAAGGCGCTGATCAAAATCGACGGCATCGGAAATTTGCCTTTGGTGGCCTCCTGCGTCGCAGCCATCAGGCCCAGCGTGGCAGCCGGCAGCAATGCCAATGCCACGGCGGCGCCAATAAAGGGCAGCAGTGAGGCAATCGACAGCAGCGCCATGAACATGAAGAACAGTCCTGACATGGCCAGCGGTTGCTGCAAAAAGGTTTTAAAGCCCAGCTTGACCCAGGTAACGCCGGTACGTGCCGGAACGATGTGAAGTTTCATGGTGTGTGGTTGGTATGGTCTATGTAACGCTGGCTGAAGTAACTGGATGCAGCGTGGTTAAAACGAGTGGATGCGCCACTCGCTGTCTTAGCACACGCTCAAAATGGGTCGGGTCATGTGCCTTGAGCACTGAGGCCTCGCGCGGCAGATAAAAATCCCACAAACGCGAGATCCAGAAACGCAACGCGCCTGCGCGTGCCATGGCGGGCAGCAGGGTCCGCTCTTGCGCTGTCAAAGGCCTCGCAGCCTGGTAGGCATTTAAAAATGCATCAGCGCGTCTAGCATCATGCTGGCCAGTGGGAAGGTCAATGCACCAGTCGTTCAGGCAGACGCCAATGTCAAACAAAAAAGTGTCGTAACCGGCAAAGTAAAAGTCAAAAAATCCCGTCAGCAGGCCGCCTTCAAACATCACGTTGTCGCGGAACAAATCAGCATGCACCGTACCTGTGGGCAAGGCCTTGCAGGCAGAGCTTGCAGCGATGTGGTTTTGATACGCCAGTTCGCCCAGCAGCAGGCTGCGTTGTTCGGTGTTGACATGCGGCAAGATGGCGGGCGCGGTGGCGTTCCACCATGTCAAGCCGCGAAGGTTGGGTTGATACAGATTAAAGTCCTGTCCAGCCAGATGCATGCGTGCCAGCATGGCACCGACGCGCGAACAGTGCGCCAAACCAGGTGCCAGCTCACTCTTGCCGCGCAGCTTGTTGACGACGGCCGCAGGTTTGCCGTTAAGGCTATGCAAAATATTCCCGTTTTTATCGGGCGCGGGGTTGGGCACCGGGATGGCGCGCTCGGCCAGGTGCTTCATCAGCTGCAGGTAAAACGGCAGTTGCTCAAAGCTCAAGCGCTCAAACAGCGTCAGCACATACTCGCCGCTTTCGGTATCGGCAAAATAGTTGGTGTTTTCAATGCCGCCAGCGCAGGCTTTGAGACTTTGCAACTGCCCCAAATCGAGCGCCTGCAAAAAGTCGGCGGCCTCGTCAAACGAGACTTCGGTATATACGGCCATGCCTGAAAGGTCGCAGTCTAAAAAATTAAAACTTCAACACATTCCAGACGCGCGATCCCGTCGTGTCATTTTTGGAGGTTGATGGCGCTGCACCGCGTGCCGTGTCTGAAGGTTTGACCTCGTAGGCCGGCATGTTGCTGCCGGTTTTGGGCTGTACGGTGATGCTTTGGGTCTCGCCGCCTACGCGTACTTCGTCAATGCGTGAACCGGCATCTTCTATACGGATACGCTGAATCGCCTGGTCTGGCCTGCCTGAGCTGCCCACACCGGTTGGCGCTGCAACTGCGGGAGCTTGCGCTGCGGCCTGGGCAGGTTGAGCTGGAGTTTGCGCAGCGCACAGCGTTGCCAAGGGCAGCGCAGCGAAAAAAACCAGTCTGCGGAGTTGGGTTGGCAAAGCGTGCTTCATGGCTGCATTGTAGGCTTGGGCGGGCGGGATGCAGTGCAAAAATACCCCACAATAGATTGGCATTAAATCCCTGACAATCGCACAGCATGACACCTGACAAAACTTACCGCAGACCTGCCGACACACCTACAGCTGCAGCTGTTGACAAAAAAACCCTGTTGCTGGTCGATGGCTCCAGTTATTTATACCGCGCCTTTCACGCCATGCCCGACCTGCGCGCTGACCCGTCTAATCCCGGCAGCCCGGCCACCGGCGCGATTCGCGGCATGGTCAATATGCTGCAAAAGCTGCGCAAAGACTACCGCGCGGACTACGCTGCCTGCGTGTTTGACGCCAAAGGCCCCACCTTCCGCGAGGCCATTTACCCCGCCTACAAGGCCACCCGCTCAGCCATGCCGCCCGATTTGCGCAGCCAGATCGAGCCGGTCCATGAGGTGGTTGGCTTGATGGGCTGGCCGGTGCTGACCGTGCCTGGCGTAGAGGCCGATGACGTGATCGGCACACTGGCCTGTATGGCATCAAGCCAGGGCATTGAAGTCATCATTTCAAGTGGTGACAAAGACCTGAGCCAACTGGTGGATGAGCACATCACCGTGATTGACACGATGAACAACAAGCGCCGCGACCTGGCCGGTGTAGAGGCTGAATTTGGCGTGCCGCCGCGCCTGATGGTGGACTACCAGGCACTGGTGGGTGACGCGGTTGACAACGTGCCGGGTGTGCCCAAGTGCGGGCCAAAAACGGCCGTCAAATGGCTGCTGGAATACGGCTCGCTCGATAACCTGGTGGCGCACGCGGGTGACATCAAGGGTGTGGTCGGCGACAACCTGCGCGCCTCACTGGATTGGCTGCCGCAAGGCAAGGCGCTGCTGACGATTAAAAGAGACTGTGACCTGAAGGCTTATGTCGAAGGCTTACCCGCTATGGATTCGATGGCTATCGGCGCACATAAAAAAGATGCGCTGGCTATTTTTTATGAAAAATATGGCTTCAAGGGACTGGTCAGATCGCTGGAGACTCAGACTGTTCAGGACAGGCCTGGCGAGGGAAAGCCTGAGGGTGAGCGCCGTTCAGAACCCGGCCTGTTCGACGAACCCGAAGCCGTAGCGGTCAGCCCCAAGCAGCCCGGCAGGTTGGTCTTTGAGACGATTTTGACCTGGCAAGCGCTTGATGCCTGGCTGGCGAAATTGCAAGCGGCCGAGCTGGTCGCGCTGGATACCGAGACTACCTCCATCGACGAGATGCGAGCCGAAATTGTAGGTATCAGCTTCAGCGTCAAACCCGGTGAAGCGGCCTACATCCCACTGACGCATGACTACCCCGGCGCGCCTGAGCAATTGCCGCGTGATGAAGTGCTTGCCAGACTCAAACCGTGGCTGGAGAACCCGGCTAAACTCAAACTCGGTCAGCACATCAAGTACGACCGCCATGTGTTTGCCAACCACGGCATTGAGGTACACGGCTATGCGCACGACACGATGTTGCAAAGCTATGTGCTGGAAGTCCACAAGCCGCACGGCCTCTCAAGTCTGGCCGCCCGGCACCTGGGGCGCAGCGGCATCACTTTTGAAGACCTGTGCGGTAAGGGTGCCCATCAAATCAAATTCAACCAGGTTGACATTGCCAAAGCCGCCGAATACTCCTGCGAAGACGCAGATCAAACGCTGGGCGTTCACAACCTGCTGTGGCCGCAAATTCAGGCGATCGAGAACTTGCGTTTTATTTACGCGCTGGAGATCAAAAGCAGCGAATCCTTGTACCGTATCGAGCGCAATGGTGTGCTGATTGACGGGCCCATGCTGGCCAAGCAAAGCGGCGAGTTGGGGCTGCGCCTGGTGCAGCTGGAAACCGAGGCTTACGAGATCGCAGGCCAGCCCTTTAACCTGGGCAGCCCCAAGCAACTGGGTGAAATCTTCTTTGACAAACTCGGCATGCCGGTCGTCAAAAAAACGCCCAGCGGGGCACGCAGCACTGACGAGGAAGTGCTC
>Ga0105050_10004347_pt1 | contig 18914 bp, 18 predicted proteins | sample FRY01_FD_78088 | JGI IMG/M metagenome (GOLD analysis project Ga0105050, IMG submission 78088) | Freshwater microbial communities from Lake Fryxell liftoff mats and glacier meltwater in Antarctica - FRY-01 | ecosystem: Environmental > Aquatic > Freshwater > Ice > Glacier meltwater ... | reverse complement strand
CTTGGACTGGCTGTTCGCGTGGCCCCAGTTGAAGGCTATCAAACAACAAATATTATTCGTGTTAAACCCAGGTTGATGCGTGAGATAAAGTTATATATGATATCGCATCTCGATTTCTCACAGTGCGGTCCCCTACGCTAAATTTTATAGAACATATTGATTATCAAGGAGATAGCGAATGCGAAAATTATCCTGTCAACGTTTAAGTGTTTGTATTTTGGGGACTTTACTAGTCACGAATTCTATTAATTGTTTCCCCGATCCTAGTGAACTCGACAAGAAGGAGGACACCAACCTAGTTGATGGTCAAACCATAAATGATGTTGGTCCATCGCTAAACGACATTGAAAGGCCAACCGATCTTGCCTCCAATCAAGATGGTGGCCAAAATGAAGTCGTTCCCAATGAAACCATTGATGATATAGTCGAGGACACGACAGATACCGTTATTGCGGACATTAACGACGTGACTGCAAACATTAACGACACGACCACACCGTTGGATACCGATCCGATATTTGATGGTGAGGTTAGTATCGAGCCAGACGTGACCGACGCTACTATCACACCGCCAAGATGCCCCGGCGGAAGCATCGTTTTTACTTGGGGAACCAACAGCAATCAACGTATCGAGATCGCGGAAGCGGTCACTGTTTCAGAATATTTCGAAACTGAACGAAGATCGAAAACTTACGAGTGTCCCGATGATTTCTTTAATGTTCAAGGGTTAGAGCCACGATGGAGCACACCGATTAGCGTTTCGTGGGTCCAACCACTCGGAACATCCTCACAATGGCGTGACTTCGCGGTGGCCTTTAATGCCGCATTTAATCTGTGGGACTACCTGACTCAGAACGGCCAGGCGAATCCTGATCTCAATAGGTTACCAAGCGGTACCCTGAGTATCATCTCCAGCACAGGGGCGAGCCGTGCGTTACCATTGCGTTCTATCCGCCCTCAACCACTTCAGAGTTTTTCAACTGAAAACCCGCCGTATGAACGATTGATACTAGAAGCCGGTGAGTCGCCAAACCATGGATTTATACTGGATGTTTCGGGTATAGGTGAGGGGATCCGTGTAGACCTTGTTTCATTGCGTATTGATCCGAACACGACCTTTGGCCCGGAGATTCAATACCCACATCAATGGAGTAACAGTTATTATGCGAGGACTTCCGGTCAACTTCGTATCTTCAACCCGTGCGCTACGCTAGGCGAGCGTGCGTTCTTTGGGCGTCGTGATCTCTGGCTTTGGTACGCCTCGGGAAACGCCGAACGAAAAAGCATGTCGCTTCGCTTTATGGGCCCAAGTGGACAAGAGCTTAAAAGTTATAATATCTTTGATGCTTTTCCGTCAGTATACGAACCGCAGTTCGATTCGTGTGGAACGAGTTCACAACAAGAAATTATGATTTTCGATTTTTCACTTATTGAGAACGGCTAGCGAGGAGTCTTGGGGCGATGCAAACTTGCGAAGCCCCAAGACTCAACCCCAAACTCAGTCAGCGTCAACCTCGTGGACCCAGGTCCGGATCGCTTGGATCTCGGGCGCCCAGAGGTCGTTATCGAGGCGGATCTCCATGAACTGCCGGTAGAGGGCCGTCACCATGTCTTCGATCTCCTCGACCAGCATAAAGCGCTCGTAGAGCTGATCGTCGTCCTCGCGCGAGAGCAGCGCCGGGATCTTCACACCCGAGATCCCAAGGGTGTTGCCCTTGATCGCGAAGGACCACTGCTTTTGGCCATGCACGACCCTGAGGCGCGCGTCACTGACCAGCTTGCCGGTCAGAAGCGCCGCGTGGGCCTCGCTCGTCTCTGTCGGCGACTCGGCCTTGATGACGTTCTGCTCTTTGATGTCGCCCTGCGCTTCGAGCGTCAAGCGCGCGTCAAACCACACCTCGACGGCGCCGTCGGGCAGCTCGAAGACGCCGTTCTGAGTGGCGGAGCGGTACCAGACCCAAGTCAAGAACTCGCGCCCAAGGTAACGTGTGGAATTAATACGATTGATGATGTCCATCTTGTGTCCCCAATTCCTCTGGTCAGCCGCGAGCCGCTTTACGAAGCGCCTTTAGATCGCCCGGAGGCGCCGCCATCGAGGCCGGCTCGATCTCGAGCGCGTGCGCGAGCACCGCCTCGTCAAAATCGAGCATCTCGAGTTGGCTGTAGGGGTTCTTTTCATGCGCGACGAGCTCGAAGGTCTCTTGGAAAAAATCCACGAAGAGTTCGTTCACTTTCTTATTCGTCGACCACAGCCAGACGACGCCCCGATCCATGTTCCAGACCATGTCGTAGACCTTGATGTTCGGCAGAGCCCGGCGCTTTAGTTCCTTCTCCAAGAAATCCCGGACCTCTTCGACCTCGGCCTTCGAGAGCCGCTCTTTACCCGTCTCTTTGCAGTGCGCTTCGACCGCGCGCTTCAGATGAAGCTTAAACGCGGTCGCAGGCAGGCGGATCGTGTCTTGTCGGATCGCGGCGAGGAAGTAGCTGCCCCAGAGGACCTTGTTGAGGTCAAACTCAACGTCAAAGGGGTCCTCGGCGCTCACCCAGCCAATGCTCTCCTCGTGATCCTGATCGACGTTGATATCGGTGAAGGCGTGCTTAACGAGCGCCTCGAGATATCGGTCCTTGAAGTCACTGGGGACCTCGCCCTGCACGTAGTAGCAGGTCATCGTAATTGGACCGGCAAGTGCGCCCATAGAGTCCTCCCACAAATGTTACGGTCACCCAACAGCACAGGGCCAGGCGACAGGTTCTAGACTAAAACCAAAAGCCCGACCGCATCGTCGCCGACGGGCCGGGCTCTTGGACAGGCGAGCAGTTTACTCGCCGATGATGAACTCGACGCGACGGTTGGCCTCGCGGGCCTCCTTCGTCTTGCCGACGACGGCCGGGCGCTCTTCACCGAAGCCAGCGGCGGTCAGACGCGCGGCGTCGATCCCGTTGTCAATCAGCCACTGCCTGACGGACTGCGAGCGGTCGTCAGAGAGCTTCTTGTTGCGCTTGTCGTTGCCGACGTCATCCGTGTGACCTTCGATGGCCACCGATTTGACCTCAGGGTTGGACTTGAGGATGCCGCGCACCGCCTGCATGACCGGGAAGCTCTCGGGCTTGATCGTCGCCTTGCCAGTGTCGAAGTAGATCATCTGCGAGATCTCGATCTTGCCAGCGACGACCTTCGCGAGGGTCTCGTCGGGGCAGCCGTCCTCGTCCTCGAAGTCGTTGTAGACCTCGGCCTCAAGGGGGCACTTGTCGTCGCCGTCGAGGATGCGGTCGTTGTCGTTGTCGGGATCTGGACAGCCGTCGGCGTCCTCGAATCCATCGAAATCTTCTGCGTTATCAGGGCACTTGTCGTCAGCGTCCGGGATGGTGTCGCCGTCGTTATCGAGATCGGGGCAGCCGTCGGCATCTTGGAAGCCGTCTTTATCCTCGGCGTCGTTCGGGCACTTGTCGGCGGCGTCCAAGATGCCGTCCTTGTCGTTGTCACGGTCCGGGCAGCCGTCTTCGTCTTCGAAGCCGTCTTTGTCCTCAGGGTCGTTCGGGCACGCATCGTTGTCGTCGAGGATGCCGTCCTCGTCAGCGTCGAGGATGACCTCGGGTGCGTACTGCACGCCCGCGAAGATGCGGAATTTCGTGTTGCCGTAGCCCTTCATGAAGCCCGAGCCACCGCCGACGGTGATCGCGAGATCGGCGTCCGGCAGGTTCAGGCGACCCGCGAGGATGCCCTCCGTGTGCGTGTTGTTCGCGGTGGTCCAATCGGCCGATGCGCCGTAGATCTCACCGATGACGGACAGCTCACCCGGGACGACCTCATAGGAGGCGCCGAGGCGCCAGAAGAACTCGCTTCCCACGGTGGCGAAGTCATAGAGCTCGGTCGTCGCGCTGCGGATCCGAAACCCGAGGTTCGCGGCCAAGACGAGCTCGCCTAGGCGGTAGTCGGCCAGCACCACGGGCGCGACATTGAAGGGGTCGGACACGAAGCTGTCAGCCTGGCCAGTTGGCAGACCGAAGTCCACGACCGCTGCCAAACCAAAGCCGTCAGCGTCTTTTTCGCGCTGCAGGATGCCGACCTTCACCGACAGGCGGATATCACCGAGCGTCGCGCTGGAGGGCGCGGGATCGAGGGGAATGAACCCGACCTTCTCGCCGCTGTTGACGAAAAAGACCGGCACCGCGAGCCCAATCGACAAGCGATCGAAGAGCGCGATGCTGCCCATGAGGTCGGCGGTGAACTGGTTCTGGATGACCTCGTGGCGCGAGTTAGCGCCAGCCGTCTGGTCGACGAAGACGAGGGGGTTCTTGCCGAAGTTCATCAGCAACGAGGCCGACCACGCGGTGTGGACGCCGACATCGGTCAGCATCGTCGTGATCAGGTCGCCGGCATGCGCCGACGGACGAAACACCTGGGTGTTGACTCGGGGGTTCTCCGCGTGGGCGTCAGAAGCCGAAAAGACCCCCAAAAGGGCCGCCGGGGCGGTGAGGGCCAACGCGCAAAGTGCGGAGGTGAGGCGAAATCGATTCATCAGATCCTCGTCAGGATTCGGGCGGCAGCGGTGGCAGCGACAATTGGGGCTGCCACCGCGAACGGCGCGGAACGGCGGAACGCTAACATCACAATCAGGTCGAGGCAAACCTTCATAAAGCAGCGCGCCTGAAAAGGGCGATACCCTAAGGAGTCTGGGCCTCAGGGCTGGGCAAGGCGAAGCTCGTGCGGAGCCAGGCGCGGTGTATCCGGTCGGCCCGTCGCCGCGAGATTCCGTGCAGCATCCGCTCGTACTCGCCAGGATGCTCGGGTAGGAGGCCGGCATCCCGGCACGCCTTCAGCAGCGCGATGGTCTCCTTGCCCCGGTGCTGTGGAGGGATAATGGTCGTCGCGATCGTCGCTAGCAGGGCCTCTAGGGCCTCGTCAGGCAACGTGAGGGCCGCCCCTTGGCCTCCAAGCATAAAGGCCGCGAAACGCGCCGCTTCGGGCCAAAGCGAGGGCAGCGCGGCGCGGATGGTCGCGTATGCGTCGAGCGACACCGCGCCAAGCCAGATAAGACAAGGCGGCGTGTCAAAGCCGGCCCCCACCGTCGCCGAGCTCGGGGCGAGCGACGGGACCGTCCGAAGCGCCGACGAGACCACGAAAGTGCGCGGCGACCCGGTGGCCAGGGCACGCTCGAACCAATCGCTGGACATGGAGCGCTCCGCCGCCAGTCGATCGCGTTCTGCTCTCTCGGCGTTGTCGCGCAGCTCGAACCAAGGTCGGTCGACGTCGGGGACCTCGAGAGCCGCCAAGGCTGCGTCTACGGAATCCCAATCATCTGAAACTTTTGGCAGTTTCGGCCGCATGCGCTCCTCGCTTCGGCGGTAACCCGGCTGGACCTCAAAGGTCCCGCCGCGAAGAGCGAGGAGGTGGAGTCGGTAGCGTAAATTCGCGTCGTCGGCGTATTCAATGCGGTCAGTCATACGGATGGATTCCCCGATGGGCGCCGGCTGGCGGGTGCAGCGAGCAATGTGAGGAGAGCACGGACGAGACTACAGCCATGGTCCAAAGCTGCTTCACTGGTGTCCGGCGGGATATGGAGAAAGACCGCGCCCGGCGCGACCCCCAGCGCGGAATAATACGTGCTATTACACACATAACCACCACAGTCGGTGGACAATTTGACGTCGAACCCGAGGGCGCCAAGCGCGTCGGCAAGCTCCGCGACGGAGCTCGCGCTCTCGCGGGGGTCGGAGCCGAGCTGAAGCCCGAGGTGGCCCCTCCCGGATGCGTCGGGTTGCTCCGAGGTGACAATGGGCGTGGCCACACGCTCAAGTCTATAGTCCGGCCCGCGAGCGACGCCGATGAGCACAACGACGGTCGGGCGGTAGAGCGCGATGGCCTCAGTCACCGCGACCGCCGCGGCATGGAACGCGACCGGCAGCAGCCGCCCGACGATCTTCAGACCCCCGTCGATGGATCCTAGCTCGGCGCCGTCGAGGCGCTCGGCGATGAGCCCGGACGGGTTGACAGGTACGTCAAGGAAGGGGCCGAAACCGGTCACAAGCAGGGTCAAAACACGCTCCGAGTCGCTGGGGCCCCGGATACTGCGACGACTCGGGCGAAGACGCACGTCAAACCTCGACGAGCTCGGTTTTCTCGCGGAGGGCCGCGCGACTAGCGCGCCAGCGGCGAGCTCCCGCGGTTGTCCTTCCACCAGCTCTCCCAGTGACGCTTGTGCCGCGCCGGTGGCCGCGAACCGGCGTCGGCGTCATGCCCGGTGAGGTCCACGAGGGCCCGATTGGCGCAGGCCCGAACGGCGGCGTCGCGATGACCGAGGAGGCGCACGAGGTCGTCGACGTGGCCGCGCGACTTCACGCGTGCATCGAGCTTCGGCGAGACCTGCCGGAGCCCGACGGCGATGTCCTCGGCGCGTCCATCACCGACCGCTGTGCCCCCGTCGAGCGCCCTGTCCCAACGCCGGTCGCGCGGGAAGCGACACGTGAGCAGCCGCAGCGCCGCATCAGCCGCGGTCTTGGTCGCCTTGTCCTTTGACGAGGCGTACCCGAGGGCGACCTTTACCGCGCGACCACGGACGGAGAACCCGTGGGACCCAAGCACGTTGAGTACAAATATTTCGATGTGGCTGCGCGCGACGCCTGCGTTCTTGCGATTCTTTTTCACGCTGGGGTGCAACGCCTTTTCCGGCGCCGCCTCAAGCGCGAAGGCAGGTCCCAAGATGGCCTCATCCGCAAGGCCGGCGGCTGTCGCGAGGACCTCGCCAAGCCAGGCCGGGTCGTCGATCGTCGCGAGACTCTCGACCAGCGCAAGCGCCGCTGCGGGGTCTCTTGTCGCAGCGAGCGCGGACAGGGCTCCCTTGCGCACCTTCGGCTCGGGACGACTGAGCGCCCCGAGGAGATGCGGTGACGCGCTGGGGACGCCAATCGCTTCGAGGCGAGAGACCGCCCCGAGGACGAGCTTCTCGTGTTTCGGCAGCCGCAGCACGCGGCCAAGCTCCCCGACATAGGCGTCGACGATCTCATCGCCCATCTCGATCCAGTCCCTGCGCGGCCCGCGATCACGACACCCGAAAGTGCGGTCGGCGATCTGACAGAAGACCCTTATGTGAAAGTGGTCCGCATGAGGACTCGAGTCGCTTGGCTGGTGCAGCACCTCGGCGAGGCGCGCGCGCACCGTCGCAGAGACCCCTTCGCGGGAGGCGGACCTAAGGAGGAGGTCCTTGAGCCAGCGCGCGACAAAGATGTACTGAATTCGTCGCGCTGGATCCTCCGCAAGGAAGGTCACGAGCGCCAGGTTGCGCGCGACGTCGAAGCGAACCCGCTGCCCGTGCCACGTCGCCTCGCCCGCGGCGTCGAAGCGCACGAAGGGCAACGCCCCGAGAGGACGGCCGGCCTCGTCTAGCGCATACATGCCGAGGTCTGCGTCGCGGCCTGCCTGGTGAGAGACGGACCACGGGATCTTCTTTCCTGAGGAAAAACCGAGGTTCCCGACGGACAACCGCGAGCCCTTAAAGCGGCCGGCGACGTGCGCGGTGGCGTCCGAGATGAGGCGCACCAACGCGTCGGTCCCGAAGTGGGTCGCGCGACCACGCACGTGGCTTAGAACCTCAAAACCAGGGCCTTTGAGGGCGAGGCTCGCTGGCTTCGTGAGGCCACCCGCGTTCGTGAAGCCGAAGCTCGTCGAACCAGGCCGCTTTTCGGCTGGGGACAGGAGCGCGTTGGCCTCCTTGACGCCGATCACCGGCTCATCGGCGCGCGCCGCGGCCCCCACGGCGATGAGCCCCCAAATTGACCAAAAAACCCAGAAGTTCCGTGTGCTCTCGGACCGTTCCATCACCACCATGACCTCTCGTGCGACCAGCGCCACGGGCTGAGTACCGCTCGCGACGCGACCGGCTAGCCCTCAACAGGCGCCGATCGTATGCGCATTTCCACGCGAGGACAAAATGCCCCGCGGAGAGGTCTGGCACGGCAACCCGCCACGAATCCGAGCGCTCGCCCTTGGTGGCCCTCAAGGGTCGACACGTCGGGCGATCCTCGCGCGCACCCTCGAACCGAAGCCGATTTGAAGAGCCGATGAAAAACCGACGACGAAAAAAAACATGTTGACACCCGGGGGCTGGGTTCGGATAACGACACCGTACTTGAGATATACGGGGTGCTTCCTTGCCCCGGTTTTTGGTGACCGATTCAGTGCCAAATGTGGCATCACCATCGGAGTCGGTCACGTGTATTCCCATGTCCACGTCACAGGAGTATGTTCCTTGCAATCCCAACTACCCGTTGCAAAGCGCAAGCCCGCTGAAGCCTTCTTCTGCAAGTTCCTGAACCGCGATGTCAAAGTCAATGAATGCATTGATGACTACGTGAACGCGAACTCCCTGACCATCCGGCACTCGCCGTGCTTCAAGTGCTCGCACGGGCTCAAGGTACGCATCGAATTCGCTAGCAACTGAGACAGTTGACGCAGAACATCAGACAGACCCGGGAGCGACCGCTCTTCGGGTCTTTGTTTTGGCGTGACAGGGGCCGCGGGCCGGGCTAGGAATCACCGTGCTGACGCGGTCAGCGAAATCGGGCCGGGATGGCGGAATGGTAGACGCAGAGGACTTAAAATCCTTCGCCTTTTGAGGTGTGCGGGTTCAAGTCCCGCTCTCGGCACAGACGCCCTCTTGATGCAGCGCGTCATGAATGACACACCGCGTTATTCATGACGCGCTGTGTCATATCCGGACCCCTGATTTGGCACATCCCCTGCGTGATTCGGTTGACGGTCACGCCAACCTAGGCTATGGTGCACCGCGTTATGGGAAAAAAATCCAACAAGCGTCAAAACAGGGGCCCCTCCGGCGGGGTCATGATGAACATGCGCAGCGGCATGCGTAAGGTCGCTGGCGCCGGACGCAAAGGTGCGACCCGCAAGTGGTCGTTCCAGCAGGTGCTCGGGATCGTGCTCGGCGTGGCCGCGCTCTTGATCCTAGTCTACGTCTTCACCCGCGTTTAGCGCCCGCGTCGACGTAGGCTAGCCTACGTCGACGGTCGACGCGTTGGCCGGAACTGAAGACGCCACGAAAACGAGCCCTTGCGGGCGGCGTCTTCGTGGCGGCGTGCTGTCATGAAGCCGGCCTTCCAGCGCTGCTACTCGAGCTCGCGGTACCACTTCGCGCGGGCGAGCAGCTTTTCGAGCGATGCCTGAGCGAGATCGAGGGGCAAGCCGCCTTCGGCGATGATCCCAGCGGCGCAGTCGCGCAGCTCAATCTGTGCGCGACGCGGAGCCCACTCCGCGAGGATGACACCCTCATCGATGATCTGGCGCGCCGCGAGGAGCAGAAAACGTCCGCCCAGGATGGGCTTTGACAGCTCTTTACGCTGATCTTCGATCTTGTCCCACTTGCGTTGGGAGACGGTCTTGCCGTCGGCCTGCTCTTTTTCGAGGACCGCGATCTCCGCGTCCAGCGTGGCGAGCTCCGCCGTGGGCGCGTCGGTCAGGACTTTGGCCCCATCGCGCAGGCTCTTGACGACAGTGCAGATCTCTCCGGCGGCCTCCTCGAGCTCGGGGACGCTCTGCCCGATTCCGAATCCTTCGATCTCTTTCAGCTTCTTTTCAAAGAGTTCGGCATGCTCTTTCTCGGTCAGCTTCTGCGCCTTCATCTGAAGGAAGAGATTGTACCGCGCCTCCTGAGCGCTGCGTAGGGTCTCCTTGCCTTTGATCCAGACAAGCTGAAACTGCTCGCGGGGCTCGTCCGGGTTGAGGACGGGCTCCGGTGCGTTCTCGCGGTCGTGAATGTGTTTTGCCAGCCGCTCCTCTGGGGTGAGCGGTGGCGCCTCAGGCTCGACCGCGACCGCGGCGTCCTCGGCGGCAGCAACAGCGACGACGCCGTCGACGGTCGGAGGCGTCGTTTTACCGCAAGCGGCGCAGAGGATGAAGGACGCGAATGAGAGTGCGATGAGACGCATAGAGACTCCTTGAACAAGTCGGGCCTAGAGATGGACCGACAAAATAGCTGAGATCAAATATTCGGATGACGGTGTTGTAGGCACGGGAGCGACGCTCGGATGGCGTCTTGACGGCCGAAATCAAGACGGGCGACCGCGAAGCCCGGGCCATCTCCCGCGGTACAGAGGACAACTCCCCAGGGATCGACGATCATGCTCTTGCCGTAGCTGCGACGCTGACCGCCGTGATAGCCGCTCTGGTTCGGGGCGACGACGAAGGTCTGGGTCTCAATGGCCCGCGCCCGCAAGAGCACAGCCCAGTGATCCTTGCCGGTAAATTCCGTGAACGCCGACGGCACGGTCAGGATGCGCGCGCCATCATCCACGAGGCGTTGATAGAGGCGCGGAAAACGGAGATCGTAGCAAATGGAGAGACCGGTCGGGATGCCCGCGACCATCGCGACGACCGGCTCGGCGCCGGGAACGATCGTGTCCGACTCGCGCTGAGACTCCGAGCCCGCGATGTCGATGTCGAAGAGATGCAGCTTTCGATAGGTCGCCACGACCGGCGCGCCGGTCGCCGTGCCATCGATGAGGACGGAGGTGTTGTAGTAGCGTGCGAGGTCCGAGCTGAGCTCAGGGTAACTACCCAGGAGGAGCTGCACGCCGGCCACGGCGGCGATCGCGCGAACTCTACCGACGAGCGGGCCGTCCAGGGGCTCGGCCGGAGCCCTCGCGCCAGCGTTCGTTCGCATCCAGACGGCGTTCTCGGGCAGCGCGACGAAACTGGCACCGGCGCGCGCGGCGTCGCGCGTGAGTCCCTCGATCGTGGCCAAATTCGCGGCGATATCCTCGGTCGAGGTCAGCTGGACGACGGCCGCGGTGAGAACGTTTGGCGCCTGCCGATTTTCCGCTGTCATGACGCCTCCGTCGGGCCGATATGAGACTCGCGGCGTGTGCCGCGAGGGTCGTTCTGCCACGGTGAGACCCACGCCGCAAGGTGCGTTGACGGCCGGCGGGGCGGCAGGTAGGAAAGATGGCCGCGGTCGCGGTCGCGCTCGCGACACACGCACCGCGGCCGTACGCAAAAGCCGGGAGTTATTTGAGATGAAATCAACGATCATCAGCGACGTCATCGCCCGTGAGGTTCTAGACAGCCGAGGCTTCCCGACCGTCGAGGTCGAGGTCAAGCTCGCGGGTGGAGCATCCGGGCGCGCGATCGTCCCGTCTGGGGCGTCCACCGGTACCCACGAGGCGCTCGAGCTCCGGGACGGCGACGCCAGCCGCTATCTCGGCAAGGGCGTCCTGAAGGCCGTCGCGAATGTGAAGGGCCCCCTTCGCAGCGCCATGCTTGGGTTAGACGCCACCGATCAGCGCGGCCTCGACGCGAGCCTCCTCGCCGCCGACGGCACACCGGGCAAGACGAACCTCGGCGCCAACGCGATCCTCGGCGCCTCGCTGGCGACCGCTCACGCCGCCGCCAACGCCCTCAACCTGCCGCTGTGGCGCTGGCTCGGTGGACCGACCGCCAATCGCCTCCCCCTGCCCCTCATGAACGTCATCAACGGTGGCGCGCACGCGGATAACGGCCTGGCGATTCAGGAGTTTATGATCGCGCCCGTCGGTGCACCAAGCTTCTCTGAGGCCCTTCGCTGGGGCACCGAGGTGTTTCACCACCTCAAAAAGCGCCTGAAACAATCCGGCAAGTCGACCGCGGTCGGGGACGAGGGCGGCTTTGCGCCGCGTCTCGGCAGCCACGCCGACGCGCTCTCGTTCATTATGGACGCGATCGTCGATAGCGGCAGGGAGCCGGGTCGCGACATCCAGCTGGCCCTGGACGTCGCGGCTAGCGAGTTCTGGAACAACGACACAAAAACCTATGAACTCAAAACCGAAGGTCTGTCTCTCAGCTCAGACGCTTTCATTGAGTACCAAAAGAATCTCGCGGATCGATTCCCGATCTTCTCGATCGAGGATGGCTGCGCCGAGGACGACTGGGCCGGCTGGAAGAGCCTGACCGAGCAGATAGGCGCCAAGGTCCAGATCGTGGGCGACGACCTCTTCGTGACGAACACCGAGCGCCTACAGCGAGGTATCGCCGCCAAGAGCGCGAACGCGATCCTCATCAAGGTCAACCAGATCGGCAGCTTGACCGAGACCCTAGACTGCATCCGGATCGCGCAGAGCGCGGGCTTTGGCACGATCATCTCGCACCGCTCTGGTGAAACGGAAGATACGACCATCGCCGATATCGCGGTCGCGACGCAGGCGGGCCAGATCAAGACGGGCTCGGCTTCGCGCTCGGAGCGCATCGCCAAGTACAACCAGCTGCTCCGCATTGAAGAGGCGCTTGGGGCCCAAGCTGTCTTCGGTCGACCCTAAAGTCGACGCCGCGCGAGCGCGGTCACACCTATGAAAGAGGCCCCGTCCGGGGCCTCTTTCATAGGTGCTGTATAGCCGACGATTTAAGCATCGACCGCTGGCGTTGGTACTTCCACGGGGGCCACCGAGGCGGCAGGCGTCGGGTCAAGCGCGAGCTCGAGCAGCTCGCTGATGCGCGAGACAAAGTGGATCTGGAGGTCCCTCTGGACAGCCTCGGGGATGTCAGGAAGATCCTTGCGGTTACGCTCGGGCAAAATGATCTGCTTGATACCCGACCGGTGCGCGGCCAGGACCTTATCCTTGATGCCGCCAACCGGCAGAATCATGCCCCGCAACGTAATCTCGCCCGTCATCGCCAAGTCCCCACGCACGCGACGGTTCGTCAGAAGCGATGCCAGCGCGGTGAACATCGTCACGCCAGCCGACGGGCCGTCCTTCGGCGTCGCGCCTTGGGGTACGTGAAGGTGGAGGTCAGAGTCTTTGAACACAGACTGATCGACGCCGAAGCTGGCCGCGTTGGCCCGCATGTAGGTCAGGGCTAACTCCGCGGATTCTTTCATGACTTCGCCAAGCTTACCGGTCAGGCGCATCTTGCCTGACCCAGGCATCCGTGAGGCCTCGATAAAGAGGATATCGCCGCCAGAGGCAGTCCAAGCCATGCCGGTCGCGATGCCCGGGATCTCGGTGCGCTCTGCGGAGTCGGGGACAAAGATCTCCGGTCCGAGGAACTCGGCGACGTCGTCGCCCGCGAGGACGCGGCCTTCCCAAGTTTTTTCAACGATTCCCACGGTGACACCGCGATAGAGCGCCGCGAGCCGCCGCTCAAGGTTACGGACGCCCGCCTCACGCGTGTAGCTGACAACGACCCGTTCGATCGCGTCGGGTTTGAGGGTCAGCTGCTCGGCTGTCAGACCGTGGTCTTCGAGCAGCTTGGGCATCAGATGTCGCTGCGCGATCTCGACCTTCTCCATCAGCGTATATCCGGGAATCTCAATCACTTCCATGCGATCCAGGAGGGGGCCCGGGATCGTGTCGTACTGGTTCGCCGTCGCGATAAACATCGCCTGCGAAAGATCGAAAGAGACGTCGAGGTAGTGATCCATAAACGTATGGTTCTGCTCGGGATCGAGGACCTCCAACATGGCCGAGGTCGGGTCCCCCCGCCAGTCGCGCCCGACCTTGTCGATCTCGTCGAGGATGATGACCGGATTGCGAGATTCGGCGCGTTTCATCGTCTGAATGAACTTGCCCGGCATTGCGCCGATGTAGGTCCGACGGTGTCCGCGGATCTCGGCCTCGTCGCGGACGCCACCGAGGGCGATGCGCTGGTATTTGCGCCCGAGGGCCTCAGCGATAGACCGACCGAGCGAGGTCTTGCCGACGCCGGGAGGTCCGATGAGGCAGAGGATCGGGCTCTTTCCGTCCTTTCGCAGCGAGTTGACCGCAAGATGCTCGAGGATCCGGGTCTTGACCTTGCCGAGGCCGAAGTGTTCGCGCTCCAGAATTTCGCGCGCGCGGGCGATGTCGTGGCTATCCTTTGTCGTCTTCTGCCAAGGCAGGTCCGCCAACCACTCGAGGTATGTCCGCGCGACCGTGTATTCGGGACTCGAGGGCTGGATCGAGCGGAGGCGATTGAGCTCTTTATTGGCGACCTTCTGAGCGTCTTCCGGCAGTCCAGCCTGCAGCAAACGCTCGCGGAGCTGCTCGACGAAGTCTTCCTCCTCGTCGTCCTCGCCGAGCTCTTTGCGGATCGCTTTGAGCTGCTGGCGCAGAAAGAACTCGCGCTGGTTTTTGTTCATCTCCCCCTTGACCTCGCTGTTGATCCGCTGCGAGACGCGCAGGACCTCTAGCTGCTCATTGAGGACCGCGAGAGCCTTGCGCAGCGCGGCGCGCACGTCGTCCTCTTGGAGGACCTCTTGCTTGTCCTCCACCGGCACGGCGAGGTGGGTCATGACCATGTAGGCGAGCCGCGAAGGTGAATCGATGTGATTGACGAGATCGACGGCGCCAGACGGAAGCTCAGGAATAAGCTCAATAATTTCGGCGGACAGCTCCTTGAGCGACCGAACCAGGGCCTGGGTCTCAACGTGCTCGTCATCCTCGACCGGCACGATCTCAACGCGCGCGATCAGGTAGGGCTCTTCCTGAATGATCTCTTTGATCCGGAGGCGCTCGATTCCCTGAACGACGACATGCAACGTGCTCTCGTCCTCGTGATGCACGCGCAGCACCTTGGCGGTCGTGCCCGTCCAATAGAGCTCATCCGCGTGCGGGGAGTCGTTGTCTTTATCGCGCTGACTCACGACAGCGATGGTGCCGCCGGTGCCGATCGCGTTCAGCAGCTTTAACGTCTTGGGACGGCCGACGGCGAGAGGCATGAGGGCGCCTGGGTAGAGCACCGAATTTCGGAGCGGCAAGACCGGCAGCACAAGATCGAGGGTACCAGCCGGACGCAGCGACTGGCCGGGCTCGGACTCGCCGGGGCTGGTCGATTTATCGTCTTCATTGGCCGAAAATTGAATCGTTTCGGATGTCATGCTCATATCCTCGTGTCCCGGGCGGGCCCCGATAATCCGTGGCGTCGCCTGTTGCGCCGTTGTCAAGATATGGGGCACGAACGCGTTTGAATCAAGTTGACCGACCAAAAGTCCGAGGCCGCTTAAGACTCGCCAGAGACTCAAGCCTTATGTTAACGAGTAGAGGCGGGCACGGCGATTGGAGACACAGAGAATGGATAGTCACGAGACAGTTCCGGAAGAACTCATTTGGACCGAGCTCGGCCACATGCAAGTGCGTTGGGGCGACGGGCATGTCTCTACGTTCACCCCCGCCTATCTGCGAAAGATCTGCCCCTGCGCAGACTGCCGCGGTGCGCACGGCGGCCCGCCCAAGGCGTTCGTCATCCTCTCGCCCGCGAAGGTTCAGAACGCGCCACGCCAGGTGATCATTGAAAAAGTCGAACCCGTGGGCAATTATGCGATCGCCTTCACGTGGGGAGATGGACACCGCGAAGGGATCTACAGCTGGCGACTCTTGCGTAGCTCGTGCCCGTCTCGGGTCGGCGCTGACGCGATGACTAGCTCCGAGGAACACCGATGACGACCGAACGCGGCCCAATCCTAAGACGACGACGAAGCTCGGACGAGAACGAAGCGCCGCCGGCCGAGACGCGCGAGGACGGTGCGAGCGCCGGGCCTGCACGGGCCGCGAGCCACGAACCCGACGCGCAGCCAGCCCGCCGGCCACCGGCCCCGTCGACCCGTGACGGCGCCGAACCGCGCCCGAGCCGGGCTCCTGTGGGACGCCGGGCCTACGACCCTCGCTCGGACCGGTCGCCCGGGCCGGCGCCGGCGCCAAGCGGCACACCGGCGAGCACGGCGGCCAAGAAGGGCAAAAAGTTTGGCCCTCGGCCCACCATGTCCGACGAGAAGTTGGCGCTGAGAGCGAAGGCGCAGGTGCTTTCAAAAGAAAAGACTATTCCGCTCATTCACGCCTACCGAATCCTGAAGGGTCAGACGACGCTCAACGAGGTCCTCAAAGGGATGATGCGCAAGGAGCGCTTCGAGCAGATGATCGCGCGGGACGGCATCGACCGCGAGCTCGCGGGACAAGTCGCCTCGGGCCACCTCTCCAAGCAGCGCGCGCTCCTGTTGACGCGGATGCGGACCCTTCGGAAACAGAAGCTGCACATCGACGGCATCAAGGCGGCCGAGATCGAAAAGATCCGCGTCGGACTGGACATCTTCGGCCAGGGTTGGGTGGCCGGGCGCGTGCGCAATGTCCGCCCCTATGAATTCGATTTCTTTTCTGAGACCGCGGAAAAGAGCGAGCGCTATTTCAAACACGACGTCAAAGCCATGTGCGTGGCCGACGAGCTCGACGCGGTCCGAAAAGCGACGTCCATCGACGAGGCTATCCAGGCCGCCGGGCTCGCCGCGACCGAAGACCGCGCCGAGCGCATCAAACCCGAGGACGAGGTCCTTCTCAAGGCCATCGAGAGCAACGTCATCGTCCGCTTTACGATGCGCGATGGCGAGCTTGTCCTCGGCCGCGTGCGAAGCTTTGGACGTTGGGACGCCGAGGTCTGCTTGGAGACGGGCGAGATCGTGACCGTGTTCTTCCACGGGCTCCACACGGTCTCGAAGACTTTGGGCTACACGGCGTGATCCGCGTCGTCGCGGGCCGCTTCCGCAGTCGCATTCTGAAGGCCCCCCCGGGCCTCACGACACGTCCCACGGGCGCGCGCGTCCGCAAGGCCCTCTTCGACATCCTGCAGGGCGAGCTTGAGGGCGCACGCGTCGCCGACTGCTTCGCCGGGACGGGGGCCCTTGGCATTGAAGCCCTGTCGCGCGGCGCAGGGCACGTCGACTTCTTCGAGTCGGAAAAGCACGCGGCGATCGCGATCCGGGCCAACATCGCGAGCTTGAAGATCGAGCGTGAGAGCGCCCTCTTCGTAGGCGCGCTGCCGGACGTGCTGCGACCGGGCCCGGCCTATGACCTCGTCTTTTTGGATCCCCCGTGGCGAAAGGGCTTCGAGGCCGCGACGGTCGCGCGCCTGGGGGCTGTCGGCCGCCTCAAGCCTAGCGTGCGCGTCGTTATCGAGAGGGACACGCGTGACACCGCCGTGGACCCCGCGATCATCGCGCTGGGCCTAGAGCTCGCGGACCAGCGCGTCTACGGGGATACGACGCTTTGCATCTTCGCTGTGCCGGCCAAGACAACCGATGAGGGTGCTGAACCATGACCGACCGTATCGCGATCTGCCCGGGTTCTTTTGATCCCCTGACTCTAGGCCATGTGGCGATAATCCGTCGTGGCCTGGCGCTGTTCGACCGCGTGATCGTCACGGTGAGCATCAACCCGCGAAAGCAGTATCTCTTCGCGATCGATGAGCGCCTCGCGATGATCTCCGAGACCTTCGCGAACGAGCCGCGGGTAGAGGCCATCGCGCTAGATGGGCTCTTGGCGGCATACGCAGCCAAACGACGCGCCATCGCCATCCTGCGTGGGCTCCGCGCGCCAAGCGACTTCGACTATGAGCTGCAGATGGCGCAGATGAACCGCCACCTGCACCCCGAGCTCGACACGGTCTTTCTCGCATCGGAGGCCGCCGGGTCCTATGTCTCGTCGTCCCTCGTCAAAGAGGTCGCGCGATTCGGTGGTGACGTCACCGACTTCCTCACGCCGGCGATCGCCGCGGCCTTACGCGAGAAGTTCGAGGCTGTCACTTGAGACTCCGAGGTAGCCTCGGGCAGATGCCCCTGTCGCCGACGATGGCCATCACATCGCGGACCGCAGAGCTGCGCGCTCGTGGCGTCAAGATCGCGAGCCTCGCCGCGGGTGAACCGGCGTTCGATACCCCGGGCGAGATCGTCGCGGCGATGGCCAAAGCCGCAGAGGCCGGGCAGACGCGTTACCCACCGCTGCGCGGGCTGCCGCCCCTTCGCCAGGCCGTGGCCGCCCGCTTCTCGGAGCGCTACGGCATTCAGTTCAATAGCAATAATATTCTCGTGACACAGGGGGGCAAGCAAGCCATCTTCGCTGCCCTCACCGCCCTAGTCGGAGTCGGCGACGAGGTGCTCGTGCCCACGCCTTGGTGGGTCAGCTACCCCGGACAGCTAGCCTTCCTCGGCGCGCGCGCCGTGCCGGTCCCCATGACGCCTGGACTTCACCGGTGGTCTCTTAGTGATGCGGCCCTCGAGGCCGCCATCACCCCCCGCACGCGCGGCCTCATCATCAACAGCCCGCACAACCCGACCGGATGGACCATCACGCCCCCGGAGGCCGCCTCCATCGCCCGCTTCGCCGAGGCCCACGACCTCTGGGTCATGTGCGACGACGTGTACGTCGGCCTTGAGCTCGACGGTCGCGCGCCCGAGACCCTTCTTGGCCTTGAGCCAACGCTCGCCGCACGCGCGATCATCGTCGACAGCGTCAGCAAACGATATGCCATGACCGGCTGGCGCGTCGGCTTTCTCGGCGGCCCGCCGGCGCTCATCGAGCAGGCAGCCGCGTGGCTAAGCCAGACCTGCTCCGGCATCGCGCCCTTCGCCCAGGTCGGCGCCCTAGAGGCTCTCAAGCGGGCCGACGACGCCCCGGAGGCCTGGGCACGACACTACGCTGACAACCTCGACACATTGATGCGGGCTATCCACACGCTTGGCTGGTCGGCCCTCCGACCAGAGGGAGCGTTCTACGTGTTCTTGGGTCTCCCCGACGACCTCGGTGACGACACGGCCTTCGCGACGACCCTGCTTGAGGACTTCCACGTCGCGACCGTCCCAGGGGTCGGCTTCGGAATGCCGGGCTACCTGCGCCTCAGCTTCGCCTGCGACGCCGGCGAGCTCGCGCGGGGAATTGACGGCCTCATCCGCGCGGCAGCCGCACGACGACGCACCGAACTCTAGGCGGACTGCGGACGGCATACTCTCGGCAGGGCGGTCGTCGTGAGCGCGAGTGACCTGCGGTTAAACCGCTGTCAGAGCCCCGACAAAACAAAACCCCGACTCTTTTGGAGTCGGGGTTTTGCAAAGAAAATCCGGCGGCGACCTACTCTCCCACAGAGGTAACCCTGCAGTACCATCAGCGCTAGAGGTCTTAACTTCCGAGTTCGG
>Ga0105050_10004346_pt1 | contig 18917 bp, 23 predicted proteins | sample FRY01_FD_78088 | JGI IMG/M metagenome (GOLD analysis project Ga0105050, IMG submission 78088) | Freshwater microbial communities from Lake Fryxell liftoff mats and glacier meltwater in Antarctica - FRY-01 | ecosystem: Environmental > Aquatic > Freshwater > Ice > Glacier meltwater ... | reverse complement strand
CCTGTGGAATGGGGGACAGGTCGAGAATCGAATAAGGAATACTCATAGGGTGTCTCGTGGTCTCTGGTCGGGTTATGCTTATAAGAATAGTTCGATGATACTTTTTTATCTGCGGGATGCAACCTACTTTGCGTTCCGTTTGCCAATTTTCTCTCTCTTAGGAGCGTGCGATGCGTGAAGTATGGATTACTGGTGCAGCCAGAACCGCCGTGGGTGACTTTGGTGGCGGTCTCAAAGATGTCGCGCCGATTGATTTGGGTACCACGGTTGTCAAAGCCGTTTTGCAGCGCTCGGGTGTCGATGGTAAAGATGTGGGACATCTGGCTTTTGGTCACGTGGTGCACACAGAAGCGCGAGATATGTATTTGTCACGCGTGGTGGCCCTGAATGCCGGACTGCCGCAGACTTGTGCCGCGTTTAACGTGAATCGTTTGTGTGGCTCCGGTTTGCAGGCCATCATCTCAAGCGCGCAGTCGATCCTGTTGGGTGATACCGAGATGGCGATTGGTGGCGGTGCCGAGTCGATGAGCCGTGGTGGTTACCTGTCCCAAACGTTGCGGTTTGGTGCGCGCATGGGCGACACAACCGTGATCGACATGATGGTGGGCGCATTGACTGATCCGTTTGAGCGCACACACATGGGTATGACGGCCGAGGCGGTTGCCAAACAGTTTGGTATTTCACGTGCGGATCAGGATGCTCTGGCAGTTGAGTCGCATCGCCGTGCAGCGCTTGCGCAGGACGAAGGCCGCTTTAACGATCAGATCGTGCCTGTCGTGATCAAGACACGCAAGGGAGAGGTTGAGTTTAAAGTCGACGAACACCCAAGACGTGATGTCACGCTCGAGGGTCTTGCCGCTTTGCGTGCTGTTTTTGTTAAAGAAAACGGCACTGTCACGGCTGGAAATGCCTCCGGAATTAATGACGGTGCGGCCGCTGTGCTCATGATGAGTGGTGAGGCTGTCAAGTCAAGTGGCGCAAAACCTCTGGCGCGTCTGGTGGCCTATGCGCACGCGGGTGTCGATCCGAAAATCATGGGTATTGGTCCCGTACCCGCTACGCAGGCTGTCATGAAGCGTGCCGGTTTATCGATTGATCAGATGGATGTGATCGAAGCGAACGAAGCGTTCGCAGCACAGGCTTGCGCGGTTGCCAAAGAGCTCAAGTTGGATGCCCAGCGCTTGAATCCCAACGGCAGCGGTATTTCCCTGGGACATCCGATTGGTGCAACCGGTGCGATTGTGACCACGAAAGCGATTTATGAATTGCATCGTACAGGTGGGCGTTATGCCTTGGTGACGATGTGTATTGGTGGTGGTCAGGGTATCGCAGCAATTTTTGAACGCGCCTGAGGATGACCATATTTAAGCTTTGAAAATGGGTAGCCTCGGCTACCCTTTTTTACATCTGGCCAAGCTCAGCAATAGAAATCACCTGATGGCCCGCGACGACAAGATGATCGAGCAATTCAATGTCTACGATGGCCAGAGAACGTTTGAGTTGTTGCGTGAGGGTGATGTCGGCCGCGCTTGGTTTGGCGAGCCCAGAGGGATGGTTATGCGCCAAAATGATCACTGCCGCATGATGGGCGAGCGCAGCCTTGACGAGCTCACGCGGGTAAATCGTGGTTTCTGTGAGAGTGCCCTGTGAGATTTCTTGGGCATCAATCAAGCGATGCTGGTTGTCCAAAAACAATGCGACGCAGCGTTCGATCGATGCGTGCGCGAGTAAGGCTGCGCAGTAGGCTTTGACTTGAATTGGATGTTTGAGTGAGCATTCGCGCTTGAGCTCTTCTTTAAGCGCACGATGCGCGAGGGCTTGGATCGCGCTAAGTTGGCAAATGCGGGCATCACCTAAACCCATCACTAATCTAAGGTCTTCACGGTTGGCGTTGAGCAGCGGGCGCAGCCCACCAAAGCGGGTCAGCACTTGTTGAGCCAGCTGCAGGGCGTTGAGGCCGCGTGTCCCCGTGCCGAAAATGATTGCCAGAAGTTCGGTATTGGTGAGACTGTCGGCACCATGTTGCAGCATTCTTTCTCGAGGTCGTTGGTCTGGGGGGAGTTGTTCGCGCAAGGTCATCTGGAAGGCTCTAAAATAGGTGTTTAGCTAAGTCCTCTACGGTGACAGATTTTGACTGATCAGGCCTCCAACACTCCGCCCGTTGTCCGTGCGGACTCATACCTAACCCTCCACTATCGGATCGTGATTGAAGACGGTCCGGCGGCCGGGTCGACCTTTATCAGTACGTTTGACGGTCGTCCGGCCACCTTGCAGCTGGGGAGTGGTCAATGGTCCCCCGGCATGGAGACGCCTTTGCTTGGGCATCCAGAAGGTGATTGCTTTAGTTACACGCTCGAGCCTGAAGCTGCTTATGGCGATCGCAATCCTGACTTGATACAGCGCGTGTCTCGCAGCATGCTTGTCGAACATGCTGGACCTGACGCCACGTTCGAGCCAGGTGATATGGTTGAGTTCACGGCACCCAATGGCGGGCGCTACTCGGGTGTGCTCAAGGAGTTCGGCGAAGAGTCAGTGCTGTTTGACTTTAACCATCCTCTCGCGGGTCTCACACTTCGCGTGGATGTCGATTTGCTAGGAGTATTGTGATGTCAGGCATCAGTTCTGAAATTTTGCTAGCTCAGCCCCGAGGTTTTTGTGCGGGCGTGGATCGTGCGATTGATATTGTTGAGCGTGCCATTGAGCTGCATGGTGCGCCTATCTACGTGCGTCACGAAATCGTGCACAATCGATTTGTAGTCGAGGACCTCCGCGCGAAGGGTGCCGTTTTTATTGAAGAGCTTGACGAAGCACCACAAGGGGGCATTGTTGTCTTTTCCGCGCATGGTGTATCCAAAGCCGTGCGAGCCGATGCGGCGCAACGCGGTCTACAAGTTTTTGATGCGACCTGTCCGCTGGTCACTAAGGTGCATGTCGAGGTTGAACGGATGCGTGCCGATGGTTGTGAAATTGTGATGATTGGTCACAAAGGCCATCCTGAGGTCGAAGGCACACTCGGTCAGTCCAACGATGGGATGTATTTGGTCGAGACGACTGAGGATGTGCTTAGGCTTCAGGTCGCCAGCCCTAACAAGCTCGCTTTTGTGACACAGACCACTTTATCGGTTGATGATGCTGCCGAAGTTGCACAGTCGCTGCGCACACGATTTCCGCACATACAAGAACCTAAAAAAAGCGATATTTGTTATGCCACTCAAAATCGCCAAGATGCTGTCAAAGTTTTAGCTCCCGCGTCAGATTTAGTGTTAGTTGTGGGTAGTGCGAACAGCTCGAACTCAAATCGTTTGCGCGAAGTTGCTGAGCGCATGGGTATTCCTGCCTACCTTATTGATGGTCCGGAGTCGATTGATCCTACTTGGCTCGAAGGTCGGCAACGCATCGGTATTACAGCCGGCGCATCAGCTCCTGAGCTGTTGGTTCAGCAAGTGATACAGCGTCTAAAAGAGCTCGGTGCTGTTTCGGTGCGCACGATGGATGGCTTGCATGAAAATGTCTCGTTTCCATTGCCCAAAGGCTTGTCGCGCAAGGTCAGTTAATCCGTACGATTCTGTTCGACCCAGATCAGTTTGTCTGTCGCAAAACCCATTTGCTTGGCTGTTGCGACCAGCTGATCACGAATCTCGGGTGCTAATTCTTTTGTACGGGCCAAGATCCACAAGTAGTCGCGGTCTGGCCCGGCTACCAACGCCCACTGATAACCTGTTTGATCCAAAGCTAGTACGTGATAGCCCCCATAAAAGGGGCCAAAGAAAGAAACCTTGAGCGAGCCTTGGGTTGCAATGCCTGTGAACATAGCGTGCCCGGTTGCTGATTTCCATGCGTCCTTTTTAATGTTGAAGCCGCGGTTAATGACTGTTAGGCTACCGTCTGGATTGAGCGTGTAGGTCGCACTCACATCGCTCAAACCGCGCTCAAAAGAGTGATCTAAACGTGCGATCTCAAACCATTTTCCGAGGTAGCGATTGATATCAAAGGGTGTCACTGAAGTGAGGCCCTCAGGAGGGGCGGTAGAGCAGGCCACTAAGGTCATCGCGAGCGTTCCCGTTAAAAGTACACGGGCGATGTGTTGAAAAAAACTTGTTGGTGTTTTCATGCAGATTAGCTTACTCCATCCCTCACGCAAGTTCACTGCCTTAAAATGTCACAACATAATAAGGGATTCTATGTTTTTTTCACCCTCTGAGCACAAAGAAGTGGCTCGTTCGAGTCAAGTCCTTAGCATTCCAAAAGAGCGTTGGCGGGATCGAATGAAGTTTATTCGTGCACTGATCAGTCACCCCTTGCGGATTGGCGCTATTTTGCCTTCTAGTGAGGCGCTTGCGTCAGCGATTACAGCCGATTTGGAGCCTGGTTCTGGCAAGGTACTTGAGCTTGGCAGCGGAACGGGTGTATTTACAAGCCGTATGCTTGAGATGGGCTTTGCTCCTGCTGACCTCATTTTGGTCGAGCAAGACGCTACGCTTGCAGCGGGTTTACGCAATCGATACCCTTCATCGACGATTCTACAAATGCCTGCTCAAGCCCTTGATCTGGGAGCCAGTTCAGGAAAGAGTGGGGTCGCAGCGACTATTTGTGGCTTACCGTTGCGAAACATGAGCGATACAGTGCATCAGCAGATGCTTGCAGCAGTTTTTAATGTGATGGGCGCAAGTGGTGTGATGTATCTCTTTACCTACGGAAGGACTTGCCCAATATCGACTGAGACGCTGAGTGCCCATGCGCTCGTGACTCAACGCACGGGCTTTGTGATCCGAAATTTTCCTCCTGCTGTCATTTACCGAGTATCGCGCAAGTGATGTTTGAATTAAAAATAATCATATTGAAATGGCTGGCTGAACAAGATTTGAGCTAATTATTTAACACGTAAACTTAGAATCTGAAGGTCACAGCAAGCGCGGCACCAAACATATTTAAGTCTACGTTGGTACGGTTTGGACTGAACTGGTAGTAAACATTTTTAGCAACGAGTGATACATCACCCCAATCAAACGTTTTGCCGATACCCAGATAAGCTTGGCTAGTAAAACTAGAGGACTGTCCAGCGCCAACGTCTATATAGAAAGGAACAAAATAACCAGAACTCCCTATGTCAAAGCGACCTTTGACTCCAGCAATCGCCGCAGCGAGTTGCAGGTTACTGCTCTCAGAAATTGATTGCGCTGTTTCGGACAGAGAGATAGTGGTGGTGGCATTCTGCCACATGACTCTTGCACCAATTAACGCGTCCAAACGAAATGATTGTGATTGGTGCAGAGTATAGGAAGGCGCAAGCGTCAACATGGACATGCGTAAATTTGTAGTGGCATTGAGATCAGCGCGTCCAACGACGCGCGAAGCTGTTTTACCTAGGTCTCCGTAAACGCCATCCAAATATAAGCCAAGTCGACCGTGACGCGCCTCGGCAACCAACATCGCTGCCATTTTCAAATCTGACAACACATCACCTGGCGTGAGTTTGATATGACCCAAACTCCTATCATTGTGTGAAATCGAGCCCCTAATGCCCATGCCCCAAGCATAAGGCGTCACACTGAATTGCCACTGATTTGAAAGTGAGGGGGCCTGGGTTGTTGATGATGCCGCTGAAGGCTGTGCGTTGACAATCGGGGTTAATAATAAGCTGCACAAAAAAATTGCAAGACGACCCTTCATGTGAACTCCTGTTAAATATGTGTTGGCTATTTTTAGCTAATTTTTGTTGTTTGTCATTATTATCTCTTTGCGTCTTAAGGACATCCATTCGCAAGAGGCTTGCCCGCTACGCGGTCCTTCATCCAAGCAAGAAAGAATGGCTGTGCAACACCGGGGGTTGTGAAGTGATTTTGCTCTCCAGGCAGTTGCATTCTGCCGACATTACCGCCTAGCTTGCACATTTGTTCTTGATAGATTTTCCCCATGATGGGAGGCATCGTTGTGTCTTTGTCACCGAAGTAAATCATTAATTTTTATGAGTGGCAATGCACTTCAGTCCGATATTATTGATGCTTGGCATGGTGGTGCCGCTGACTTTTTATTAAAGCCTTTCACGGGTGTAAAAGTGAGCGAAATTATTGCGACGATGTTTGATCGCCTCGAGAAAACGAAATCACGGTCACCCCCGCCTGTATCAGTCGCTGATTTAGTGGAGTTACCTATCAGTCAGCGTGAGGCTGAGGTACTGCTCCTGCTGGGTAAGGGGCATCGTCAACATGAGATTGCCAAGATGCTCAATATCACGCTGCGTACTGTGAAATGGCACCGAGCTAGTATCAAAAATAAGCTTAATTTGAATACGCTTGTTGAGCTAACGCGCTACTGCGACCAACACATGGCCTCAATTGAAAGGGTCGCAAAACGTTAAGATTTGCGACCCTTTTGGGACCGGTGCCGATGAACTGAATCGAACTGTCGTCCTTCTCATTACGAATAATACATACTTGAATAAAAATTACTATAAATCAATAAGTTAAGTTAATAAATTATTCTTAGCATGGTTTTGTGGCATCTCTGCTGACTGCTGAGCCTAACATTTCGTGATGTGGGCGTGTGCGGTCACAAACTCAGTGATTTTGGACGTCCACTCAAGCCAGATTTCGCGTCTGATGCAACTGTCCTTGATCGGCCTTTGTCCAGCCTTTTTCAAAGCAGGCGTTGCAATATATGCCTTGCGGCCCCGACGAATTGGCCTAAAATTAAACCAATAAAAAATTCAAGAAGGCACTATATGAAGAATATCATTCTTTGCGTATTAGCCGGTTTCACCCTTTTGCAGGCGCCGCTGGCGCAGACACAACCTTCTGAAAGAATCGTCATTGACGGCTCCACCGGAGTTACGCCGTTGGTAGCGGCGCTAGCTAAGGCCTATCGGGAGCAAAATTCTGGCGCGGTAATTGACATCGGCAAGGGCATGGGCACCCGCGCGCGCATCGAGGCGTTGCGCGACGGCAAAATCGATATCGCGATGGCCAGCCACGGTCTCAACGTGGATGACATAAAGCACCAGGGCATGGCCGTTCACGAAATCGCAAAAATTGCCGTCGTGTTTGGCGTTAACGCCACCGTAACGGTTGCCAGTCTCACTGGCGAACAGGTTTGCGGTATCTACTCAAACACTACCAAGAACTGGGAAGAACTTGGCGCAGCGGCTCTCAGTATAGTCGCCATCACGCGCCCGGAATCGGAAGTCGATACCGAAGTTGTGCGGGAAAAAATCGCATGTCTGAGCAAACTGCAAATGGCATCTACGGTAAGGATTGCGCCCAAGGCCGGCGAGATGGCCGATCAACTGGCTTCCACCACCGGCGCGGTCGGCATGACCACCATGACGGTAGTTCAACAAAGTAACGGACGCATCAAGGCCGTGGCGCTGCAAGGCGTAACGCCGTCCGCGACCAATGTGCAGAACAAAACATACACCCTCACCCGCGATTCGTTCCTCGTCACTCAGGCAATACCGTCAACCGCAGTGGCGAAATTCATGACATTCATCGCCAGCGATGCGGGCAATAAAGTTATCGTAGCCAATGGCGCGGTGCCGGGGAAGTAGGGCCGCAACGCGCAACCATCCACGGTCGGCGTTGGTCCCGGAGGTCTGACTGGCGGGTTTGTGTCGATTGTTCGAGTTCAGATTGCCAGAATGCCGCCATTCAAATCTGCGAGGCGAGTATTGGTTGAAACCAATAGATAGTGTGTGTTGCGATCTGACAGTGGCTGTCAGTTCAAATCCGGACATCTACTCCAATAGCAAGTTATGACTGCTGCACACAAAGCCTTGAATTAACTGGTGCCGATGAACGGAATCGAACTGTCGACCTTCTCATTACGAATGAGCTGCTCTACCAACTGAGCTACATCGGCATAGTCAAAAATTATATCAGAAGGCCTAATATCCTCTTTAGTTGACGTCCTATTGGCCGGAATCTGACTTAATCCTTGTTTATAAGGGTAATTACTCGGATAATAGAGGGTTAACACTTTCAGTTGAACCTGCTGCTCATTGCGATCTTTCAGGCCAAGTACTGATTTCGAGAGCACTGCCAGGATTGATATGACTACTTACGCTGACGTTTCCCTTTTTCCGCGCAACGCAAAACCCTTGAGCAGTTATCGCAAGTTCTGGGCCTCGCGTTTTGGTGTGGCTCCGTTTTTGCCGATGAGCCGTGATGAGATGACTCAGCTCGGCTGGGATAGCTGCGACATCATCATCGTCACGGGCGATGCGTATGTGGATCACCCGAGCTTTGGTATGGCCGTGATCGGGCGAATGCTTGAAAACCAAGGATTCCGTGTTGGCATCATCGCTCAGCCTGAATGGCAGAGCGCCGAGCCTTTTAAAGCACTTGGCAAGCCCAACCTGTTTTTTGGTGTGACCGCCGGCAATATGGATTCGATGATCAACCGTTATACGGCGGATCGCAAAATGCGTAGTGACGATGCCTATACTGCTGGCGACGTTGGTGGCAAGCGACCTGATCGCGCCGCGATTGTGTACACCCAGCGTTGCAAAGAAGCCTACAAAGACGTGCCGATTATCCTAGGCGGCATTGAGGGCTCATTGCGCCGCATCGCGCATTACGACTATTGGTCTGACAAGGTCCGCCGTTCGGTGGTTGTGGACAGCAAGTGCGACTTGCTTTTGTACGGCAATGCCGAGCGAGCAGTGGTCGAAATCGCGCATCGATTGGCCGCCAAAGAACCCGTGCAGCAGATTACGGATGTGCGAGGAACCGCGTTTGTTCGCCGCGAGACGCCTGAGGGTTGGTTTGAGATCGACTCGACGAGCGTTGACGCTCCGGGTAGGGTAGAGGCTCACGTTAATCCATACTTGATGATTAGTGAGCAGGCGCTTGAGCAAGGTGAAAGCTGTGCGCGCAATGATGAAGCGCGTGCAGTGGCCGACGAAGTCAACAGTAAAAGCACCGGTAAAGAACCTGCCGCAAAAAATGCTAAGGCCCTCAAGGGCAATAAGACTGAGTCACCCCTTGTCTTTCAGGTGAATCCGTCTTTGCCGGTCAAAGGTAAGCTCAAGGTTCCGCCTCGCGATCGCAGTGTGATCCGTTTGCCTTCCTATGAGCAGGTGAAATCTGATCCCGTGTTGTATGCCCATGCAAACCGTGTTTTGCATCTGGAGACCAATCCCGGTAATGCGCGAGCGATTGTGCAGGCTCACGGTGATGGACGGACGGCACGCGATGTGTGGATTACGCCTCCTCCTATTCCTCTCACAACGGCCGAGATGGATTTAGTGTTTGATTTGCAGTATGCACGCAGCCCCCATCCTATTTATGCTGATGAAAACGGTGGCCATGATGGTGCGACGAAAATTCCTGCATGGGAGATGATTCGGTTTAGCGTCAACATCATGCGTGGTTGTTTTGGCGGCTGTACGTTCTGTTCGATTACCGAACACGAAGGTCGGATCATTCAGAGCCGAAGCGAAGAATCTGTGATTCGCGAAATCGAGGATATCCGTGACAAGGTGCCAGGTTTCACGGGTGTGATTTCGGACCTAGGTGGCCCCACTGCCAATATGTACAGAATCGGTTGCAAAAGCCCTGAGATTGAGTCGGCCTGTCGTAAGCCGAGCTGTGTCTATCCCGATGTTTGTCAAAATCTAAACACGGATCACAGTTCACTGATCCATATGTATCGACGTGCCCGAGAAGTGAAAGGCGTGAAAAAAATCCTCATTGGTTCAGGATTGCGGTATGACCTCGCGGTGAAGTCGCCTGAATACATCCGAGAGTTGGTGACGCATCATGTGGGCGGTTATCTGAAAATCGCACCCGAGCATACCGAGATGGGGCCTTTGTCCAAGATGATGAAGCCCGGCATTGGTAGCTACGACAAGTTCAAACAACTGTTCGACAAGTTCAGTTTAGAAGCGGGTAAAAAGCAGTTTTTGGTGCCATATTTTATTGCGGCTCACCCGGGCACTGCCGATGAAGACATGATGCATCTCGCCTTGTGGCTCAAGAGCAATGGTTTTCGAGCGGACCAAGTGCAAACCTTCTACCCGAGTCCGATGGCCACGGCGACCGCGATGTATCACTCCGGCCGTAATCCGCTGGGAAGGGTCACACGCGAGAGCGAAACGGTTGATATCGTGCGCGGCGATCGACGTCGACGGCTGCATAAGGCATTTCTCCGCTATCACGACGCAAATAATTGGCCCTTACTTCGTGAGGCGCTCAAAGCGATGGGTCGTTCTGATCTGATCGGTAATGGAAAAAAACATCTCATTCCATTCCATCAGCCGCAAACGGATGGCAGTTACACCAGCGTTCGACGCAAAAACAGTACTGAGGCGACTGGCGCTAGGGCTGTGAGAACGCCACAACCTCTAAGGTCTGCGCAAAGTGCCCAGCCCGTAAGATCTGGACAGCCGTTGAAATCAGTTAAGCCAGTGAATACAGGTACGTCGTTTAAGTCTGCCAAGCCCGTCAGGTCAGGGCGCATGCTGACTCAGCATACTGGTTTGCCACCCCGCAGTAAATAAAGGTGATTTATAACCAGCCACGGCGACGGAATTGCCAGTACAACAAGCCGCCAATCGTAATAATCACCCCTAACGCAATTGGGTAGCCATATCTCCATTTAAGTTCGGGCATCACCTCAAAGTTCATGCCCCAAATACCTGCCAAGGCCGTGGACACGGCAAAGATGGCTGCCCAAGCCGCAAGTCGTTTGACAACGACCGAGTCTTCGATCGTCACTAGGGATAAGTTCACTTGAATTGCCGTCGAGATCGTTTCGCGAACGGCATCAATGGCGCCATTAATGCGCGCTAAGTGATCGTGGACGTCTCGGTAATACTCTTGATTGCTCATGCACACTGCCGGAACGCGTCCACCGTGCAGCTTCCCCACCACTTCTAATAACGGCACGACAGCATGTCGCAGCGTGGCGCTACGGTGTTTGAGCGCGTAGAGCCGTTCAATATTCCAACGAGCTGAGTTTTCCACAAAAATTTGCGATTCGACGGCTTCTAGATCTGCCTCTAGTGCATTGACGATTGGAAAATAGCGATCCACGACAGCATCCATTAAGGCGTAGGAGACAAAGCCTGAGCCCAGCTTGAGCAGTTCAGGTTCACGTTCACAACGTTCTCGAACACCTAGGAAATTTTGTGTACTCCCACGTCTAACAGACAGCACAAAATTACGCCCGACAAAGATGGCGACTTCACCGACATGCAGTTCATCATCGCGATCCTCGAGCAGTTGCATGACAATAAAGACATTGTCACCGTACTCTTCAATTTTTGGGCGTTGGTGACCCTTTGCCGCATCTTCAATGGCTAAAGGGTGCAGTGAAAACTCTTGTTGCATTTGATTGAGTTCATCCATCGAGGCGTCACGCATGGCGACCCAAATGAAACACCCTGGCTTGGTCATCCACTCACTGATTTCTGAAATCTCAATGTCAGCAAGCTTTTGGCCATCTTGGTAAACCACGCAGTTGATCAACATGTCGCTAAACCTTTGGCATACTTTTAAAAAAATCGTGACTCTGATCAGGGCCACTTCGTCGCTGTCATCCGGTCTATGCCAGATAGGGTGATTTTATGCTCCGCAGAGAAGAAGCTCCTACGCGCGCTAGGGGGGCCTCAAAGAGGTTTCAACCCGAGTCTCAGGATTAGTTTCAGGCCACCGCCTCGCCTCCGTATGTGCTACAATCTTTTGTGTTTGAAAAACGCCGAACAAATGCTAATTTCTGACGCTTTAGATTTTTAGTTTAGAGCTCACATTTCTAGTTATTTTAGTTTTTTTAGACTATTCCCTGATAGCTCAGTTGGTAGAGCGACGGACTGTTAATCCGCAGGTCGCTGGTTCGAGCCCAGCTCGGGGAGCCAAAAATTCATTACCGTATTAGACACATGGCCCAACTCACAAGGTTGGGCTTTTTGTTTTGTGGTGCTGGTTTAGCACCGTTCAACCCAGAGTCTGCTGCCTTCAAGGCCGGACGTTTGATGTTGCAAGAAATCGATGAGTGCGTCGCTGCTGGTCATGATTTTGCATTTGAAACTACGCTGTCTGGTTTAAGTTATTTGCGGAAAATTAAGCGTTGGCAGACGCTTGGCTATCAGGTAAAGCTGTGGTTTTTGTCCTTGCCTAGTGATGACTTGGCTGTTTCCCGTGTCGCGCAACGTGTGGTGCAGGGGGGGGCACAATATTCCTGAGGATGTTATTCGCAGACGATTTAAGGCGGGCCTAGAGAACTTTCATAAAAAATACAGTAGGGTTGTCGACTCATGGGCTTTATATGACAGCTACGTACGCCCCCCAAAACTGATTGACTGGAGTAAATGATGAATCCCAAGGATATCCGTGAGTCATCTGACCCTGACTTGGCGGGCTCTTACGCTGCAATGATGCGTGCTGCTCGAGCTGCCGAAGATCTGGCAATCAAAACAAATACCTGTTTAATCGTGTCTATCGATGGTATCGATCGTCGCCTAACAGCTGAAGATTTAATGAAAATGCGATCTCAAGAGGCTAAGTAGTCGAGGGTTGAACTGATCTGCAGTTTTTGACTCAAGTGCCCAAGAGTTGCATTATGCAACTCTTGAATCAATTGCATGAATTATTATACGGCGGTCTTTTTCCGAAATAAGTCATTGATTTTATTAATAAATCGAATAACCGATTTTTCTGTTAGTCCGCAGATCCCTGGTTCGAGTTCAGGTCAGGGGAGCCAAATTCTGCGCGATACATCATCGAACCGTGATGTTGTTCTTGACGATCCCAATATAAATCGCAGAAGTGCGGATACGTATCGCCAGGTACGCGTCAATAAATAGAACGTATTCAGTCTGTACTCGAGAGAGAATATCGATAGGAAGCAATCACGACTGAAATCATAGTGGTCGTGAGGAGCTCATAAAAATGTGACGCCACTCTTGATGACCGCACCCAAAATATGCGAGATTCCCTCAATTGTTGCACCAGACCCATAAATCGCCGATGATCAAATTAATCTCCTTGGGGCCTTTTAGTTCATGAAGAAGTCGAATTTTGATCACGTTGCTCAATACTACGACTCCAACACTCGACGGTTTTTGGCGAATAGTGATACCGGCGAAGCGGTTGCGATTCACCGCAAGCTTTGGGGGCCTGGCATTGAGACACCCGCTGCAGCAGCCGCTCACATCAATGATTTGGTGGCTCAAGCAGCGGTTAGCGCGTTAGGGCATGAGCCATCCTCAGTGACAGATCTTGGCTGCGGAGTGGGGGGCAGCCTGTTCCATTTGGCTGTGTCTTGGCCGCACTCAAAATTAACGGGCTACACCTTGAGCCAAGCTCAGGTGCAAATTGCGCAAGCATTGGCCACACAGCGACGCCTTCAAGATCAGTGTGAAATCAGGCTGGGGGACTTTACGGCAGTCGATTCTGCCCAGCCCAGTGAACTGGTGATCGCCATTGAAAGTCATACCCATTTGCCAAGTCTAGCCGCTTTTTTTAAAGCAGCTCGCCAGCATGTCTTGCCGGGTGGCATCGTTATTTTGGTGGATGACATGCTCGCCGGCGACGGCTCTGGCCTGACACCAAAGGATCTGACATTGCTGGATGCCTTCAAGCGCGGTTGGCGCATGGGACATGTCCCGACCATCAGCCAGATATTAGATCAAGCAGACGAGTACGTGTTTGAGGTGGTGGAACACAAGGACCTCGGGGCGCTTCTGCGGCTCTACCAACCCTGGGATCGCATCCTCAACTGGATAGCACCGCCACTCGATTGGCTCGGCTTGGCGGGAGTGCCGAGGTTTGCCAACATGATCGGCGGCAATGCGCTCACCGAATGTCATCGTCGCGCGGTGATGCGTTACATGATGGTGGTCATGCGGTGTAAAACGTAAAACATAATGAAAAAGTATTTGTGACCCTCAAATGGTGATTTAAATAAACGAATAAAATTTTCTGGATGACAAATTGAAGAGCGATTCCCTTGGTTGTTCGCGGAATACTTGCAGATGAATATGGTTTCGCCCCAGAGGAAAATGATTAGCTAATAGGTGATATTGATCACGTAGAGCGACAAACTATCGACAGTAAAAACTGGCCGACTCAATCTGTGTCGATTCAGGTGGTCGTCGGACGCTCACTATCCAGCCTAATAGCAAACCGAGACGTCCTCGAGGCACAGATTCGCTGGTCGTTTGAGCAGGGGCTGATACCTCGGAGACTTGACTTAGAAGAAATATTTGTTGATTGCTGAGATCAGACAGCCAGTACTCGTTCAAAATAAACGCCACGGCAATCCATCTCGTACTCGAGCTCAACAACCGGCGGACGATTTAAATGCCACGTCAAGCCTCCACGCATCGCTCCGCGCCGGCCAATCTCCTCAGACATGAGCGAGTAGATGTTGTGCACGGTGTAAAGCTGAGTGACGGTGACGTCTGACCAGTTAAAACCGAGTGTACGCATCCGGTTTTCCATTTCGCCCAGCACCCAACGCGCTTTGTTTTTCAATCCCTCCGGCGATATATCTCCAAGATTGACAATGTGATCCTTGTAGTTACCCTTGCCTTCTGGTGCTTCGCCGCTACCGGCAATTACAAAAGATGGTGCGGCAGACGGATCGGCAACCGTATAGGAAAACGCGAAAAAACCTGGCACATCAGGTGGATCAATTGTCGAACAAACGTTACTGCGTGCGACTGGATTGTTTTTTCCATCAAACAGCCCCCAACGTTCGAGCGTGCCGACGTATTCCTTGTTGAACGCCTCAAAACCGGCCTCATCGAACGGTCGCGGTGAGCGCAACTCGCAAGCGCAAAATGCAGAAAGCGGCCGCCCAGCAGCTTTAAGGGTTTGCTCAATCAAGCTAAATCCCTCAGCTAACGGAACAAAATGCATAAAGCGGACCCGTTCGATCCGAAATTCGGGCTCAGCAGCAACGCCCCCCGAGTACTGGAAAACACCGGGGACGAAACGATAGTTACCTGGGCCGTAGACTTGTGCTGGTGTCATGATTGATGTTCCGATTGGTTGGCATCCTTACCTCAAATCGGATGGTAAGCCTTTTTTGCACAGGCTTCCAGTTTTTGGGACCGTCATGCGGATTCGTTCTAACTGACATAACAAAGTACCTAGCTCCAGTACCTGCGCTAGTCCGGACATGTCGATCTCGGCCATGCCTAACGCCAACGAGGTCGGTACCGTGGATGGAAAAGTACGTCCCGGTAGTAAGACTGAAGCGTTCATTAAAGCGGTCAAAGTGCCCGTCCCACTTATATTTGTGGTGTTGAGTGTCGCCTCACCGAGGCTCAGGTAGATGAAATTGTTGATCGTCTCAGTCGTACCGTTGAACAAGTCTTGTGCGGTTACCACCGTTACAAGCAGCCTAGGGCTAAAGTTCCTAAAGCTTCTGACGTCAGTCAAATACAATCATGATACATTGTGGCGAGTGATCACCCATCGGCGCCAGCCGCGCAGACCGATTCGAGTATCAAAATCAATGTATTTATAGCTGGGAACCCTCATGCGTTTACTTGTTATTTTCTTAACAATGCTGCTCAGCGCGTGTGCAGTCCCCCCCGGTGGTAGCATCCAAAATCCCGCGCAGTCAGACACGCCTTCACCGAGAGAAACCGTCAGTGCACTGACCAAAAAAATAAAATATCTTTGTATTGAACCTGAGTACGCTGTGTATTTTGCTAAGACCTTTTGTACGCCAAGCGAATTGAGCCTTGCCATGATGTCTGACAGAGCAAAAATAAATCAGGCACAAAAAATCGCTCTTAACGCCTGGTCTCAAGCCTACGATAAATTTGCTGACGAATTGAATGAGGCACTCGCTTTAACATCAGCCGCCAACAAGCAGATGGCCGAATACAATAAAATGATTGCATTTCCGGCGGCACAAAAAAATCGCCTGGATCTTTATCAAGGGAGCATTACGTGGGGTGTTTACAACCGCAAACGTAAAGAAATTTCGGACGGCATAGCCGCTGAAAGCAGACGGATTGTTCAGTAAAAAAATTAAGGCCCAAGCGTTAGCACTTTTTCGAGAATAAACGCACAGGCAAAAAAACTCAAAAATGGGCCGAAGGGTATTTTATTTTCAAGGGCTGAGCGCTTAAATTTAATGAGACTTAGCCCAACAATGACCCCGAGTATCGAGGCAAAGAACAATACCGGAAAAATTTCCTGCCAACCTAGAATGGCTCCAATCGCCGCCAGCAATTTCGCATCACCTTGCCCGATCCCTCGTTGTTTTTTGAGCTTGAAATAACACTCATCGACTAAACGGATCAATCCATAACCGATCAAGGCCCCGAGCAATGAATCCGTGCTTGAGCAAAAACCATTTTCACTAAAGGTGTTAAATATGAGGCCACTTAAGATGAGCGGCAAGGTGATCCAATCAGGTAGTATGAAATTCTTGAAATCGATGAACGATGCCCACGCAAACAACGCAATCCAGACAATGACATAAACGTAGATTGGCGACATTTTTTGTTAGCTTAATATCCCTTGGTCACCATAAAAATTTGGTGAAGCTTGCCTTGAAACATAATCTCGACGCCCTCGACGCCAATACTCTTTAAAAAATATCCCTTATCAAAGGTCTCACCGACAGCAATAGCGCCAGTATTTTTGCCCTCTACCTCGAAAATGGCATACCCGTTCGATGAACCTTCATGGCGCATCAAACCTGTTAGTTGGACTTTAGACATATCCGTATCTCTATAGCCAAATAACTTCGCAGCCTTTCGGACATCCTGGATCTGATCAATACGTACCGGTTGTGTCACATCTGAAAATTTTGGCAGGCGTTCAATCGCTAAATAGCTATAAGTCAGAATAAAGACAATGCACAAAATCAAGGTATTTCTGATGAATTTGGCAAGCCAGAGTGGCTTGATTTTATTTAAAAAAATACTCCAGCTACGCGTTCGGTGTGAGTCATGGGCTGTTGCATTCGATGTCAGTTGACCCAGTATTTTATGCCAGAGGCTTGCCCACTCAATCGAGTGATCGGTGGTCAGAAACTCCTTGATCTTTCTGAACCTCTGGCCAAGCGAGCTTTTGTGCTCATACGATGTTTGCGTAGGTCGTTGCATAGGAAGAAGAAAGAAGTGTTTATTGACGAGATCCAATTATCAACTATTATTAGCACGAGTCCATCAGGAGTGTGATTTTATCTTTAATCCTCCTGCTTTTGTCTAATCTGGATTTCAAATCAAATGAGAGCATTTAAAATTTTCGTTCGCAAACTGAATGGTCGCAGTATCGAAAATCGTTCGCAGCTTGGCTTCACGCTCATCGAAGTGATGGTCGTCATTGCGATTATTGGAATCATGGCAACCTTAATCGTGCCACAGATTATGAGCAAACCAGATGAAGCGCGTGTGATCGCCGCCAAACAAGACATCAATTCGATCGTCCAAGCACTCAAACTTTACCGCCTGGATATCGGTCGTTATCCCACCACCGAACAAGGGCTTTCCGCACTTGTTGCAAAGCCAACCAGTGAGCCAATCCCGCAAAATTGGAAACCTAACGGCTATGTCGACCGTTTACCAAAAGATCCGTGGGGATTCGCTTATCAATACGCAAATCCAGGCACGCGAGGAGAAATTGACGTCTTTAGTCTAGGAGCAGACAATAAGCCGGGAGGGACCGGTTTTGACGCAGATCTCGGTAATTGGCAATAAAAAGGACCAAGCTGGATTTTCATTGGTTGAGGTGCTCGTTGTTTTAGTCATCCTCAGTATTGTTTTTGGAATGATGTCTGTTTCTTTTTTCGGAACGGAGCAAGCGCAATGGAAAGATATGAATCGCAGACTCATCGTGAGTCTGAATCAAGGTAAAGATGAAACAACGCTGTTGGGCGCGCCGATCATGTTTCAAATTGATGAAAAAGGTTGGCGTTTTTTAACGCCAAACTTGAAAGATGAGTTTTATGTTCTAGGCGATGCACTCTCTCCCTTCGTGTGGAAGACGCAAACAAAAGTTGAAGGTACGACTCAATTCCTTTTAGACGGGGCGGGCTCAACGCCAGCCATACTATTCAAGATGACTCAAGACACGTTGACCGCTACGATTCGCCGACGGATAGATGGCTATTTTGAGATTGACTGAAAATCATGCTGCCTAAAAATCGAAGTAATTTTAAGCAGCAAGGTTTCTCTTTAATAGAAGTCCTGATTGGACTTTCTATATTAGCGATTGCCCTCACAGCAGGCATTAAGGCCTTAACGCAAAGCGTTCAAACGCAAACGACGATTCAGCAACAGTATCTGGCGATGCTATCGGCCAATGATGCATTGAACAAAATCTCCTTGCAAAAAATATGGCCTCAATACGAAATTGTCAGAACAAACTGCTCGCAACTGAATGTGCCATTAGTGTGTATCCGCTCCACCTTTGCCACACCCAATCCCTTGTTTAGGCTAGTTAACATTGAGGTCTATCTCGCGAATCCATCTGATCCAACCATGCCACAAGATCAGCGGCTCGCCAAACTCACAACGATTGTCTTTAATTATTTAAATTCAAATCTATGAGGAATAATCACGGCTTTACCTTAATCGAAACGATGGCTGCGCTGGTCGTATTAGGCATCCTTGGGCTCATGGCTAGCCAGGGGCTGGGAGGCGCGTTTCGGGTAAAAGACAGTATCGAAGTGCAAATTAAAGATCGTGAGGCCGTGGTGGTCATGCTGAAATATTTTCAAAGTGACTGCGAGAGAATGGCTAATAATAACGATGGAAAATTACCGCCTACCTTTATTCAAGGAAATACACACACTTGGATCTTGCGACATTATTCTTCTGTGCAGACAAGTGGTTGGCAATTTGTTGGCTATGTCTTAGAGAATAGTTCTTTTAAAAGATATACCACTACGCCCTTTAGCAATAAGCAAGACGCCGTGAATATACTCGAAGCGCTGTCGAAAGACCCAGACTT
>Ga0105050_10004342_pt1 | contig 18927 bp, 13 predicted proteins | sample FRY01_FD_78088 | JGI IMG/M metagenome (GOLD analysis project Ga0105050, IMG submission 78088) | Freshwater microbial communities from Lake Fryxell liftoff mats and glacier meltwater in Antarctica - FRY-01 | ecosystem: Environmental > Aquatic > Freshwater > Ice > Glacier meltwater ... | reverse complement strand
GATTGTCGTGCCACGTAAAGAAAATCGGGCGGTCTTGTTTGGTGAACACACAGGTTGGCGACGATATGTTGCGACTCAGATTGTACCTAAAGATTTACAGCAGTCCATTTTTAGATCTATGACACACGCAGTGCGCGTCGCAGGTCTCTCTGTCACATATAGAAAACCGAGGTTGTTATTTGCTTATGATGTTACTAAACAAAGTGTACTACATCGGCCGTACGTGGTAGTGCATCCATTTGCCGCCTCGTCCGTACGGACACTCCCCAGGGAACGCTGGAGCGACTTACTCATATTTATAGCCACAACCTTCCCAGCATACCAGATAGTCGTTTCTGGTGGTCCCGTTGATAGATTAGAGGCAAAGTCGCTCTGTACTGCACACAACAAGGCGATTTTTATAAAGGAGGTGAGTGCTTCCTTTGCAGAAACGATACAGATTATTGCTGATGCGGCGCTCTATGTGGGTGTAGATACGGGTCCAACACACCTCGCAGCACATCTAGAGGTGCCAATGATTGTTATCGGTAACAATTCAAATCCTTGTTGGTTGCCCACGTATGCTGAGAATGTCACTATTTTAACGCATGACGAACACTGCACATGTACTGGTGACAAAAAAGGGGAATGCTTTGTATATAGAGACGGAACGAGATATTATAGGTGTATGATAGAAATTCCGCAGGAGACAATTACACAGCATATAAGTATGATTCTCCGTGACAAACAACACTAACTCGGAATTCAACTCCCGTTACTTCGGTGCGCCGTCGAAAACAGGAATCTATACACAAGGTGAGTATTTACAGATTCTCGCGAGATATAAAAAGCGTCACCTATTGCCTTTTATTAAAGGTATTCCACCAAATGGCAGGATTTTGGATCTTGGTTGTGGTAAAGGTAAAACGGTCAGGCTCATCAGAGTATTCAGACCAGATGTGACCATTGTCGCTGCCGACATCACAGACGTGCGCGCTTTTTTACCAGAGGATGTTTCGTTCATTATATCGTCGGCAGACGAGATTGGACGCACTGTTGACCTAAATAGTTTTGATGCGGTCGTGTCCTTGCATGTGATAGAGCATATGGTATACCCCAATGCTATGTTTCAGAGTATCTACGACATTCTAAAGCCTGGCGGATCTGTATTTATTGAGACTCCAAATTGGACCAGACTGATGGTTCCTTTTTCTCCGCTGTATTTTTGGAATGACTATACACACATCCATCCCTATTCTCGTACCGCGATTCGTCGAGCCTTTGTGGAGTACAACTTTGAAGAAGTGTACGTTACAAGCGTTTCCTCTACTGGTTTTGGTACACGTTTTCTCAATACACGCATAGAGGAGGGTGTTATAAAGACGGGGCAACTCGCTCGCGCGGTGGTCTACACACCAAAAGATTCTGTGCTGCGCAAGATAAGTAACGCGATACTGGACTTGACGATTCACCCCGTTATGCGAGATATATTGATTGGTGTGGCTAAAAAGCCAATGCATTTGTAGAAAGAACATCCCAGTATATGTATCTGATGATCAAAAAAATGCATTCTATCTTTGTTGGGTATGGTGGCACCTTGAGGTATAGACTCCTGTGGGATTTTCTCGGTCTATTGATACGCAATCGTTGGATGCATGCACAATCGTCTGGAGTGACGAGCATAGCAGGTAAGCGCATGGTCTATTCTAATCGAGCAAGTTTGTATGGCATGTTTGTGGAGATATTTATCGATCAAAATTATTATCTTGAACAGACTGACGCACCACTGGTCATTATCGATTGTGGTTCGAATATTGGGATGTCACTGTTGTATTTCGCCACGCGAGCACCGCAGGCGCGCATCACCAGCTTCGAACCTAATCCACACACATTTGGTATTTTGATGCAGAACATCGATCAAAACGATTTTTTGGTGGAGGCAAAAAATATAGGTCTTGGTGCCTTCGTGGGTACTGCAACGCTCAACACTGACGTATATGATATGGCCTCGCAAAGTGCTAGCGTGACGCGTCATCTGGAGTCAAAAGGGCGTCCACTGCAGACCGTGCAGATCGAAATACAAAAACTATCCTCGTACATAGTTGCTTCTGTCGATATTTTGAAACTGGATATAGAGTGGCTCGAGGGGGAAGTCGTCGAGGATTTGGTGGAGAGCGGGGCGATTATGCACGTTAAAACCATGTTCATCGAATATCACTATGATGGCGTGCATACGGTGTACCCATTGGGAAATCTGCTGAGCAATCTTGAAAGAAGCGGGTTTATATATGTGATTGAGTCACCAATACAATTCCCCTATACAGCCCGCACGCGGCCTTCATACCTATCCTACAAAATTGTTGCGTGGCGTATATAATCTGTTTGTATGGATGTGTTCTTACAACTACTCCTCACTAAGGCTTCATTGATGCTGAGATATGGTGTTTCTGGTGTGGCGGGTATTGTGGCAAATCTGATAGTTTTCTCAGTAGCGGTTATTCTATTTGGCATGTGGTACATGTACGCAACCCTGATCGGGTTTTTGGCAGCGTATGTGACAACATTTACACTTCATAAATATTGGACATTTGAGCAACAAAATAAAGACACACTACTTGCACAGAGTCTCCTTTATCTCACATCAGCCCTGGGTGTCTTGGTAGTCAATATGGTGTTGCTGTATTGCCTGGTGCAGTTTTTCAGCATCGCATCGGTGTTGGCACAAGGCATTTCAGTATGTATTTCGGCTGGTGTGAGCTTTCTTTTTACTTCAAGGGTCACATTTAATAAAAATGAACATCGATTACAAATACTGAATGAGATGTTGCTTCGTGGATGGCGGTCGGCCACTGCACACTTTCCTTTTGTTGCACTGCTCGTAGTTATGGCGCTGGGTGTGAGTTTTGTACGCATCTACTATATGCCACTCTCATACACCACTGACGCCATAGGATACGTTGCAACTGCCGACTTTCTTTTGGAAAAACCGGAAGCTGTGTTTTATGGCGAGCGTCTCATAAAACCGTTAGCCCCTGCTGTGATAGCACTGCTTTCATTTTTAGGTATGAGTACGGTCGATGCATTATTGTTTCAGGCTGTGTTTCTGTATGTGGTGTTGGGGATTACCTCCTACGCATTTGGCTGGGTCTTGTTTAGAGACAAAACACAGGCGTTCCTAACGTCTTTTTTTGTGTTGTTCTCATATCCCATGGTCCGCTATGGTCTCGATTATTATACTGAGACAGGTGCGTGGGCACTGTACTTCGCTTCTCTGGCGGGAATTGTGCTTTGGTACCAAAGACCTCTCCCGAGAATACTCTGGTTCGTGGCGCTCACGATACTGTTGGGAATCCTATGGAAGGAGTATTCTTTTTTGGTCGGCCTCGCGCTCGGTCTCGTAATCCTCTTTCATGCAGGACTTTCTCTCAAGTCAAAAGCGTACGCCATACTCCAGTGCATCTTTGTGATTGTCATTCCGTGGTTGTTGTGGCAGTACTATGTCTATACTTCATTTGGCTATACCTATGTGGATTGGTTGATAATTGGCACAAATCCAGATGCGTACCACTCTGAATATTCGCTCCTGTCAGTAGGGAAGAGCCTCTTCGTGTTGTTACTTGGCTACTGGTTGTTTGTTGTTTATGGACTCATGCAATGGCGGACAATACCCACTCTGGTTAAATCGTATACTTATTTCCTATTGGTGCCCTCGTGCGGCTTCCTCTTGTGGGGCTATGTGTCGTCGCGACTCTTCTTCTCCTTGGTACCTCTGGTGGTGCCGTTGGCGGTTGTGGGGGTGGTGGCGATAACGCACAAGCGATTGCGATGGTTGCTCGTGGTCGGTCTTGGTGTCTTCCACGCCATGCTATTGTATATAAGCTTTGGATCAAATATGCGAGCTATTATCAACTACATTACATATGGATCCTGACTCGCCCACATCAACATCACTTGGATTGTCCATCATAATTCCTGTCTACAATGAAGTCACCACCATTGCGCGCATTATTGATCTGGTACGCGATACGCAGTTTCCGTACCCGATCGAAATTGTCGTCGTTGACGACGGATCTACGGATGGTACTCTGAATATTTTAAAAAAATATTCAGAAATATGTACCGTCATTCGTCAAGAAAAAAACCAAGGCAAAGGCAGCGCGATTCGGGAGGGGTTACAGCATGTCTCATATACATATACGGTCATTCAGGATGCTGATCTGGAGTACGACCCCGCTGATTTAGCCATGATGCATGTAAAAATGGTCGAAGAACATCTGCCGGTTTTGTATGGCTCGCGCTCGATCCTTCGCGGCCGCAACAATGAAGCTGGCTGGATGTTTTATTGGGGTGGGCAGTTGATAACGCTTGTTACGAACATATTATACAATCAACGACTGACAGACGAGCCCACATGCTACAAGATGTTTGAGACGGAGCTGTTGCGGTCACTTCCGTTAAGATGTCGGCGTTTTGAATTTTGCCCTGAGGTGACTGCTCATATTGCAAGGCGCGGATATCTCATTCCTGAAGTACATATCTCGTACTATCCCAGAGATGTGCGCGCTGGTAAAAAGATAAAGTGGCATGATGGTATTCATGCCCTCTATACATTGCTACGATGTCGTCTATGAGTATGAAAGATAGACGACATGCGTTCGGTGCGCAGACATACTCATTGCTGGACAATGTTATTTTTTTCCTGCGCGCGCATCAAGTGTTGCGCAGAGTGCCGCCTTTATCTGGCAAGACGATTGCTGACTTTGGTTCCGGGTATGATTGTCGGTTACTCCGGAGGCTTTTGGGAAATGATATGAGCATTCAAGGTATTGCCGTCGATATGGATTTTCAGGAATCATTGGTAGATGTAATGAACATACGCTTATGCAGAAATGATCTCAATGAAGCATCAACGATTCCAAGCGAGTCGATTGATGTATGCATTTCATTGGCAGTGCTTGAGCACCTCGATAAACCACAGTTTTTCTTGACGGAGCTATACCGAGTGCTCAAGATCGGCGGTACGGCGGTGCTCACCACACCCGGCCCAGCTTCCAAACCGCTCCTTGAATTTTTGGCATATAGGCTCAATGTTATCGATCCGCATGAGATCGAAGATCATAAAAACTATTTCTCCTCTTCCAGTCTTAAAAGAATGTTTATCGTGGCCGGTTTCTTAGAAGAACACATTAACGCCAAAACTTTTATTTGGGGAATGAACAACGTGGTGACGGCTATTAAGTGATCGTTGAGCGACTCTCGTTGGCGCGTTTGGCGTTGACAATCGGTGACAACATTGTGGTTTGATGTACATAACAAAAGACGGTGTGCTATAGTACTCGGCATGATTAGAGACATAGCGAGGTGGGTGGCGTTGAGGGGGGTGTTTTTGCTTCCGTTTCTGCCGTTGGTTGTTGCTGATTCACTCTTTTTCCCGTTTATTACGGGCAAGAATTTTCTTTTTAGAGTTGTTGTAGAGGTTGCGGTTGCGGGGTGGATAATACTTGCGTGCTATGACCCAAAGTACCGTCCAAAGTTCTCGTGGGTCTTGGGTAGCTTTCTCGCATTCTTAGGAGTGATGGCACTCGCGAACCTTCTCGGAGAAAACCCGCTAAAGAGTTTTTTCTCCAACTTTGAGCGCATGGAAGGATACGTTACTCTCGTACATCTCGGGTTTTATTTCATTCTCGCGGGCACCATGCTCTCTACGGACCGTCTCTGGAATGCGTTTTGGAATACGTCGCTTTTTGTTGCGGTAGGCATGATGTTTTACGGTTTTTGTCAGTTGAGTGGCAGTGTCTCGTGTCCCATAAGCCAGAGTGCAGACCGTATTGATGGGCGTATGGGGAACGCCGCATACCTTGCTATCTACATGCTCTTTCATGTATTTATAAGCCTCCTTCTTTTGGTGCGTACGAAGGATATTGTGCTCAAAGTAGTCTACGGTCTTTTGAGTGTAGGTTTTGTCTTTATTTTGGTGCAGACGGGTACTCGTGGTACAGGTCTGGCGCTTGTAGGAGGCGCGCTTATTGCGGCTCTCTATATTGCGCTCTTTGAACGTACCAATCTTTTGGTGCGCAAGGTAGCTATAGGTGCAGTGTGTGCGACGGTTCTTCTCGTGGGAGGTTTGTATATGGCAAAAGACACCGCATTTATAAAAGACACTGGCATGTTACAGCGTATGATTTCGGTATCTCTGAAAGAAGGAGAGACACGCTTCACTATCTGGTCTTTGGCACTTGAAGGGGTCAAGCAACGACCACTCTTGGGCTGGGGTCAAGAAAACTTCAACTATGTTTTTAATAAAAATTATGAGGCACGACTCTATGCACAGGAACCGTGGTTTGATCGTGTACACAACTTAGTACTGGATTGGCTCATTGCTGGTGGCATACTCGGCTTTCTTGCGTACCTCTCTATTATTTTTTCAGCACTCTATTATGCAGTGGTGCGTCCACTGTTGAGAAAAGACTATGAGGAAGGGTCCTTTAGTGTCGTGGAGCGAGGTCTTATCTTGGGACTTATTGCGGGATACATTGCTCACAACATGCTCGTCTTTGATAACTTGGTGAGCTACGTCTTGTTTTTTAGTGTTCTTGCAATGATTCATACGCGTTTTGCAAAAGACATCCCTGCTCTTATGAAAAAGGACATTTCGCCAGATATCGTGCAAAATATCGTAGCTCCGACAGTGGTGGTAGTGTTTTGTCTCATTATCTATTTTGTGAATATTCAAAACATCACGGCAGCATCGGACATTATCAGAGGTTTGCGGATACAGAGTGGGGAAGTGCAACTCGCATCCTTTACAAAAGCACTCGCAGAATCTTCTTTTGCTGATCAAGAAATTCGTGAGCAGTTGGTGCAGGCCACTCAGTTGGTTGTGCGGGATGAGGAGCTGGTGACAAGACTTCGCCAAGCTGATCCAAAGCTGACTGCGGACGCTGCGGAACAAAAAGCCACTACTCTTCGTAATAAATATATCGCTCTTGCAGAGTCAGAGCTTCAAAAACAGGTCACAGAAACCCCTGATGATGTGCGCATCCTAGCGGTACAAGCATTGTTTTATCGCACCATAGGTCAGCCGGAAAAAGCCTTTCCTATTCTAGAACGTGCACTCACGCTCTCTCCAGAAAAACAACAGATTTTATTTGAGCTTGGTTTTCTACAGCTACAGACAGACTCCATGGACAAGGCGAAAGAAACTTTTAAGAAAGCGTTTGAACTTGAAAAGAATAATGTCCAAGCGCGACTCTGGTATGCACTGACAGCTATCTACTCAAAGGACGAACCACTTCGCGCAGAGTTGATCACCGAAGAGTTTGTGGGAGCGTACTATGGAAATGAAATGATCCTCCGTGCGCTCTATGAGACAAAAAGGTATCCAGAGCTCATACAGCTTTTGGAGTATCGTATTGGGCAGACTCCTCTAGACCTCAATCTCCGTGTGTCGCTCGCTGCAATTTTGAGAGAAGCGGGAAAAGTCCCTGAAGCCATAAAAGTTCTTGAGAAAGCGCTAGTAGAATTCCCAGACTTTAAAACACAAGGAGAAGCGTATATAAAACAGTTGCAGGCAGGCTAGCAGATATCGGGACTTCGTAAATCCCGATATCTGCTCAAATGGTATACTGTGCGCGTACCGGTATAACTCTCTATCCTATGAACATACAAGCTATTCGCACACGCCCGCTGTTGCCTCCGCAAGATGATCTTCTTGCGGTAATTGCCGAGTCTCTTCTGGAGCTTCCGGACCGCTCGGTTTTGGCAGTGAGCTCAAAAGTGGTTTCTATATGGCGCGGAAGATGTAGTAAGGCAAAAGAGAACGCAGAGTTTGAAGATAAAGATGTTTTTGCAATAGCAGAGTCAGAGCTCTATCTTCCGCGCGAGATGACACCCTACAATGTCATGCACACTATAGTGCAGGGAATGCGCATTGGGTCTGGGGGTGTAGATCTGAGTAATGGTAACGGCTACTTTACGCTCTGGCCAAAGGACCCTGACGGGGATGCAGAGAGTATCAGAGCATTCTTACTGAAACACTATAGTGTGAAGGAAGTGGGTGTTATTATCACGGATTCAAATAGCGTACCACTCAGAAATGGGGTGATGGGTCTTGCGATTGGGTATGCTGGTTTTTTGCCCATGCGTGACTACCGTGGTGCGGAAGACGTGTTTGGGAGACCTCTTCGTCTAGAGCGTACCAATGTTGCAGACTGTCTCGCGACTGCTGCGGTGTGTGAGATGGGCGAGGGTGGAGAGTCAACGCCGTTGGCATGTATTTCGGATATTCATGGTATTACATTTTCTGAGGAGCGTCCGACTGACCCGGCGCTGTGTTTAAAGGTCACGCTTGAGGACGATGTCTTCGCGCCATTTTTTGCACACGTGCCGTGGAAGCATGGTGGAGGCCACAAATCAAAGTAGTATGCATATAGAAGAACGAATTTCTTTAAAAAAATATTCCACCTTTCATATCGGGGGTCTTGCCGAATTTTTTACCACAGCCTTTTCCAAGGAAGAATTGCGAGAAGCAATTCTTTGGGCGCGAGAGAGGGGTGTGGTGTGGCGCGTCATCGGAGAAGGTTCCAATATTCTTTTTTCGGACAGTATGGTTTTAGGACTCACTATTAGAAACGTAGTGCGTGGAATAGAGGAGGAGGTCGGTGCTACAGATATTAGAATAACAGTGGGAGCGGGTGAGACATGGGATGCTCTTGTGGTATATACCTGTGAAAAAGGATGGTGGGGACTTGAAAATCTTTCACGCATTCCGGGTACGGTGGGCGCAACACCCATTCAAAATGTCGGTGCATACGGTGTCGAAGTCGCTGATAGTATAGAGTCAGTGTTGGTCTACGATACAGATGAAGACGTGTTTGTCGCGCTTTCAAAAGAAGAATGTCATTTCGGGTACAGACACTCACTCTTTAGGGAAAAAGAAGGAATGAAGTATGTGGTATGTAGCGTGGTGTTTGTCGTCCCAAAAGAAAGCGGTCCGCAGTGTGCGTATCGTGATCTCGCGCTCTACTTTAAGGATACAAAAAAAGAATTACTCACGCCACGTATGGTGCGCGATGCAGTTTCAGAGATACGTTCAAAGAAATTTCCAGATTGGAATGTCTATGGCACAGCAGGATCTTTTTTTAAAAATCCAATCATTGATGCTGTTCTTTTTGAAACTATTAAAAAAGACTATCCAGAGCTTTCTGGGTACACCATGTCTGACGGGCGTATAAAAGTACCGCTTGGATGGATTTTGGATCATGTGTGTCACCTGCGTGGTGTGCAAGAAGGATTGGTGGGAACATACGAAGCGCAAGCATTAGTAATTGTTGCGCAAGAAGGTGCAACCGCAGAAAATATCCTTGCATTCACACAAAAAATCGCAGAATGTGTAAAAGAAAAAACAAATATTTCTATAGAGCACGAAGTGACGCATATAAAATAAAAAATGTTATCCACATAATAAATATTTTTTTAGTTGTGCGAAAAGTTTTTGTCAACGATAATTGATGAAGAAGCAAAATTTTCTTTTTAATTTTTTTATACATCGTATGAAAGGAAATAAAGAAAGTAATGCGGTCGAATTGTTATAACTAAGTCGCTATTTTCACCACATATTATGGCAGCAAAGAAAAAGGCTAAAAAGGCAGCACCTAAGAAGAAGGCAGCAGCAAAGAAAAAGCCAGCAAAAAAAGCAAAAAAGCGTTAGTCTCTCAAATGGGCATCGTCCATCTGAAAGTCCAAAGCTTCTCGTAACGTCCTCCAGAAATGGGGGACGTTATGTGTTTTATATGCTATGCTGGGTGCCATGTCGTTTCTAGATACCTTTTTTAGAGCTCCGTATGCAAAAGAGCTTGCGTCTACCGTGCCGTTGGTTGCGCGCATCAATGCATTGGAGTCAACGTACACAGCTCTCACAGATGAAGAGCTTGCGTCACAAACACCTCTCTTTAAAGAGCGTCTCGCGAAAGGAGAGACGCTCGACCAGCTACTTCCTGAGGCCTATGCAGTGGTGCGAGAATCCGCCAGGCGTACACTCGGTCAGCGTCACTATGATGTGCAACTTACAGGAGGTATTTTACTGCATCGTGGAAAAATTACTGAAATGCGCACAGGAGAAGGAAAGACGCTCGTGGGAACACTACCCGCCTACCTCAATGCATTACAAGAAAAAGGAGTCCATATCGTAACGGTCAACGACTACCTTGCTCGGCGTGACGCTGCATGGATGGGTCAGATACATGCATTTTTAGGTCTCTCTGTTGGAATCATCAACCACGACACCTCATACCTCTATGACAAGGGGCATACTGAAGTAGACTCATTACGCGATGTGGAAGGAGGGTATAAAGTGGTGTATGAATTTTTGAGACCTACGAGCAGAAAAGAAGCATATTTGGCAGACATTACCTACGGGACAAACAATGAATTTGGTTTTGATTATCTGCGCGACAATATTGAGCATGAAGTCATAAATCTGCGACAGCGTGAGCATAGTTTTGCATTGGTTGATGAGATAGACTCTATTCTGATAGATGAGGCGCGTACACCTCTGATTATTTCTGCGCCAGCTCCACGATCAGAAAATCTCTACACATTGTTTGCGGGCATCGTCAGACAACTCGTGCCCATAGAGCACTATGTCGTTGATGAAAAACTCAAGAGTGCATCGTTGACTAATGCTGGTGTGGAAAAAGCAGAGTCACTGTTGGGTATTGAAAATATTTATACGGACAAGAGCATCAAATACGTACACCACCTTGAGACTGCGGTGCGTGCTCAGGCATTGTATACAAAAGATAAAGAATATGTGGTGCGTGAGGGTGAGGTGGTTATCGTAGATGAGTTTACCGGAAGACTCCAGCCAGGACGCAGGTGGTCTGATGGTCTGCATCAGGCTATTGAGGCGCGCGAGGGTGTAAAAATTGAAGAGGAGTCACGCACCTACGCATCGGTGACGTTTCAAAATTATTTTCGTATGTACACAAAGCTCGGTGGCATGACAGGTACCGCGCTCACTTCGTCAGAAGAATTTTATACCGTCTATGGACTTGAGGTGGTACCCGTACCACCGCACCGAGCTATTACGCGTAAGGATCACAATGACCTTATTTTCCAAACAGAGAAAGGAAAATATGGGGCAGTGGTACAAAAAGTAAAAGAACTGTATGAAAAGGGTCAGCCAGTACTTGTTGGAACAGCTTCTATTGAGCGTAATGAAGTACTGAGCGCGCTCTTTACTAAGGCAGGGATACCGCACGAAATGCTCAATGCAAAAAATCACGAAAGAGAGGGTGAAATTATTGCGCAGGCTGGAGAAAAAGCAAAAGTTACACTTGCGACAAATATGGCTGGGCGCGGTGTAGATATTAAATTGGGAGGGAGCACGGCGACCGAAGAAGAGCGTGATGCCGTACTCAAGTTGGGTGGGTTGTTTGTGTTGGGAACCGAGCGTCACGAAGCACGACGCACTGATGACCAGCTTCGGGGACGTTCAGGGAGACAGGGAGACCCGGGAGAGACACAATTTTTTGTATCTATGGAGGACAGCCTTATGCGTGTATTTGCAGCCGATACGGTGAAAAGCATGATGGGGCGCATGGGAATTCCTGAGGACCAGCCTATAGAAAATCGCCTCATCACAAGGTCACTTGAATCAGCGCAAAAGAAAATAGAAGGTTTTAATTTTGACTCACGCAAACACGTACTTGCGTATGATGATGTTTTAAATCGTCAGCGTCATTCTATATATGAGCGTCGGCACAACTTACTGCATGGAGCGCATGACGAGGTAGACCTGGTGCTTGAGGGTGTGTTTGATCTTGAGCCAGACCTACGCGCAGTTGCCCTACAAAAACAAGAAGAATTTGGCGAAGAGGCATGGCGAACGTTTGTGCGTAAGCTCTTCTTACAGATCACTGATGCGTTGTGGGTGGAGCATTTAGAGCTCATGGACCATGCGCGAGGGAGTGTCAATTTGCGTTCATACGGTCAACGCGATCCTTTGATGGAATACCGTAAAGAGGCGATACGTCTGTTTGGAGAAATGCAGGAAGCGGTTTTTGTGCGTATTGCAGAAGTGTTACCGAACCTCGCGCCACAAGGTATTGCAAAAGAGGAAGAAGAAATCCGTAAAGTGCAAAAAAGTGTGCAGTTGCTCGGAGGTGGTGTGGGTGCGCTAGAAGTTGCTTCGCAAAACGCACCCATCACAAAGCCTTCATTTGGGAGAAATGAGATAGTGTCTATTACAGATGGCGTTACTACAGAAACGATGAAGTATAAGAAAGCAGAAGCCTTGCTAGAGGAAGGAACGTGGACACTTGTAGATGCTAAGAAGAAATAATATATGTTTGTAGACGAGCTTCATATATCTGTAAAAGCGGGAAAAGGCGGCGACGGTGTCGTGCGCTGGTTTCGTGATCGTAGCCGACCTCTCGGTGGTCCTGCTGGTGGCAATGGAGGCAGGGGTGGCAGTGTGTACGTTCGTGCCGTACGAGACAATAATGTCCTCTCACACTACACAGGTTCAAAAGATTTTTTTGCAGAAGATGGTGGTGACGGTGAAGGGAAGGGTAATCACGGAAAGCACGGTGAAGATTTATATATAGACGTACCGCGAGGTTCGGTGGTCACCAACAGTAGCACCGGACGGCGTATTGAATTATTTACACCACAAGAGTCGGTGCTGTTGCTTGCGGGTGGAAATTGGGGTCTTGGCAACCGACACTTCAAGTCATCGGTAAATAGAAGTCCAGAAGAGTTTACAAAAGGGAAGATGGGCGAAGAGGGGGAATTTCATATAGAAGTAGAGCTCGTGGTTGATGTGGGGATTATTGGCGAGCCAAATGCGGGGAAATCAACATTGTTAAATACGCTCACGCGGGCGCAATCAAAAGTTGCGAGTTATCCCTTTACGACACTCAGCCCACATCTTGGAGATTTGTATGGCTTTATCCTTGCAGACATCCCAGGACTCATTGAGGGCGCGTCAGGAGGGAAGGGATTAGGGCATACCTTTCTTCGGCACGTGAAGCGTACCAACATGCTACTGCATTGTGTTTCTCTAGAACACGAAAATATACTTTCGGTGTATGAGGGTATTCGTAAAGAGCTTGAGTTGTACGACAAGACCATGCTCGAAAAGAATGAGTGGGTGGTGCTCACAAAAGCCGATCTTGTTTCCAGTGACGACGTAGAGAAAAAACGCTCCCTCTTTGAAGAAAAAGGATGCACTGTTTTTGTGGTTTCTGAGGCTGACCCAACCTCAATCAAGACGCTCGGAGACCAGCTCGTCAAGTCTTTGAGGGAAAGAGATACTTTTGCTACTATTGGTGCTACTATTGGTTCACTATGACCCATGAAGAGTACGTGACCACCATTGGTCTTGAGATACACGTTGAGCTCAAGACGGAGACCAAGATGTTTTGTGCGTCTCCAAACAGGGCAGATGCACCTGCTCCAAATAGCTATGTATGCCCAATATGCATGGGGCATCCAGGGACGCTTCCTGTTATAAATAAAAAAGCAGTAGAGTCCGTCATAAGGGTAGGGCTTGCGCTCGGTTCTACGATCGCAACATATACAGAGTTTGATAGGAAAAATTATTTTTATCCCGATATACCAAAAGGGTACCAGATCAGTCAGTACCTATACCCTCTGGTCAAAGGAGGAAGTTTGCTGGGAGTGGATATGACGCGGGTACACCTCGAGGAAGACACCGCGCGGTCTTTACATGACCAAGGGTCGGGAAGCCTCATAGACTACAACCGAGCTGGAGTGCCCCTCATGGAGCTTGTCACAGAGCCAGTCATTCACGACGCAAAGACTGCTTCTGATTTCGCAAAAGAGCTCCAGCTTCTACTCCGCACCCTCGATGTTTCTGATGCTCACATGGAGAAGGGACAGATGCGAGTAGAGGCAAATATTTCTGTCAGCCGCGCGGATTCGCCAGCTGGCGGACTTGGTACCAAGGTGGAGGTTAAAAATCTCAACTCTTTTAAGTCAGTGGAAGGAGCTATTGCTTTTGAGGTGGGGCGTCAAAAGGATCTTTTAGAGAGTGGGGGTGTCGTGGCGCAAGAGACTCGTGGTTGGGATGAGCAAGCTTTAAAAACCTTTTCACAGAGGAAGAAAGAATCTTCTCATGACTATAGATACTTCCCCGATCCTGACTTGCCTAAGATAGATTTGTCGATCGTAGACTCATTTAATATATCTCGTCTAAACGATACGATACCTGAATTACCGAACAAAAAGCGTTTAAAATATGAACATCTCGGATTGTCGAGACAAGATGCAGACACTCTAGCAACCAACATCGAAGAAGGTGTATTTTTTGATAAGGTTACTATTGCTGTAGAAAATCCAGCAGTAGCGGTACTCGCGGCAAACTATCTCATATCTGATGTGTTTGGTATGTTGCTTATGCAAAAGCTTTCAATAAAGGATGCCTCGGTTTCTGGTTTTGCAAATCTCATGAGGACTGTGTTCGAAGGAAAGATCACGTCTCGCGTAGCAAAAGATCTCCTGCACGAAGTACTTTTCCTTGGCATTGATCCGATGACCGTTATACAAGAAAGAGATCTCGGTGTAAAAGGTGCTAGCGAGCTTGTATCGGTAGTAGATCAAATACTTCAGGATAATCAAAAAGTAGTTTTAGAGTATAGGTCAGGGAAAGGTGCTGCGCTGCAATTTTTGATAGGGCAAGGTATGCGTCTCACAAAAGGATCTGCAAGTCCTGCGTCCCTCACGGCACTTTTTATTGAAAGAATAGGCTAGCTTTTTTGTATACATATTTCGTTCTGCCGGAAAAAGTTGTCCCCTAGTTTCGTTGTATTACCATGCAGGGTGGGTATAATTGGGTGTATGAATAGTGTAGAGATATCGGGTGTTCGATATGTGAAAGCGTCTGATTCCGCAAAAGCGGTTGGATATACTGCAGACTATGTCGGGCAACTCGCTCGTGCAGGCAAGATAGATGCAAAGCAAGTAGGGCGAGCGTGGTATGTCCGAGATGGAGAATTGGTCTCGTATAAAAAAGAAAACGTACGGTCCAATAAAGAAAAGACCCGAGCCGAGATGCACAAGCACATACACGCTGTTGAGACAGTAGTGCAGGCACATCACAAGATACACAACAGCATCTACACACCGCCCGCAGTATCAGAGTTCCAAAAGAGACTCACACATACATCAGTACGATACGAGAAAGATGACCGACCTCTGGTCCCGTCTCCGTGGAAAACTCTCCCAAAAGAAACCTCATTTCCTGAGGTGATAGCGGATACGGACGTAGCAGAAGTGCAGGTGGTCACGGTTGAGACCGAGATTGAGACAGAAACTGAGACTGAAGATGAAACTCAAGATACAGACGAGGTTCTTCCTCTGGAGCAAAAAGCAGAACCACACATGCGTGGTGGGCACTCCGTACCATTTATAGGTCGCAGTAGGCAAAAGTCTCTGTCCTTAGGTAGATTGCTTGTTACCGCCTTGGTCACTTTGGTAGTGACCTCAGCTTTCCTATTTTCCGTCTCACTCTTCTTTATCAAGAAAGTGGTGGTATACGAGAGAGATCTTTTTCTTGCAGGAAGTGCTCAGCCTAGTGCGAGTTACGGGGTATCCACATTTTCAGAAGTAAAAACAAAAATATCTCGTTACATTGAGTTATAGTATATGTATCTTCCTTTCACACACATGAAAATAAAAATTATTAGCAGGATAGCGAGTATGAAGAAATTCTCATTTGTTACATTTGGTAGAAATGTTTTTATTTGCGGACTTTCTCTTGTGATAATTTTAGGACCACTTTTAACGCCGTCTGTGGCGCAGGCGGCGACATTTAATTTTACGCAATCGAGCTGGAGTGGAGGAGTAACAGCGAACACGGCAAACCACGCAAGCAATCAAACAGGGTGGGGTCAGTATTCCGCGACTTCGACAGATATGACTGTGGGGAGCACAGTGGCGCTTGCGGGTACTACACGGTCGGCGGTGGATGATGGTAATGGTAGCGGCGGACTGCTCACCGCCCTTGCCACCATCGCCGCAGGGATTCGTCCATGGCGCATCACCATCTCTCCCGATGGAGCTTCAGTGTATGTGGCGAACAATGGCGCCAACACTGTCTCCCAGTATTCCCGCAACACTTCCACAGGAGCCTTGACTGCTTCTCCTGCCACCATCGCCACAGGGGGTGGTCCAGGGGGCATCACCATCTCTCCCGATGGAGCTTCAGTGTATGTGGCGAACTATGTCGCCAACACTGTCTCCCAGTATTCCCGCAACACTTCCACAGGAGCCTTGACTGCTCTCTCTCCTGCCACCATCGCCGCAGGGTATAGTCCATGGGGCATCACCATCTCTCCCGATGGAGCTTCAGTGTATGTGGCGAACAGTGGCGCCGGCAACATCTCCCAATATTCCCGCAACACTTCCACAGGAGCCTTGACTGCTCTCTCCACCATCGCCGCAGGGAATCGTCCATTCGGCATCACCATCTCTCCCGATGGAGCTTCAGTGTATGTGGCGAACAATGGGAACAGTGGCGGCAACACTGTCTCCCAATATTCCCGCAACACTTCCACAGGAGCCTTGACTGCTCTCTCTCCTGCCACCATCGTCACATTGGGTGGTTCACGGGATATCACCATCTCCCCCAATGGAGCTTCAGTGTATGTGGCGAACTCTCCGACCTATGGCGCCGGCAACATCTCCCAATATTCCCGCAACACTTCCACAGGAGCCTTGACTGCTCTCTCTCCTGCCACCATCGCCGCAGGGACTAGTCCATTCGGCATCACCATCTCTCCCGATGGAGCTTCAGTGTATGTGGCGAACTCTCCGAACTATGGCGCCGGCAACATCTCCCAATATTCCCGCAACACTTCCACAGGAGCCTTGACTGCTCTCTCCACCATCGCCGCAGGGAATAGTCCATTCGGCATCACCATCTCTCCCGATGGAGCTTCAGTGTATGTGGCGAACAATCCCAACAACACTGTCTCCCAATATTCCCGCGTAGTAGATGCCAACAGTGGGACATTAGGTTTCCAAAACGGCACCACCGCATCAACAACAGTAACAGGCGCAGGAACTGCAGCGAGTGTGAGGCTTTCTCTCCGTGTTGACATAACAGCATACACATCCTCCGGCACATTCACCTCCGCCGTTACAGACCTCGCTGCGAAATCAAATCTTACTGCCCTTGCGTATACCACAACGCTCAATGGGCAGGTAATCACCGTGGACGCGCGCGCGGGCAATACCGCAACCCCCGACGGCACATGGACTGCGTGGCAGACGGGGATAGCGAGTGGGGGAAGTATCTCGGGGCTCACAGGGAATCAGTACATACAATATAGAGCGAACTTTTCGACAACCGACGGTCAGGTTACCCCGACTCTCGATAGTGTCACCATCAACTACACACAGTATGGCACCACAGGCAACCTCACTTCCTCAAAATTCGACTCTGCGAGTGCGGTCAATGCGGTGGGTGGGGTGAGCTGGAACGAAAGCGCCGCGTCGCTCCCGGCGAGTACCACGGTGACGGTCTCTTTGAGGACTGCCTCGACTTCAGTATTACTCAACTCGGCGGTGTGGACTGACTTTGCGAATGGAACCCCTGCTGCGTGTACGAAGTCTGGCACCACGGTCACCTGTTCCGGAGCCGCCATTCCTGCAAGCATGAAAGACGGGGTGGACGATCAATTCTTTCAATACAAAATAGCACTACTCAATTCTAATGTCTCAAGTACACCCACCGTGAGCGGTGTGACGGTCACCTATGTGGTCAACTCACCACCAGTATTTGACCTGACCTACAACACGACTGGGGTCATCGCGCTTCAAGACTCCACCGTGGGAAGCGCGACCTACGGCAAGGTTAATTTTTCCTACCGCGTCAGTGATATAGACTCTCCCTCTTTTGCTCCCTCGTTTCAGTATTATGATGGTGCAACATGGAATGCCATTCCTTCGGGGAATGTCACGGGGGCAGGAGCGGCAGTGTCCGTTACACCCACCAGCAACGGGGCAGGGGGGTATGCATCAACTACCTATTCTGTCGTATGGAATGCCTCCTCAACTATTTCCAACCTCGTTACCAATGCTGCACAAATCCGCATGACGATCAATGACGGCAACGCTATTAATAACATCGCAGTGGCAGACGGGGCGGCGTTTACGCTTGACACCACGCCACCCGCCGTCCCCGCAGGGAATTTCGTTATCGACTCCTCCACAGGGGGGGTAGGGGTGGGGATAATAACGCTTACGGCGACCGATGCAACGAGTACACAATATCGCCTCTGTAACAACAACACATTTCCTGCAACAGACACGCAAGGCAACTCGTGTGTGTGGTCAGCGCTCGGCGCCAATGCCTCCACAACTATTTCAAACTGGGTACTCACAGGCGCGCCTAGTGCCGAGACGGTATACCTTCAAGCTCGCGACGCTTACGGCAATGTGACGAGCGTCACCTCCATAGCCCCGGCGATGCCTAGCAATTTCATTTACAAAGACGTTTCAAATACCAACGCCGCCACGCCGACCTACCGCATCTATGTCGACTGGTCTACTTCTGTCGACTCCGCTTTTGACCGTTATGAAGTCTGGGGTTCATCTTCCGTCAGCCCAACCTACATTCTCCTTTCCAATGTTACTCCCGCTTCGCAGAGCTACTACACGCACAATATCACCAGCAACACAGGAGCCACCTACAACTACAAAGTACGCACGGTCAATACTGCTGCCAGTATCTCTGACTTTACCGCTGTGGTGAGTGACATTCCGAATGGTATTGGTGGTACTGCGGGGGATGTCACCCCTCCGGTCATCACGCTCATTGGTGCAAATCCTCTCGACATTATTCGCGGAAGTGCTTACAGTGAACAAGGCGCCACCGCCCTCGATACTATTGATGGTAATCTAACCGTGAGTATTTCAGGT
>Ga0105050_10004336_pt1 | contig 18934 bp, 17 predicted proteins | sample FRY01_FD_78088 | JGI IMG/M metagenome (GOLD analysis project Ga0105050, IMG submission 78088) | Freshwater microbial communities from Lake Fryxell liftoff mats and glacier meltwater in Antarctica - FRY-01 | ecosystem: Environmental > Aquatic > Freshwater > Ice > Glacier meltwater ... | reverse complement strand
TTGAAGCCCGGCGACCGTCTGGCAGCCCAGATCGAGAGATCCACCGATGCCATCGTGCTTTATCTGGCAACCGTGCGCGCCGGGGGTGTGTTTTTGCCGCTGAACACCGGCTACACGCCGTCGGAACTGGACTACTTTCTGGGCGATGCAAAGCCTGCGGTGTTTGTTTGTGAGCCCGCCCGCGCCGCAGCATTGGAACCCATCGCCACTGCCGCGTGCGCGCGCATGGTGACGCTTGGCACGCGCGGGGACGGCAGCCTTGCACAGGCCGCCGCCGCCGCACCCGAAAGCTTTGAGACAGTGGCGCGCGACAAGGACGATCTGGCAGCGCTTCTTTACACCTCCGGCACGACAGGGCGGTCAAAGGGTGCAATGCTGACCCACGGCAACCTGATGTCGAACGCCGGCGCGCTGCGCGAAGCCTGGCAGTATACCGCACAGGACGTGCTGATCCACGCCCTGCCGATCTTTCACACTCATGGGCTGTTTGTGGCCACCAATCTTACGCTGCTGTGCGGTGCGTCGATGATCCTGTTGCCCGCATTCGACGTGAGCCGGATTTTTGAACTGATGTCGCGGGCGACCGTGCTGATGGGGGTGCCGACCTTCTATGTGCGGCTGCTGGAGGACGCCGCGCTGGACGCCGAAATCACCGCAAACATGCGGCTGTTCATTTCCGGCTCCGCGCCGCTTCTGGCGGAAACGCACCGCGCATGGCGGGCCCGCACCGGTCACGCAATCCTTGAACGCTACGGCATGACGGAAACCAATATGAACACCTCCAATCCCTGTGACGGCGACCGGGTGGCCGGAACGGTGGGCCGCCCGTTGCCGGGGGTGGAGATCATCATCACCGATCCGGAAACCGGGGTTGCATTGCCCAAAGGCGATCTGGGGATGATCGAGGTGCGCGGGCCGAATGTTTTCAAAGGCTATTGGCAGATGCCCGGGAAAACCGCCGCGGAGTTGCGCGAAAACGGCTTCTTCATCAGCGGCGATCTGGGGCGGTTCGATGAACACGGCTATCTGCATATCATCGGTCGCAGCAAGGACCTGATCATCACCGGGGGATACAACGTCTATCCCAAGGAGATCGAAACCGAGATCGACGCGATCCCCGGCGTGATGGAATCCGCGGTGATCGGCTTGCCCCACCGCGATTTCGGTGAAGGCGTGGCGGCGGTCGTCGTGCCCACTGGCCAGCCCGCACTGACCGAGGCGGACATCCTGATGGCGTTGGACGGCAAGCTTGCGCGCTTCAAAAAGCCCAAGCGGGTGCTGTTCGTCAAAACGCTGCCCCGCAACACCATGGGCAAAGTGCAAAAGAACCTGCTGCGCGAAGAATACAGCGCGCTATTTGCAAGGATCTAGGCGGGTCGGCGCAGATAAGTCTGCCCCTTGCCACATGTCTCCGCGTGGCCCACGCTTGCGGCATGCTCCGCGCCCTTGCCATCGCCCTTGTGCTTGCCACCCCCGCCCGCTCGTGTGAAACGGCGCTGCTGCTGGCCGTTGACATTTCGGGGTCGATCGACGCGGGCGAGTACGCCTTGCAGATGCAGGGTCTTGCGGCTGCTCTGGACGACCCGGCGGTGGCTGCAGAGCTGGTGCAGGGGCAGGTGGCGCTGGCTGTGGTGCAATGGTCTGGCGTCGGCGCGCAGGCGCTGGTGCTGCCATGGCGGCGGATGCTGTCGGGGGCCGACGTGGCGGACATCGCCGCACGGGTCCGTGCCCTGCCCCGTGCCTTTTCTGCTTCGGATACCGCGGTGGGCGAGGCGATCAGCTTTGCCGCCATGCAATTCGCCCTTGTCCCCGATTGTGCCCGCCGCGTCATCGACATTTCTGGCGACGGGCCGGAAAACGCAGGCTTCACCGTGGGCCGGGCGCGCCAGATGACACAGGCCGCAGGTATCACGATCAACGCCATAGCCATTGAAGATATGGGATCATCCGCCTCGGTCAGCGTGTTCTACACCCGCCATGTCATCACCAAAGACGGCTTCGTGATGACCGCCCGCGGCCTTGGCGATTACCCCCGCGCCATCCGCGAAAAACTGCTGCGCGAGGTGTCAAAGGTGGTGGGCTGACCGCCACTTGACGCCCCGCCCCGCTATCGGCTACGCATCAGATGTGGGGACCGCGAACGCCCCGTGAGGCGTCAGCCGTTGGTCGCATCCCTTGTAGTCATGCAAAAGGATGCCAGAATGGCCGCCCCGAACCAGATCACGCCCGTGCAACTGTCCCGCCTGATCGGCACGCCCGACGCGCCCGCGCTTGTCGATGTGCGGCTGGAGGATGATTTCACGCAGAACCCTGCGCTGATCCCCGCCAGCTTTCGCCACGTCCATACCGGTCTACCCGGACTGCCTGCCCGCATCGGAGGTGCGAAATCCGTCATCATCTGCCAGCACGGCCGCAAACTTTCCGAAGGGGTGGCGGCGCTTCTGCGCAGCTACGGCTGTGCGGCCGAAGTGCTGGAGGGCGAAGCCGAAGGCTGGGCTGCTGCGGCGTCGGTCGGTCTGTCGCGGATGTTCCGCGACGATCTGCAACAGTTGGAGGCGGGGATGCCTTTGTATGACGCGCTTTACCGCTGGGCGCGCGACGGGTTCGATGAGGGGCACGACTGGCCCGCAGGGCGTGGCCAATGACGGTATCCCTGCACGAAAGCACGCGCAGTTTCGCGCGCATCGGGCTTTTGTCTTTCGGTGGGCCCGCCGCGCAGATCGCCCTGATGCACCGCGAGCTGGTCGAGGAAAAACATTGGCTGACAGAGGCGGAATTCCTGCGTGGCCTGTCGTTTTGCATGTTGCTGCCGGGACCGGAGGCGATGCAACTGGCGACATGGGTTGGCTGGAAGCGGCACGGGGTCACCGGCGGGCTGATCGCGGGGCTGCTGTTTGTCATGCCCGGCGCGCTCGTGGTGCTGGCGCTGGCGATGATTTACGCCGGCTTCGGGCAAATTCCACTGGTGCAGGCGCTGTTCGCCGGGGTTCAGGCGGCGGTCGTGGTCATCGTGTTCGAGGCGCTGTTACGGGTGGCAAAGCGCGCCCTGAAGGGACGAACGCACTGGATCATCGCAGGAGCGGCGTTTGCGGGCCTGTTCTTTCTGAACCTGCCATTCCCGGTCATCGTGCTTGGTGCGGGCTTTTGGGGGGCGTTGACGGCGACCGCGACAGCAGCCCCGCCGATGCCCGCGCAACCGGGCATGATAACTGCCACTTTGCGCACGGCGCTGATTTGGGCTGCGATCTGGCTGCTGCCTCTGGTGTTGCTGGGTCTGACCGAAGGCGGTATTCTGTTCGAGATCGGGGTGTTTTTTTCCAAACTGGCGGTGCTGACCTTTGGCGGCGCTTATGCCGTGCTCGCATGGATGACGCAGGCGGTGGTCGCGGAAAAAGGCTGGCTGACGCTGCCGCAGATGATTGACGGGCTGGGCCTGGCCGAAACCACACCGGGGCCATTGATACTGGTGACAGAGTTCGTCGGTTTCATGGCCGCGCACCGTGAGGGCGGCATGCTGTGGGGCATCGCCGGGGCCGTGGTCACGCTGTGGGTCACCTTCGTGCCATGCTTTCTGTGGATCTTTGCGGGCGCGCCGTGGATCGACCGGATCAATGCGGCACCGCGCCTTGCCGGCGCGCTGACCGGGATCACGGCGGCGGTCGTGGGGGTGATTGCCAACCTCGGCCTGTGGTTCAGCTTTCACGTCCTCTTCCACACCGTCGGCACAGTCGCGCTCGGCCCGCTGCGGCTGATCAGCCCGGAATGGACCAGCCTTGACCCCATCGCTTTGCTGCTCGCCATCGCGGCGGGCGTGATGATCCTGCGGCTGCACATGGGCCTGCCGCTGGTGCTGGCGATCTGCGCCATCGCATCGGCGGGGCTGAGCCTGATCTGAACCCCACGGGTGCGGGTGCAGAAATTCGCAGGCCCCGCCCCCTTCCCTTCGGGGGCAAAACCCTTATGCTGGCCGCAATGCAGAAAGGATCTGGCATGGCGCGTTCCATCGACTACGGCAACCTGATGCACCGCGCGATGCGTGGTCTGATCCAGTCGGTGCTGACCGATGTTGCGGTCAACGGCCTGCCCGGCGCGCATCATTTTTTCATCACCTTCGACACGCAGCACCCCGATGTTGCCATCGCCGACTGGCTGCGCGCGCGCTATCCTGCGGAAATGACCGTGGTGATCCAGCATTGGTTTGAAAACCTGAACGTCACGGATGACGGTTTCACCGTGACCCTGAACTTCGGCAACCAGCCCGAACCGCTGGTGATCCCGTTCGATTCAGTGCGCACCTTCGTTGATCCTTCGGTTGAATTCGGCCTGCGGTTTGAAACCCATGACGAGGATGAGGAAGAAGAAGACGAGGATGAAGACGGCGGCGATGATGAACCGCCCCAGCATGACGCGCAGATTGTCAGCCTCGACAAGTTCCGCAAATAGCCGTCGCGAACCTGTAACAGACCCGTGTTAGCGCTGCCTCCCATGCCGGGGACACCCTGTCAGACGGAGGAATGCCGATGACGTCCGACCTCGCGCTGTTCGTGAAGCAAATGCTGCGGCGTCCGCTTGAGGTGGCGGCCCTTGCCCCCTCATCCGCTGAACTTGCCCGCGCGATGGCGGCGGACGTTGGTCCCGACACCGGGCGCGTCGTGGAATTCGGTGCTGGCACCGGCAAGATCACCCGCGCGATCCTGGACCGTGGCGTGGCCCCCCATGACCTGACGGTGTTCGAGATGAACCCCGATTTCGCCACCCTTTTGCGTGCGGCATTCCCCGGCGTGATGGTGCATTGCGCCGGCGCACAGGATGTGGCGCAATTTTCCCTGCCGGGTGTCGGCGCGGTGATATCCGGCCTGCCGCTGCTGTCGATGTCGAACGCGCTGCAACACGCGATTGTCGGCGGCGCCTTTGCCGTGCTGCGCGAGGGCGGGCCGTATGTGCAGTTCACCTATGGCCCCCGCCCCCCGGTGGCAGAATCCGTGCAGCACGCGCTTGGCATCCACCCGACACGCGGTCCGAAAGTCTGGGGCAACCTGCCTCCCGCCCGCGTTTACACCTTCCACCGTCACCCGAACTGACCCCTATTTCGGTATACGACGGCATGCCGATTGATTTTTCGCGCCCGCCCCCCTATCAACGCTGCGACGCATCAAGGAGCCTGCCATGACCGCCACCCGCACCGAGACCGACAGCTTTGGCCCGCTGCACGTTCCCGCCGACAAATACTGGGGCGCGCAGACACAGCGTTCGATCATCAACTTCCCTATCGGTTGGGAAAAGCAGCCCGTCGCCATCATCCGCGCGCTTGGGGTCATAAAAAAAGCCTGCGTCGAGGCGAATATGGATCAGGGCGACATCGCGGTTGACCTGGGCAATGCGATTGCCGTCGCTGCGCAAGAGGTGATCGACGGGCGCTTTGACGACAATTTCCCTCTGGTGGTGTGGCAAACCGGGTCGGGCACTCAGTCGAACATGAACGCCAACGAAGTGATCTCGAACCGCGCGATTGAAATGATGGGCGGGGTGATGGGGTCAAAGAAACCCGTGCATCCCAATGACCATGTGAACATGAGCCAGTCGTCGAACGATACCTTCCCCACCGCGATGCATGTAGCCATCGGCATGATGGCGCGCGATGTGCTGCTGCCGGGGCTGGAAAAGCTGCATGGCGCTTTGGCGGCCAAGTCGGAAGAGTTCAAGGATATCATCAAGATCGGCCGCACCCATACGCAGGATGCCACCCCCCTGACACTGGGGCAGGAATTCGGCGGCTATGCGCATCAGGTGGCGCAAGGCATCATGCGGGTGAAAAAAGTGCTGCCCGAAATTTACGAACTGGCGCAAGGCGGCACCGCCGTTGGCACCGGGCTGAACACCCGCGTCGGCTGGGATACCCGTGTTGCCGCGCGGATTGCCGATATCACCGGCCTGCCTTTCGTCACCGCGCCCAACAAATTCGAGGCGCTGGCCGCGCATGACGCGATGGTGATGTTCTCGGGGGCGCTTAAAACAGTGGCCGTGTCGTTGTTCAAGATCGCCAACGACATGCGGCTGCTGGGGTCCGGCCCCCGCTCGGGTCTGGGTGAGTTGATCCTGCCAGAGAATGAGCCCGGATCGTCGATCATGCCGGGCAAGGTGAACCCGACACAGGCCGAAGCACTGACGATGGTATGCGCACATGTGATGGGCAATGACGCCGCCGTGGGTTTTGCGGGGAGCCAGGGCCATTTCGAGTTGAACGTCTACAACCCGATGATGTCCTATAACGTGCTGCAATCCATGCAGCTTCTGGGTGATGCGGCGGGATCTTTCACCGATAACATGGTGGTCGGCACGCAGGCGAACATCGCGCGGATCGACAAGCTGATGAAGGAATCGCTGATGCTGGTTACGGCACTTGCGCCGACCATCGGCTATGATGCGGCGACAAAAGTGGCCAAGACCGCCCATAAAAACGGCACCACCCTGCGCGAAGAAGCGATCGCCCTGGGGTATGTCGATGGCGAAACTTTCGACCGCGTGGTGCGCCCCGAAGACATGATCGGCCCCAAAGGCTGATGGCGGATATCGTCAACCTGCGCGCGGCACGCAAGGCGCAAGACCGCGCCGCAAAGCGCGCGCAGGCGGACGTGAACGCCGTGAAGTTCGGGCGCACCAAGGCAAGTCGCGTCCTGGAACAGGCCGAGGCGGACAGGGCCCGCGCAGCCCTGGATGGCCACGCCCGCGACACATACGTCCGCGACACACACGCCCGCGACACACGCGCCCGCGACACACACGAACCTGACGCACACGAACGTGACGCACACGAACGTGACACACCGGAATGACCGCCCGGCCCGTCAAACACTCGCTGACCCTGCGCGGGCACCGCACGTCCGTATCGCTGGAGGATGAATTCTGGCGCGCCTTCCGCCAGATCGCCGCCGAAAAAGGCGAGCCGGTCAATGTGCTGGCCACGACGATCGACGCGGCCCGCGACAGTGACATCGGCCTTGCGTCAGCCATCCGCATCTATGTGCTGCGGCACTACCGCGACCAGATCACGCCTTAGACCCGCGCCGCCATTCCCCGCGCGCCCGAATCGCGCTGGACGACAGATCGACCAACGGCACATCAACATAACACCATGCCGGGGCTGTGCTCTGACCAAGTTTGCTTGCAGGCACCCGCGCGCCCGCAAAACTGCGCGCCGTACGTGACAACTGCGCATTGAGCCCCGCCCCCGGCCGGGCAAGAACACCCACCGGCACATGGTTCATGATCCACTTCCAGCGGTCCCAGCGGTGGAACTGCACCAGATTATCCGCGCCCATCAGCCACACAAAACGCACCCCGGGATAGCGCGCCTGCAAGCCCTTCAGCGTGGCTGCGGTAAACCGTGTCCCCATCCGCGCTTCCAGATCGGTGATGACCACGCGCGGATCGTCCATCACCGCCCCCGCCTGCGCCAGCCGGTCGGCCATGGGCGCGGGCCCTTCGGCCTTCAACGGGTTGCCCGGCGACACCAGCCACCACACGCGGTCCAGCCCGAACCGCTTGAGCGCCTCGCGCGTGATATGCGCATGGCCCGCATGGGCCGGGTCGAACGACCCGCCAAGCAAGCCGATCACCATGCCCCGCCGTGCGACTGGCCAACCTTGCAAGCAACTTCCCCCATCAATGCCCGCGAGACAAATCACCGCCACGTTGCCCTTGTCCAGAACAATCGCTAGAAGGGCCGCAACCCGCCCGGATGGAGATCGAACATGGCCAGCTATCAATACGTTTACCACATGGATGGCGTGTCCAAGACCTACCCCGGCGGCAAGAAATGCTTCGAGAATATCAAGCTGAACTTCCTGCCCGGCGTGAAGATCGGTGTTGTGGGCGTCAACGGGTCGGGTAAATCCACCCTGCTGCGCATCATGGCCGGCATGGACAAGGATTTTCAGGGTGAAGCCTGGGCCGCCAAAGGCGCGCGTGTGGGCTACCTTCCGCAAGAACCGAACCTTGACCCAACGCTGGACGTGCGCGGCAACGTGATGCTGGGCGTAGCAGAAAAGCAAGCGATTCTCGATCGTTACAACGATCTTGCCATGAACTATTCCGACGAGACGGCCGATGAAATGGCCGCATTGCAAGACGTGATCGACGCCAAGAACCTGTGGGATCTGGATAGCCAGATCGACGTGGCGATGGAAGCGTTGCGCTGCCCGGCCGACGATGCCGATGTGGAAACCTTGTCGGGCGGTGAACGCCGCCGGGTCGCGCTGTGCAAGCTGCTGCTGGAAGCGCCGGAAATGCTGCTGCTGGACGAGCCGACCAACCACCTGGACGCCGAATCCATTGCCTGGCTGCAACTGCACCTGATCGCCTATGAAGGCACGATTCTGATCGTGACCCACGACCGTTACTTCCTCGATGACATCACGTCGTGGATTCTGGAACTCGAACGCGGGCGGGGTATCCCTTACGAGGGCAACTATTCGGCGTGGCTGGAACAGAAAGCCAAGCGCCTGTTGCAGGAATCGCGCGAAGACAAGGCCAAGCAGAAGGTGCTGCAACGCGAACTGGACTGGATCCGGTCGGGTGCCAAAGCCCGCCAGACCAAGCAAAAGGCGCGGATCACCAAATACAACGAAATGGCGAACACGTCCGAGCGTGAACGCATTTCCACCGCGCAGATCATCATCCCCAACGGCGAACGCCTTGGCGGCAAGGTGATCGAGGTGGAGGGGCTGAAAAAGCACATGGGCGACAAGCTGTTGATCGAGAACCTCAGCTTCTCGATTCCGCCGGGCGGCATTGTGGGTGTGATCGGCCCGAACGGGGCCGGCAAATCCACCCTGTTCCGCATGATTACCGGGCAGGAAGAACCTGACGAAGGCACGATTACCCTCGGCGATACCGTGCATCTGTCCTACGTTGACCAGTCGCGCGATGCACTGGACCCGCAGAAAACCGTGTGGGAAGAAATTTCCGAAGGGCTGGAGGTCGTTCACCTTGGCGACGCCGAAATGAACTCCCGCGCCTATTGCGGGGCGTTCAACTTCAAGGGGTCGGACCAGCAGAAAAAGGTCGGCCTGCTGTCTGGCGGCGAGCGGAACCGCGTTCACATGGCGAAACTGCTGCGGTCGAATGGCAACGTGCTGCTGCTGGACGAGCCGACCAACGACCTTGACGTGGAAACCTTGCAGGCGCTGGAATCGGCCATCGACGATTTCGCCGGTTGTGCGGTGATCATCAGCCATGACCGTTTTTTCCTTGACCGGCTTTGCACCCACATCCTCGCGTTCGAGGGCGACGCGCATGTGGAATGGTTCGAGGGCAACTATCAGGCCTATGAGGAAGACAAGATCCGCCGCCTCGGCCCGGCTTCGGTGGAACCAACCCGCGTGAAGCACAAGAAATTCACCCGCTGACGCGACCCGCAGCACTTTCGCCGCCCGTTGAAGGGCATGATCAGGGTGCGCCGTTGGCGCGCTCTTTTTTTTGGCGGCGTCACCAAGCCCTGTCGGGATCACGGTTCGCTGACCACGCCGCAGAATTGGCTTAACCTTCCGGAGCGGTCCATCGGGGTTCATGCAGCGTGGGCGGCCTGCGGCAGAGGCGCTTCGCACGGGAACCACGCGCCTGACAGTTGCGTTATGCGTCACAGGAAACCGCAATCGCCGACCCCGAAAGGACATCACATGAAAGGCATTCTCGCTTGGGCCATCGGTATCCCGATTCCGATCATTATCATTCTCTATCTGTTCGATGTGTTCTGACCCGCAATTGCCCTTGCTTTTCGGCGGGAGTCGGTGCATATAACCCCCTGCGACGTTATCTCTATCGACCACTGTCTCCCTTCCAAGGCCACAGTCTTTCGATCTTGCCCTGACTGAGCCACACCGCCGCAGTTCCGCGGGCGGGATTTAGAGGAGACATCACGATGGCCAAAGGCACCGTGAAATGGTTCAACGCCACCAAAGGTTTCGGCTTTATTGCGCCTGAAGGCGGCAAGAAAGACGTATTCGTTCATATCACCGCCCTGGAACGCGCTGGCATCCGTTCGCTGGCCGACGGCCAAGCAGTGACGTTCGACATCGAAGCAGGCCGTGACGGCCGCGAATCGGCAACCAACCTGTCGATCGCATAAGTCATACGGCCCTGACGGGCTGGGTAACGTTACAGCATCGGGGCGAATCGCAAGGTTCGCCCCGATCGCATCGACCGACGTGGCTGCCCGCGACAAGCCTTGCTTCCGGCATCTGCGGCGTTGCCTTGGCAGAGCACCCGGTGACTGACTTTCCCGCCCCCGGCATTCTTGCCGGCAGGTTTCCCGCGCGAAAAACCAATTGGTCACGCAATGCATGTTCGAATCCCACCCGCAGCGATACCGCCGACAGCGGCGCGCGCAGCGTAATCGGGGCCGACCGATCCTCGGGAAAGCGTTGTTCCGTGCAATCGCGCGTCACCAGCATCACAGGTTGGCGCAACCCGGCGGCTGTCAGCATCCCGAACACCCGCAGCCCCGCCTCAATCCCGCCAAAACCGTCGCATTCCATTACGAACAAGTCGTATCCCGCGGGATCGTTGATCATCGCAGCCAATGCGCCGTAAATCTCATCCGCCGCTTCGACATTGCCGCCAAGTCCCGCCAGACGCCACGCCACCCCGCAGTCGGTGGCGGCGGTCAGCAGCATCACCCGCACGCCCCAGCCGACAATGGCCGCGTCGCTCTCGGTGTGGCGAAAGATTTGCATGGCGTTCTCCCCTTCATAAGCAGGCTTATGTTTCGTCTACCCACCGGATGCGCCGGAATTACGGGTGAAATCAGGCAATTTCCGGCCATCTGGTTGGTCGGCGTGTTTGGTCCAACGCTCCCGGCCGCCGCAGGATTGCAGCCCGGCCTGAAACGGCGCACCCTTCGGGAAAACCGAAGGATGTTGCCAGAATGCCCGACCCTGATTACCAAAGCCTTATCGACGCCGCGACCTGGGCCTTCATTTCCAAAACCAACGGCCACTATCCGCCCGACACCACGCAGTTGACCATTACCGACCAGCGCGCGATCTATGACAGGATGTGCCGCGCGTTCCATCGTGGACATCCGGCGGGGGTGCAGGTGCAGGACAGCCGCCTTGGCGGGGTCGCCGCGCGGATTTATGAAGCGGCCTTGGCTTCGGGCACGTTGATCTACCTACATGGCGGTGGCTTTGTGGTTGGCGGGCTTGACAGCCACGATGATGTTTGCGCGGAGATTTGTGCCGCGACGGGCTTGCGGGTGGTCAGTGTCGATTACCGGCTGGCCCCCGAACACCGTCACCCCGCCGGATATGACGATGCCTTGGCCGCAACGCGGGCTGCACATTGGGAAGGGCCGCTGCTGCTGGCGGGTGACAGTGCCGGCGGGGCGCTGGCGGCGTCGGTTGCGCATGCCTTGCGGGGGCGGATCGGGGGAGTGGTGCTGATCTACCCTTGTTTGGGCGGCGACCGGAGCAAGGGCAGCTACCTGACCCATGCTCACGCCCCGATGCTGACGCGCGACGACGTGCTGTTTTATGGCGCAGTCCGTCATGCCGGTGCGGAACCGGACGACGACCCGACCGCCGCCGTGCTGCATGATACCGATTTTTCGGGCTTGCCGCCGATGGTGACGTTCAGCGCCGAATGTGACCCGCTGGCCGATGATGGCCGCGACTACCGCGACGCAGTGCGCGCCGCAGGCGGCCGGGCGGATTGGGTACTGGAACGCGGGCTGGTCCACGGCTATCTGCGGGCAAGGGTGAGCGTACCGCGCGCCGCAGCCAGCTTTGCCCGTATGACGGGGGCACTGGCCGGACTGGCGGCAGGACGCTGGCCGGTCGTCTGAGGCGTGCCGCGGAAGCGGGGGTTTCACACCCCCGCACCCCCGTGGGATAGTTATATCTGGAAAGAATATGCGATCTTGAGATTGTCAGTGGCCAGCAGCTTCCATCTTGCGCGACGCGATCACCTGTTCCAGCCAGCCCAGTTCCATCTCGGGCACAGAAGACAGCAGCAAGTCGGTGTAATCGTCGAATGGCGGCGCCAGAACGTCGGATTTCGTGCCGTAGCGCACCACCTCGCCCTGGTACATCACTGCGATCCGGTCGGCGATGGCGCGCACCGTCGCCAGATCATGCGTGATGAACAGATAGGCCACGCGTTCCTGCGCCTGAAGCGCCAGCAGCAGCTTCAAAATACCATCCGCTACCAATGGATCCAGCGCCGATGTGACCTCATCGCAGATGATGAGTTTCGGTTTGGCGGCGAGCGAACGCGCGATACAGACGCGCTGTTTCTGGCCGCCCGACAGTTCCGCAGGGTAGCGGTCGATATAGCCTTTGCCCATTTCGATCTGGTCCAGCAGGTCCTGCACCCGCTTGCGTTTTGCGTCGCCACGCAGGCCAAAGTAGAACTCCAGCGGACGCCCGATGATGGTGCCCACGGTCTGGCGCGGGTTCATTGCAACATCGGCCATCTGGTAGATCATCTGCAATTCGCGCAGGTCGTCCTTGGTGCGTTGTGCAAGGGCAGGCAAAAGCGCGCGGCCGGCAAACGTGATCTGACCTTTGCTCGCAGGCAGCAGGCCGGTAATGACCCGTGCCAGGGTGGATTTGCCGGACCCGCTTTCGCCCACCACGGCCAGCGTCTGCCCCGCAGGCAGGTCCACCGTCACATTCTTCAGCACATCGAAGTTCGTGCCCCGGTAGCGCGCGGTGATGTGCGACACCGACAGCACCGCCGGCGCGTCGCGCTTTTCTTCGTGGTCGATGGAGCGGACCGACACCAGGGCCTGCGTGTAGGGCTGCGCCGGAGCTTTTATAATCTGCCGTGTGGTGCCGTATTCCACCATTTTGCCACCGCGCAACACCATGATGTGATCGGCCACCTGCGCCACCACCGCCAGATCATGCGTGATATAAAGTGCCGCGACCCCGGTATCGACGATGGCTTCCTTGATTGCGGCCAGCACTTCGATTTGTGTGGTCACGTCCAGCGCGGTCGTGGGTTCGTCGAACACCACGAGGTCCGGCTTCGGGCACAACGCCATCGCCGTCATCACGCGCTGCAACTGCCCGCCCGACACCTGATGCGGGTAACGGGTGCCGATGGTTTCAGGGTCGGGCAGACCCAGCTTGCGAAATAGCAGCACTGCGCGCGCCTCGGCCTCCGGTCTGGTCATCAGCCCGTGGAAAAGCGAGGTTTCTATCACCTGTTCCATCAGTTGCCTGGCGGGGTTGAAAGCGGCAGCAGCGGATTGCGCCACATAAGTCACCTCGCGCCCGCGGATCGCCCGCAGCCCGCCCGGCCCGGCGTTGAGGATATCGCGCCCGTTCAGCACGACCGAACCGCCGGAAATCCGCACCCCGCCACGGCCATAGGCCATCGACGACAGCCCGATGGTGGATTTGCCCGCCCCGGATTCACCGATCAGGCCCAGAACCTTGCCCTTTTCCAGCGTCAGCGACACGCCTTCGACCAACGTGATGTCGCGTGGCGGCTCGCCTGGCGGGTAGGCCGTGGCCTCGATCTTCAGCCCGGTGATTTTCAGCAAGCTTTCAGCCACCACGGCCCCCTTTCAGGCTTGAGGTGCGCGTCAGCACCCAGTCGGCTACAAGGTTGACCGAGATCGCCAGCGTGGCAATCGCCACGGCGGGGATCAGGGCGGCGGGAATGCCGTAAACGATCCCCTCGCGGTTCTCCTTCACGATGCCGCCCCAGTCGGCCAGCGGTGGTTGCACTCCAAGGCCAAGGAACGACAGGGTCGAGATGAACAGCACCATGAAGATGAACCGCAGGCCCATTTCAGCCACCAGCGGCGAAAGCGCATTCGGTAAAATCTCGCGGAAGATGATCCACATCTGTTTCTCGCCACGCAGCCGTGCAGCTTCGACGTAATCCATGACCGTGATATCAACCGCGACGGCACGGCTCAGGCGAAACACGCGGGTCGCGTCCAGCAAGCCCATGACCAAGATCAGCACCGGCAGCGTCACCGGCATCACCGACAGCACGACCAGCGCGGAAATAAGCGACGGGATCGACATCATCAGATCGACGCCGCGCGACAGAATCTGGTCCACCCATCCGCCTTTCACCGCCGCCGTAAAGCCCAGTATGGAGCCCAGACCGAAGCTTAGCAGAGTGGCAGACGTCGCGACAAAGATCGTGGTCTGGCCGCCGAAGATCATCCGCGATAGCAGGTCACGGCCAATTCCATCGGTCCCCAGCAAGAATTCGGACGACGCGGGTTCCCACACGTCGCCGACGATTTCGGCCATGCCATAGGGGGCTATCAGGCTGGCAAAGATGGCGGCGAAGAAATAGGCACCGGTGAACGCAAGGCCGATGAGGGCCGAGATCGGTATCCTCATTTCGGGTGCCTCAAACGCGGGTTGGCAAGAATCGACACCACATCGGCCACGATGTTCAAGCCGATGTAGACAGCGGCAAATACCAGCCCGCAGGCCTGCACCACCGGCACATCGCGCTTGCTGACGTGATCGACAAGATATTGCCCCATGCCGGGATAAACGAACACCACCTCGACCACCACGACGCCAACCACCAGATAGGCAAGGTTCAGCATTACCACGTTGACGACCGGGGCGATGGCATTGGGAAAAGCATGGCGGGCGATGACGGTGAACGGGCGCAGGCCCTTCAGCTCCGCCGTTTCGATATAGGCCGATTGCATCACGTTCAGGATTGCGGCACGGGTCATCCGCATCATGTGGCCCAGAACGGTGAGCACAAGCACAAGCACCGGCAAGGCGATGGCGTAAAGCTGCTCACCAAGGCTCATTCCGTCATAAACCGTAGCCAGCGACGGAAACACCCGGAACTGAACGGACAACAGGAAAATGGCGATGTAACCCAGCAGAAACTCCGGCACCGAAATCGTGGCCAGCGTCACCATGGAAATCAGCTTGTCAGGCCAACGGTTGAGGTACCGCACAGCAATCAGGCCCAGACCGATCGCCAGCGGCACGGCAATCACCGCAGCACAGAACGCAAGGAACAGCGTGTTGCCAAGGCGCTTGCCCATGGCTTCGGCAATGTCCTGGCCGTTGGTCAACGCTTTGCCCAGATCGCCTTGCAACACGGCACCCAGCCAGTTGAAGTACCGCGTCACCGGCGGTTCATTCAGCCCCAGTTCCGCCCGCAGGTTCGCAAGCGACGTGGGCGTCGCCGACTGTCCCAGAATACTTTGCGCCACATCCCCCGGCAAGATCTGGGTGCCGACAAAAATCAGCACCGACGCGGCCAGCAGCAGCAGCAAGCCCAGCGCAATGCGCTGGGCCACAAGTTTGATGACAGGGTGAACCATCCGGTTCACGCCATCCAGGTTTTCGCCGATGCCCAGCCACCCATCATTTCATAGTTGGGGTCTTTTTCGAAGCCGGCGATCACATCGGTGTGAGCGTCGATAAAATCGTTGAACATCGGGCAGATCACGCCGCCATCGTCATGGATGATCGTGGCAATCTGCGCGTAAATATCTGTCCGCTTGGCGGTGTCGGTCTCGCCGCGCGCCGAAAGAATCAGCGCATCCAGATCGGTGTTGAAGTATTTGGTGTCGTTCCAGTCTGCCGTGGACAAATAGGCCGTGGTATACATCTGGTCCTGCACCGGACGCCCGCCCCAATAGCTTGCACAGAAGGGTTTGACGTTCCACACATCCGACCAATAGCCGTCATCGGGCACGCGCTGGATCTCCAGCGGAATGCCCGCTGCCGCTGCCGATTGCTGGAACAGCGCCGCCGCATCCACCGCACTGGGGAAAGCGGTATCGGCCACGATCAGCACGATCGGGCTGCCATCATGGCCGGATGCCTTGTAATGCTCCGCCGCTTTGGCCGCGTCATAGTCGCGCTGCGGCAAGGCAGTAAACAGCGGATAGGCCGCGTTCACCGGAATGTCGTTGCCGACCCCACCGAAGCCGTCGAGGATCTTGTCCACCATTTCCTGCCGGTTGATCGCGTATTTCAGCGCCAGCCGCAGATCGTTGTTGTCGAACGGCGCGGTGTTGGTGTGCATGAGGAACACATAATGCCCACGCCCCGACACGTTGACCACCGACACATTCGGCGCGCGGCCCAGCAACTTTGCCACCTTGGGGTCTACCCGGTTGATCATATGCACCTGCCCCGATTGCAGTGCCGAACTGCGCGCCGTGGCGTCGTTGATCACCAGAATTTCAACGCCGTCATAATGGCCGCGCGTCGTGTCCCAGTCATTCGGGTTCTTCTCGAACGCATAGCGAACGCCGGCTTCTGCTGACGTGAGTTTGAATGTGCCGGTCCCGATCGCCGCGTTCGGCGCGTCGACGCCGCCTTTCGGCTGGATCACGAGATGGTAATCCGACAGCAGATACGGCAAATCGGCATTGCCGGTAGCCAGCGTGAGCACAACATTCTGGCCGTCGGCCTTGATGTCGGAAATGCCCTGCATGATGCCAAGCGCACCAGATTTTGCATTCTCGTCCGAGTGGCGCTTGAACGTCGCCACCACGTCATCAACGGTCATGTCCGAACCATCGTGGAACTTCACACCTTCGCGGATCTTGAACGTCCAGACCGTGCCATCGGCATTGGCTTCGAACGATTCCGCAAGGCGGGGCTCCAACTGCCCATCCGCCGTCACGTCGACGATGGTATCTCCCCACTGGCGATTGACCGAAAAGGGAACCGGGCTGTCGGACAGACCGGGGTCCAGCGTGTCGGTCGTCTCGCCACCGCCCAGCCCGATCTTGAGGATACCGCCTTTTTTCGGTTCCTGCGCTTTTGCCCCCATCGGCAGCAAAGCGGTCCCCAACGCAGCGGTCAAACCGAACGCGGCGCTACGGTTCAGAAAGGCACGGCGGCTCAGGCGCACCTGATCAATGTGGTCGAGGATGAGGTCGAGATCGTCTTTCATGGCAGTCTCCCTGGTGGCATTTTTTGTTGATTGAGCAATCAATAACCCGCGAATCCATTTGGGGGCAATGATTTCCTGCTTGGCCTATCAAACATATTCAGACGAAGCTGCGGTGAACTTTTTCGTCAAAGTTTCTGACAAAGATCAGAGTCTCGCCCTCATAGGCTTCAAGCCGCGCTGTCATGTGCAGGTTATCGGCACAGCCCCGCATGCTTGCGGTTGCAACGGTGCGCACAGCCCAATCTCCGCGTGCAAGCCGTTGTTCCCACGTCACATCTGCACGGGCAGACAGGGGATCGCCGGGGTGAACCGACCAGCGTTCCGCCATCGTCTCGCCGGTGATCAGGCCATGGTTCAGGTTCTCCATGTCGCCGCCATCCTCCTCCACCACAAGGGCGATGCCGCCCGAAATCAGATCATGTTCCACCCTGCGCGACGCCCGCCCTTCGCGCAATACCTTGTGTCGCCACGGTGTTGCGCCTTCCGGCGGCGGCGGCGCCCATTCATCGGCGCTGCCCTGATGGACCGGCAGGTGCAGCATGCTTTCTGCAAGAATAAGGGTCGCCGCTACCGGACTCGGCCACAAAAACGGCCAATAAGACGTTGAAAGCGCCACCCGCAACCGATGCCCGGATGCCAGGCGATAGGCCATCTGATCCAGCACCACGGTGGCCTCCACCCCCTTTCCGGGCTCCAGCAGCTCGGGGTCGGCAAAGCCATTGCGGTGGCACAGGTTCAGCATGCCGTGCGCAATCCGGGTCGATGCGCCGTCCGGCGCCACATCACAAAGCCGCACCACGATAAACGCGCGAGGCTGGTCGCTGGCGACAAGCAGTGTCAGCGTCGCCGCCCCCAGCAGATCCAGCGGCGACTCCAGCGGCGCACCGTCAAAACACACCGACAGCGCATCGTCCGGGGCCTGATCGCCCGGCATCTCGGCATTCAGCCCCATCGGAAAAAACTCGCCCGCATGCAGACCCAGATGCTGCGGCGTCTTCACCCGCGCATGCAGGATGCCATCGCCGCCGAGTTGCCCACCTTGCGACAAAGGCAGCTTTTCCACGTGAACACGCGGTGAGGGCCATTCCGCCTCGGCCAGCCAGTGCCCGGCGCGGTAAGCCGCGCCAGCGTCCGGCGGTGCAGAGTGCAGCATGTAGGCGCGCAATGCCGGGTCACGCTCGGCCCCGTTGTCCACCCCCTTCAACCAACGGTCCCACCAGCGGATCGCGGTTTGCAAAAACCCGATCTGCGGCCCCGGCATCGCGTCATGCGGATACTGATGCACCCACGGCCCCACGATCCCCTGCGCAAGCGGTGCATTTTCCACCAGATGCGCCACCGTGTTCATATAGTTGTCGGCCCAACCGCCAAATGCCAGCACCGCCGCGGTCAACGCGGCGTAATTCTCGCATACCGACCCGTGCCGCCAGTAGTCATCCCGCGCCTGATGCCCGGCCCAGCGGGGTGCCAGAAACGCCTGCGCCTCCAGCCGTTCCAGCCAGTTTTCGCGCCAGTCCGCGCGCAACACCGGGTCGGCAGGGCGTGACGAATAGGACAGCATCACCGCCCCCCACCCCAAATTCTCATTCAGCAGACAGCCGCCCTTGAAATGGATGTCGTCGGCAAAACGGTCCGTCGTCGAACAGACCGAAATCACCGCCTTCAACGCCGGGGGCTGCAACGCCGCAGTCTGCAAACAATTGAACCCGCCCCAGCTTTTGCCCATCATCCCCACGGCACCGCTGCACCATGGCCGCGCCGCCAGCCACGCGATCACCTCCACCGCGTCGGCCAGTTCCTGCGGCGTATATTCATCGGCCATCAGCCCGTCACTGTCACCGTTCCCGCGCATATCGACCCGGACACAGGCATAGCCATGCCCCGCCACATAGGCATGCATGACCTCATCACGCGGCAAGGTGCCGTCGCGCTTGCGGTAGGGAATATACTCCAGCACTGCGGGCACCGGATGGGCCACCGCATCCGCAGGCATCCACACCCGCGCCGACAGCCGGCAACC
>Ga0105050_10004330_pt1 | contig 18947 bp, 16 predicted proteins | sample FRY01_FD_78088 | JGI IMG/M metagenome (GOLD analysis project Ga0105050, IMG submission 78088) | Freshwater microbial communities from Lake Fryxell liftoff mats and glacier meltwater in Antarctica - FRY-01 | ecosystem: Environmental > Aquatic > Freshwater > Ice > Glacier meltwater ... | reverse complement strand
TGAGCGGCTCCGGCCGTTCCTCGAGGCAGGACTGCGGCAGCCCCCCGGGTGGGGAAACACCAAGCGCGTCGCGGTACATGCCGGCGTCTTCGGCGGCGATGAAACGGGCCTCACCGTTGACCCTGACCTTGGCCACCCGGCGCTCCCTGACCAGGTTCTCGACCATTGAGCTGCCCGAGTAGCCCTCGGCTGCGCGCGCCTCGATCTCCGGCAGAGTCAGGTCCCCGATCCTCCTCAGAATCTGCTGGAGGGCGTCGCGGTCCTCGGCCTTGCCGTGTTCGCTCAGATGCTGAAGCGACTCCTCGACCTCAAGCAGCGCGTCCGGCTCGATCAGCTCGCGCAGCTCGTCCTGGCCGAGCAACTCGCGCAGCAGCTCCCGGTCGAGCGAGAGCGCGGTCGCCCGGCGCTCGGCGCTGGGCGTGTCGCCTTCGTACATGTAGGTGGCGACGTAGTCGAAGAGCAGCGAGGAGGCAAACGGCGAGGCGCTCGCGGTCTCGACCTCGACCAGCGAAATCTCGCGCGAGTGGATTCCGCGCAGCAGGCGGTCGAGCGCCGGCAGGTCGAAGACGTCCTGCAGGCATTCGCGGTAGGTCTCGAGGATCACCGGGAAACGAGGGAAGTCCCGGGCGACCTCGAGCAGGCTCTGGGACTTCAGCCGCTGCTGCCAGAGCGGTGTGCGCCTGCCGGGGTACGCCCGCGGGATCAGCAACGAGCGGGCGGCGTTCTCACGGAAGCGGGCCCCGAAAAGGGCCGAGGTACCGAGCTCACGCACGACCAGATCCTCGAGTTCGTCGGGCTCGATCAGCACCAGGTCGCTGGAAGGCGGCTCGTCAGCGTCGGGAAGGTGGATCGCGATGCCGTCGTCGGAATAGATGGCGTCTGCCTCGAGGCCCTCTTCGTCGCGCAGCTTGCGGGCGATCGCCATCCCCCAGGCCGAATGCACCCGGCCACCGAAGGGCGAAAGCACGCAGAGGCGCCAGTCGCCGATCTCGTCGCGGAAGCGTTCGATCACGATCGTGGTGTCGGACGGGACCACCCGGGTCGCCTGCTGCTGCTCCTGCAGGTAGGCGACCAGGTTGCGTGCGGCGAGCGGGTCGAGGTGGTGGGTCTTTTCGAGCTCGACCGGGTCGGCCTCCACCGCCTCGCGACTGAAGGCTCCGATCGCCTCGCCGAGCTCGGCCGGCCGGCCGATGCCGTCGCCGCGCCAGAACGGGATCGCCCCCGGCACCCCGGGGGCCGGGATCACGATGACCCGGTCGCGGGTGATCTCCTGGATCCGCCAGCTGGAGGCTCCCAGCAGGAAGACCTGCCCGACCCGGGCCTCGTAGACCATCTCTTCGTCGAGTTCACCTACCCGGCGGCCGTCGGGCAGGTGGACTCCGTACAGGCCACGGTCGGGAATGGTTCCGGCGTTGGTGACCACCAGAGAGCGGGCGCCCTTGCGCCCTTCGATCGTGCCCTCGGTGCGGTCCCAGACCAGCCGCGGACGGAGTTCAGCGAAGCGGTCTGACGGATAGCGGCCGTCGAGCATGTCGAGCACGTTCTCGAACTGCTCCTTCGAAAGCTCGGCGAAGGGTGCCGTGTCCTGGACCAGAGCGAGTGCCTCGCCGGTCCCCCACCTGTCGAGCGCGGCCATCGAGACGAGGTGCTGGGCGAGCACGTCGAGCGGGTTCGCAGGGATCACCGTCTCTTCGATCTCGCCGTCACGCATGCGCTGGACAACAACGGCGCTTTCCAGGAGGTCACCCCTGAACTTGGGGAAGATCCGGCCCTTCGAGACTTCACCGAGGCCGTGACCGGCCCGCCCGATCCGCTGGAGTCCGCGGCTGACCGACTTGGGTGATTCGACCTGGATGACCAGATCCACCGCGCCCATATCAATGCCGAGCTCGAGCGAGGAGGTCGCGACCAGGCAGGGGATCTGACCGGACTTGAGCTGCTCCTCGACCTGGGTCCGCTCTTCGTGCGAAAGGGAGCCGTGGTGGGCCCGGGCAAGCGGCAGCTCCGATTCTGCTTGATCGAAGTGTGCGCCCGGGATCTCCGTCGTTATGGCGGATTCGGTGGCTGTGGGGTGGGGATCCTCTCCCGTCCGGCCGTCCTCGTCGAGCTCGTTCAGCCTCTGGGCCAGTCGCTCGGCGGCCCGGCGGTTGTTGACGAAGATGATGGTCGAGGTGTGCTTCCTGACCAGTTCGAGCAGCTCCGGGTAGATCGCCGGCCAGATCGAGTGGATCTGGCCGGTCCCCGCTTCCTCACCGGCCGGCCCGTTCGCACCCGGGTTGCTCATGTCCTCGAGCGGCACGACGATCTCGAGGTCCAGCTCCTTTCGCTGGCCACTGTCGACGATCGTGCACTCCCGCTTCGGTCCTACCAGGAACCGGGCGATCCGCTCGAGCGGGCGCTGGGTCGCCGAGAGACCGATCCGCTGGACCCGACGATCCGACGCGGGGGCAGGGTCGTCCGGTTTGGAAACCCCGCCGGATCCGGAGTTTTCGGCCGTCGCCTCGTCTTCTCCGGTGCCGTGCCGGACCAAGTGGTCGAGCCGCTCGAGGGTCAGTGCGAGGTGTGCGCCGCGCTTGCTCGCGGCGACAGCGTGAATCTCGTCGATGATCACCGTCTCGACCGAGTGGAAGATCTCACGCGCCCCCGAGGACATCATCAGGTAGAGCGACTCCGGGGTGGTGATCAGGATGTCGGGCGGGTTGCGCCTCATGCGGGCGCGCTCGGACTGAGGCGTATCGCCGGTGCGAAGTGCCACGGACACGTCGGCACCCACCCCCCGCAGCGGGGCCTTCAGGTTGCGCTCGATGTCGTAGGAGAGGGCCTTCAGCGGTGAGACGTAGATCAGCTTCACTCCGGGCTCCCGGTCCGGATTGCGGGTCAGGCTGTCGATCCCCCAGAGGAAGGCCGCCAGCGTCTTGCCGGAACCGGTCGGAGCGCAGATCAGCGTGTGTTCCCCGGAGGAAATCGCCTGCCAGCCGCGACCCTGGGCCGGGGTCGCCGCCTCAAAGGAAGCTTCAAACCACCGTCTGACCGCGGGGGTGAAAGGAGCGAGAGGATCCTGGGTCGGTTTCGGCGCCATGCTTAAACCCCGAAGGTTAGACCCCGCCGGGACCCGGGCGCAAGCGATGGTTGGCTGGCTGCGCTCAACGACGGCCGCGCTCAGGCGTTGCCGGACACCCGAAGCTTCGTCAGCCCGCGGCCTCGTTCGCCTGAGCTCGCTGGGCGAGGTAGCTGGTCAGCCCGTCCTGCCAGGAAGGAAGCTCGATCGCGTGGGGTATCTCGCTCGCAAGCGCCGAGTTGGCCGGACGGGTCGCGGCACGTCCGAGCATCTCGCTGGTCGCGCCCATCGTCGCCACCTCCATGCCGGCCCGTTCGAATATCTCGCGGGCGAATTCGTACCAGGAGCAACTGCCGCCGGCTGCCATGTGGTGGAGGCCGAACGAGTCCGAGTCGAGCAGCCGGATCAGACCGTAGGCGAGGTGCCAGGTGTAGGTCGGCGAAGCAACCTGGTCGTGGACTACCAGCACCTCCCCTGCCTCGCCCAGTCTGAGCATGGTGTCGACGAAGTTCGACCCGCCGATACCGAACAGGCCGGAGGTTCGAACCACGAAGGACCTGCGGTTGGCCTCGACCGTCGCCTGTTCGCCGGCCAGTTTGCTGCGCCCGTATACGGAGAGCGGAGCGGGCAGGTCACTCTCAACGTAGGGGCCTTGCTTACCGCCGTTGAATACGTAGTCGGTCGAGACGTAGAGGACCTTGGCGCCCACCTTTTCGGCCATAACGGCGACATTTCCCGCCCCGACCGCGTTGACCTCGAAACAGTTCTGCTCATCCGACTCGGCACCGTCGACATCGGTCCAGGCGGCGGAGTTGATGACCACGTCGGGACGGTCGATGTTCAGACGGCGCCGAAGCCTCTCGGGGTCAGTCACATCGAGGCCGACGTGCTCGTATCCGGTGACCTCGTGTCCGGCGTTTTCGGCCGCCCGCATGATGTCTCTGCCAAGCATGCCACCCGCTCCAATGATCAGCAGCTTCATCAGATGATCTCGATTTCCGAGCGGTCGCCGACCAGCATCGTCAGAGTCCTCGCAGGACCGTCGCTCTTGACTACCCTGACCCGCCGTCCCAGCAGGCTGGCTTCCATCCGGCTGGGCAGATCCTCGACAACCGAATCAGCGAGCACGATCGAGTGCTCGATCTCCGCCCTCCGTACTTCCACGCGGTCGCCGAGCGAGGTGTAGGGGCCGACGTAGGAATCTTCCACCAAAGCGTCACGGCCGATCACGGCCGGGCCACGGACCAGCGAGCGCCTGACCACCGCCCCCTGTTCAAGCACTACCCGGCCCTCGAGCTTCGAATCCTCGCAACGGCCTTCGTTCGAAGACGCGATCTCGTCGAGCACCAGCCGGTTGGCCTCGAGCATGTCCTCGAGCCGGCCGGTGTCCTTCCACCATCCGGCGACGATCCTCGAGCGCACATCGCCGCCGCTGTCGATCAGCGACTGGATCGCCTCGGTGATCTCCAGTTCGCCGCGCGCCGAGGGCTCGAGGTGGCGCGCCGCCTCGACGATCTTCGGCGAGAAGAGGTAGACGCCCACAAGCGCCAGGTCGGACGGCGGATCCTCGGGCTTCTCAACCAGCCGGACGACCCTTTCGCCGTCGAGTTCGGCGACGCCGTACGAGCTCGGATCGGCAACCCGGGTCAGCATGATCGAAGCATCCGGCCGCTGTTGTTCGAAGTCGGCCACGATGTCGGTGATCCCCTCCCTGAGCAGATTGTCTCCCAGGTACATTGCGAAAGAGGATTCACCCAGGAACTCCTCCGCGGTCAGGACGGCGTGGGCAAGCCCCGCCGGCTCCGGCTGGACGATCCAGGTGACCGCGGCGCCGAAAGCCGAGCCGTCCCCGACCGCTTCGCGGATCTCGTCACCGGTCTCCGGGGCGATGATGATTCCGATCCGGGTGATGCCGGCCGCGACCAGAGCTTCGATGCCGTAGAAGAGCACCGGCTTGTTGGCCACCGGCACCAGCTGCTTGGCCGAAGTGTGGGTGATCGGCCGCAGCCGGGTTCCGGCACCGCCGGAAAGGATCAGTCCTTTGAGCTCGCTCATCGCGTCTAAAGCTACTTGGATTGGCGAACGGGTCCGGCCGGGTCAGTAGACGCCAGCGAGCTTGCGGTGATCCCAGCTGATCGTCCGGACCGGCTTGAACTGGAGCACCGTGCGCTTCGGGGCCTGGGCCCTGAACGCTTCGGTCGCATCGGGGGTCACTTCCTGCCCTTCCGGCGCGTACCTGGTCACCAGTTCAGTCGCGAAGTCAACAACCAGCCCGGTTTCCTGGTGGCAAACCGTCTCGCACTCCATCTGCACACCACGCAGCTCGGCGTACTCGTCTCCTGCCTCGATCAACACGCTCGCTCTGGGATCCCGCTCAAGGTTCTTGATCTTCTGTGATTTGGTGAAAGTCCAGGACCAGATCTCCCCGTCCCGGACTACGTACCAGAGCGGCATCAGGTGAGGCCATCCCCGGGGACCGAAGCTGCCGACCACGGCCACCCGCTCCTGGTCGAAGAAGTCAAGTCTCTCGGCCTCGTCCATCTCAATCAGCTTGCGACGGTTCATGTGGACCCGAGTCTATTTGCCTCCGGCTCCTTCCTGACCAGCCGCATCGGCGCGACTACTCGCCGAGATCGTCCGGCAGGCGGCCTTCGCTGGCCAGTTTCTGAAGGTGGGCTTCCATGACGACCGCGGCCGCCGGGCGAAGCAGGTCCGGCACGTCGGACCAGACCTCTTCCAGCAGTGACATGCGTGAGCGCTCACCACGCGCGAGTGCTTCAACCAGCCCCCTCTCCCGCGACTCCCGGTGCTCCAGGTACTCACTGATCTTTGCCGCCGGGTCGGTGATCCAGGGACCATGACCCGGACAGATCAGTCCGGGCTCGCGGGCCGCGACCAGCCGCAGCGAGTCCATGTAGGCCGCCAGCGAGCCGCCATCAGGGGGAACATAGGTCGAACCCCAGCCGAGGATCAGGTCCCCGCTGAAGCAGATCCCGTCGTCGGTGAAGAAGCAGAAGTGATCGACCGCGTGACCGGGGGTCGCGACTGCGGTCAGCCATGAACCGCCCGGCCCGGGACCGCCCTCGGCGGGGTCCCGACCGGAGCCAGCTTCCCGGTCGGAGCCAGCTTCGCCGGTGCCGACCTCGAAGCGCCGTCCGTCCGCCGGTTCAACCACTTCGATCCCGAGTGGGGCGACCGCACCGGTGTGGTCGTTGTGGGAATGGGTAAGGAGAACCCCGGCTGCACCGCCGCGCTCCCGGATGGCCGTCTCCACTGCCGCGACATGCTGCTTGTCATCAGGGCCAGGGTCGATCACCCAGCAGGGGTCAGTCCCGACGAGGTAGGTGTTGGTGCCGGTCAGGGTCATCGGACCGGGGTTGTCGGCCAGCAGCCGCAGGATCTCCCGGTGCCCGGGCGCCTTGCTCACCGGCTCCATCTGATCTTCAGCGGCGAAAGTCACGGATCCAGACTACGCCGCCGGGCACTACGCACTCCGGATCAGGCGGCGAGTTCGCGGCCGATGGCCTCGCGGGCCTCGGGCGGGTCAAGTACGACCAGGTCGCCGGCCCCGCGCAGGATCTCCCGGACCAGCCAGGAAGTACCGGCATAAGGCAGTTCAACCACTACCGAGCCGTCGGTGAGCTCTTCGACCACATTGCGTTCCTCACGCAGCCAGCGGGAGCGCTCCGGTGATACCCAGACCCGGGCCACAGAAGCCTCGGGCACCTTGCCGTCAGTCATCCAGCCCTCGACCCCGGCCAGCTCAGTGGCTTCCGACCGCGGCTCAAAGGTGCGGTCGGTGATCGTCGCCTCTTTGATCCGGTCCAGCTTGAAGTGGCGCATCGCGCTCCGGTCCGGGTCGTAGCACTCCGCGTACCAGCCCTCGCGACCGTTCTCCAGCCGGTAAGGCTCGACCGTGCGCTGGGAGAATGTGTCTTCGTTTTCCTTGTAGTAGTTGAGTTCGAGCACACGCCGCGAGGCGATCGCCTCGTTGACCACACGCGCTGCCTCCGCTCCTCCGGATTCGACCGCGATCGCCAGACCCTCACGGGCCGGATCGTGACCGAGCGTCTCGATGATCTTGCCCCGGGCAGTGTCGAGCCGGGCCTGGGGCATGTGGTCACCGACCAGGTCGATCGCGGCGACCAGCGCCTTGGCTTCGAGCGGCAGCAGCCGGGCCGGGCGGGCGAACGAGTCGCCGTAGGGCTCGGAATCAACTTCGATTGCGTCGCCCTTGATCTCGGCGTACAGGACGTAGGTGCCGCCGCCGAAGTTGACCACGTTGAGCACATCGACGTCGTCGCGCAGCTCCTCCTCAGAGAGTTCGAGCAGCGAGCACAGCTCCTTGACCGAAAGCTTCTCCCCTTCCTTGGCAGCACCGATCAGCATCCCGGCGAGGGTGACCAGCCGGCCGAAGCGCTCGGGGCGGATCGCCGCAGAAGTGCGGTCCTTGCTGCGCTGGCGACGCTCCTTCACGGGCGGGGCGACCGGCTCCGCCGAATCGGCGATCTTGAATCCATTTACGTGGCGGTCACGCAGCAGCGAAATCCTGTCCCGTGCCACCTCCCTTAGGGCGGGTGGGTCGAGGACCTCGGCGTTCTGACGCCACCTGAGCACCCAGGCGAGCAGTTCACGTTCGCTGGCGTAACTGGTTTCGAGGACGATCCCGTCGCCTTCGACTCCGTCTGCGGCGGTGGCCGGCCTGACCGTGCCGTGACGGCCGAAGTCGCGCTCGATAAGCCAGGCGATCCGTTCACGGAAGAAGATCTTCGCGGTGCCTGCCGGCTGGCCGAGTTGCCAGTCAGCGAGGTAGGCGTAGTCACGCCGCTCGAACTCCTCGGGTGGGGTGAAGTCATGTTCGGACTTGGTCGCGTAGCCGACCTTGCCCTGAATGCGGGAGAGCCGAAAGACCCGGACCGCGTCCCTTTCATGGGAGTGAGCGATCAGGTAGAACTGCCCACCCCGGAAGACCAGGTGGTATGGATCTACCCTGCGAGAGCCGATTTCGTCCCGCTCCATCGTGTGGTACTCGAAGGTGACTGTCTTGTGGCGGGATATCGCAGTCTCGATCCGCGCCAGCCGCTGGGTCAGCTCGCGGGAAGAGGTCGAGGCGAACTTGGCCATCGAGACCGGGGTGTTGTCCGGATCCGAGAGTGGATTCGGATGGCCCCAGGCAACCTGCTGCAGAGCCAGCCGTAGCGGCTCGGCATATGCAAACTCACTTTCGGTGAGCAGGCTGAGCGAGGTCCGCAGCGCGGCCAGTTCGTCGTCGGTGAATTCGATCGCCGGCAGGTAAAAGTTCTCCGGCGGCAGTGAGTAGAGCTCGGCCTCGAAGAAGCCGTCGCCCGGTCGGTCCACCTTGAGCTCGATTCCGAGGCTGTCGAGTTCGGCCCGGTCGGCGTAGAAGCGGCGCGCGAAGGCGTCTTCGTTCATCACGCTGTATCCCTCTACTTCCCGCTTGATCTCCAGGGCTGAAACGGGCCTGCCCTGAGCCATCAGGAAAGAGATCAGCGAGAGCTGCCGAATGAGCTTCTCTGTGTCCTTTGCCATCAACGGTTGACAATACCTGCGGGCGGGTAGTCCGCCCGTCTGCCAGCGCCCGTTTTCCACCATTTCTGCGCAATTTGGGCTGCTAATTGACCTGCGTTTCACAATGGTCAACTTCGGTGCTCCCCCGACCAGGCAAGGTCGGCCCCGGTCTGCCTGCCTTTCGTCCCCCGGCGGCCCACGCGCCTGCAACCATGGTGCTCGGCTACCGGCGTGGTCGGGCGGTCCGGTCGGTCATTGACCGGAGCGGAGGGCCCGGCGCTCGGCGTAACGCTCGGAGCGCCCGAGCGCCTCCTCCCGGTCCATGTACGGGACCAGCAGGGAGAAGAGGATGTCGGGCCCGACTTCGGGCAGGTGCAGGGTGCGCTCGCCGACTATCTCGGCCCGGATCACGACCGCGGCACCGCTGACTGACATCGTCGCGATCGACCGCGGCACTTCCTCCCGGTCCGGCATCCGGGTACGGCCGCCATCGACGAAGTTGGCGATCAGGCGGACCGCGGAAAGGTATCGCTCGAGCGCCGAGGGGCCGGCCGAGAACATGTCGACGATGCACATGCGGGCGAAGGCCGGTTCAGCCGCGAGGAAGTCCAGTGCAGCCTCAATTCCGAGTTCGATCTGTTCGGGCCAGGTCAGGGCGGGGTCCGCACAGGCCTTGATCACCTCGGTGACGAAGCGACCGAGGATCGCGTCGTAGGCCGCGAGGAAACACGCTTCCTTGTCGGGGAAGATTTCGTAGAAGGTAGACCGCGATACCCGGGCATGGGCCACTATGTCGGCGACGCTGACGTCGGCGTACCTCTTCTCGGCGCAGGACCGGGCCATGGCGTCGAGCAGGCGGTCCCGCTGGGATGTCACCACGAACTCGCGGGGGAGGTTGTGGCGGCCGGAGGGCAGCGGCACGCCGGACACGTCCGTGGTGCCCGCCTGGTCTGCTGTGGTGACCCCGTCGCTCACTCCGAAACCCCGGTCGCCATCATCGCCTCAAGAGCGGTCTGGTGACCCATGTAGGGCACGACAGCGAGGTAGATCATCTCCGGCAACAGCTCCGGCAGCAGCTTCGCGTTGCCGGCCGAAGCCTCGTTGAAGATCAGGGCTGAGATCCCACCGACGATCACACGGGAGCTTTCACCGGGCACCCGCTCGGGGTTGTCAATCAGCTCGCGGCCGGCGTCGAGGAAAGGAAAGAAAGCGCTGACGGCCTGCTGGTACCGGTCGCGGGCCCGGGCGCCGGCGCCGAAGCCCTCGACGATCCCGACCCTGACGGCTACCGGGTTCTGAGCGAGATACCTGAGCAGACTGCGGATACCGCTCCGCAGCCGCTCGATCCAGTCACCGCTGTTGTCGGACGCGAAGCCTTCGGCGACGAAAGCGAGCATGCGGTCCATGACCGTCGCATAGGCCGCGACGAAGCAGTCTTCCTTATCGGCGAACTGCTCGTAGAAGGTTGCCCTTGAGACCCCGGCGGTCGAAATGATGTCGGCTACGGTGGTCTCGGCGAAGCCCTGCTCGGCGACGACCCGAATCATCGCCTCGACCATCCGCTCGCGCTGGGAGCGGACCACGACGTCCCGCGGCAGGCCGTGGCGGCCGCTGGGCAGCTTGCTGCGTGCTTTGATTTCGGATTCCTTTTCCGACTGCTTCATCAGTACCTCTGCTGGGTGAACCTTGAACGGTACGGTACGGTACATGATAACCGGAGTCGGACAAGCGACGGAGCCTGTGCCTAGACTGCACGGAGTGACCGCCGCACCGGACAGCCAGAGCCGACCTTGAACGTCGGAATCATCGGCCTCGGCTACGTCGGGTTGCCCCTCGCCGTAGCCTTCGCTCAGGAGGGCGACCAGGTGATCGGGCTGGATCTCGATCCGGTGAAGGTCGACTCGCTCAACCGGGGCGAAAGCTACATCGAAGACGTCGACTCGGAAGAACTCTCCCGGCTCGGCGGGTTGATCGAGGCGTCCGGAAATGCGGCCGAGCTCGCCCGCTGCGAGGCGGTGATCATCTGTGTGCCCACGCCGCTCACCGGGTCGCGGGAGCCGGATCTCTCCTTTCTTGAAAGTGCAGCCCGGATGCTCGCCGGCGTTTTGAAGCAGGGGCAGATCGTGATCCTCGAATCGACCACCTACCCCGGCACTACCCGTGACCTGCTTGCGGGAGCTCTCGAGAGTTCCGGGCTTAAAGCAGGAACCGATTTTCACCTCGCTTTCTCACCCGAGAGGATCGACCCCGGGCGAACCGACTTCACCGTCAGGACGACCCCGAAGCTGGTCGGCGGACTGACCCCGGAGAGCACCGAGGCGGCGAAAGCCGTCTACGAGCGCATCTGCGACCGGGTGGTTCCTCTGTCCGGGCCCGAGGCGGCGGAACTCTCGAAGTTGCTCGAGAACATCTTCCGCTCGGTCAACATCGCCCTGGTGAACGAACTGGCTCAGCTCTGCGACCGCCTGGGGGTGGATGTCTGGGAGGTGATCGACGCTGCTGCGACCAAGCCGTTCGGCTTCATGCGTTTCGAACCGGGTCCGGGAATGGGCGGTCACTGTCTTCCCGTGGACCCCTTCTACCTAGCCTTCAAGGCCCGGGAACACGACTTCTACCCTGAGTTCATCGAGCTTGCCGGCAAGATCAACCAGTCGCAGCCGCTGTTCTGCGTAAACCGGGTCGAACATGTGCTGAACGACAACGGCAAACCGGTAAACGGGACCAGGATCCTGATTCTGGGGGTCAGCTACAAAGCCGGAGTGGGGGACGTGAGGGAGTCACCGGCGATCAAGATCATCCGGCTTCTTGGCGAGCTGGGCGGCGATCTCAGCTACCACGATCCGCACGTTGCGCAGCTCGCCGAAAGCGGGCTTGAGAATTCGGACCTCGACGAAGCTCTTGACCTTGCCGACCTGACCGTGATCGTCACCGCACACCCCGAGTTCAACATCCCGGAAATCGTTGAGAAGAGCGACCTGGTGCTCGATCTGCGCGGGGTCACGCGGGAGATCGACGCCGAGCACGTAACCCGCCTCTAGGCGATGGCCCGTCCCTCCCGAATCCCGCGACTGCCACTTCCGGCCCGGCTGCGGCGGCCCGCCGCGTTCAGCCACTGGCAGCAGATCAAGTCCGACAAGGCGACAGCTGTGCTGGCCGCGGGCACGATCGTGATCGCCGCCGCCGTGGTCATCGGCCAGTATGGCCGGCTCCTGACCAGGCGCACCAAAAGCGCCGACCCCGACGAGACCCTGATCACCTCGGCACCCACGGCTGCCGTCGACACCGTCGGGGTGGCGATCGAGGGATTCAGCGCCGCGCCCCGTCATGAAGTCGTGCTCTTCAATCTGCTGTCGGGGTTCCTTGGATCTTTCGCCCTGGTCCGGCTGGCCACCTGGGCTATCCGGAATGGGCGTGGGCCCTTCAGGAACGTGAGCGTCGGCGGCCGCCACATCCACCACTTCGTCCCGGGGATCCTGATCGCCTTCGCTTCCGGCATCGTCGGCCTGCTCGTGCGTCAGGCCGAAGCCGATGCGAGAGCCGCCTTGACGATGGGCATAGGCATGGGAATGACCTTCGACGAGGCCGCCCTGCTGCTGGACATGCGTGACGTCTACTGGACCCGTGAAGGCCTGCTGAGCGTACAGGTGACCCTTGCCACCGGAGCCGCAATGGGCGCCGCGATCCTCACCATCAGGATTCTGAGTCGCGGCGAACGCCGCCAGGAGGAGGCAGGGGAAATACCCGCCCAGCCCCACGCTTTTTCCCGGCCGGGGCCCGCGCCCGGTACTTCCCGGGCGAACTGAAGACGCGACCGTACTCGGGCGAAGTCCAGACTTCCGGCACGTCAACCTGGGCGCATAGTCCGAGCAGGCATTGCAGGCGGGGACTGAAGTGAGGGCCGCCAACCAGGCCCGATCACAGGTTCAGGGCCAAAAAAATGTCGGGCGGCGGATCGACTCAAGGGAGAGTGAGCCGAACCGCCTGACACCGACGAAGCGCTGCTGAGGGTAGGGAGATCCCCAGTCAACGTAATTTGCAGTCCTCACTTCCAGTGATGGACTTGCATGGACAGCATTGTACACGAAACAACCGAGTTTATGTGTAATCGCACCCTAAAGCGCCCTGACCCGTGAAACAAGGCGTTCTCGGAGCGCGGCATCGGAGCGCGGCATCGGAGCGCGGCATCAGAGCGCAGGATCGATCTGCCAGGTGGCGACGAAGGGACCGTCTTCAGTCGGCCGAGATCCAGACGTTCTGGTCGTGGCCGGGTCCGACGCCGACCAGCGCGATCGGCACGCCGACGAACTCGCTGATGTAGCGGATGTAGTCGAGCGCCTCCTTAGGGAGGTCCGCTTCACTGCGACAGTCGGTTATTTCGGCATCGAAGCCGGGCAGGTCTTCGTACTCCGGAGTGACGTTGTGGAGGATCGACTGGTGGTAGGGGAAGTCCTCGAGCACCGCACCCTCGCGCGAGCGGTAGCGGACCGCGACCCGAATCGTGTCGAGTCCGGCGAGCACGTCCAGCTTGGTCATGGCCAGCGCCGAGGTGCGGTTGAGCCGCACCGCGTACTTCAGCGCAACCAGGTCAAGCCAGCCGCAGCGGCGGCGGCGGCCCGTGGTGGTGCCGTACTCGTGGCCGCGGTCGGTCATGAACTCGCCGGTCTCATCGTGAAGCTCGGTCGGAAAGGGTCCCGAGCCGACCCGTGTCGCGTAGGCCTTGACTATCCCCCAGACCTCGTCGATGTCAGTCGGGCCGACGCCGGCACCGACGCAGGCCGCGCCGGCTATCGGGTTCGAGGAGGTGACGAAGGGATAGGTGCCGTGGTCGAGGTCGAGCAGGGCGGCCTGGGCTCCTTCGAAAATCACCTTGTGCCCGGCGTCGAGTTCGTTCCAGCACAGTTTGGCGGTGTCGGTGATGTACGGCTCGAGCCGGTGGCCGTAGGCGAGGTAGTCCTCAACGATCGAGTGGAGGTCAAGCCGGTCGTCCGGCAGGTGCTCGTCGGAGACTTCAGCCTCCTTCTGGAGCTTGCGGCGCCTGACCGCCAGTTCACGAAGGGCCTGTTGCTTGCTCTCCAGCGCGGCCATGATCTTCTTGCGCAGGATCTTCTCATCGAGCAGGTCCTGAACCCGGATTCCGATACGCAGCGCCTTGTCGGCATATGCCGGACCGATGCCGCGACGGGTGGTCCCGATCGAGAGCTTTCCGAGCTTCAGTTCGTCAGCCGTGTCCAGCAGGATGTGGTACGGCATGATCAGGTGGGCGTTGGCAGAGATCCTCAGCTTGGAGGTGCTGATCCCGGCCCGCCGCAGCCCCTCGATTTCCTCGAGCAGCACCTTCGGGTCGACCACCACACCATTGCCGATCACGCAGAACTTGTCCTCGTGGAGGATGCCCGAAGGGATCAAGTGGAACTTGTACTCCACGCCGTCGCGCACGATCGTATGGCCGGCGTTGTTGCCACCCTGAAAACGGACTATCGCGGAGGCGTCCTTGGCGAGCAGATCGGTGATCTTGCCCTTGCCTTCGTCCCCCCATTGGGTCCCTACTATTACCAATCCGGGCATCAGCGCTGAGTCTACGGAGTGGAGACGCGCACGGTCACTGTCCCGGCGGCTGAAACTGCATGCGGTGGTCTGTCCCGTAGAGCGGCAGCGGGTCGCCGCAGATCTCGACCAGCCGGGAGACGATCCGGTCACCGAGCTGTTCTTCGAGCTGAGTCTGGTCGAAGTTGGTCGTAACCATGACCGACTTCTGGCGCTCGTAGCGCTCATTGATCAGCGCGTAGAGCTGTTCGAGCACCCACTCGGTCCGCTTCTCGGTGCCGAGGTCTTCGAGGTGAAGCATGTCCACCTCGCAGAGCCGCTCGAAGAAGTCGGCGTAGGATTCGTCGCCGGGATCGTTGTCGTATGTCGAACGGATCCGGCCCAGCAGTTTCGGCAGCGAGTAGATCGCGGCAGTGCGTCCGCGTTTGAGGATCTCCTTCGAGACCAGCATCGCGAGGCTGGTCTTGCCGGTACCGGTGTCGCCCATCAGCCAGACGCCACGGCCCTCGGCCAGATTCCGGTCGAAGTCCTGGATCCAGTCGCGGATTGCGTTGACCACGACTGAGTCGATCCCGGTCACCGGCGGTCGGTCGAAGGACACCCCGCGATACCGGGCCGGGATTACCGAGTTGATGCCGGCGCCGCGGGCCCGGGCAAGCCGCGGCTCAAGGCATTCGCACTTGTAGGCCAGGTCGTCCTCACCGAGGATCCAGCCGGAGCCGTCGCACTTGGCGAACGGGCACGGTCCGACCTTGCCGCTACCGGAGGCGGCGATGGCCATCAGCGGGCCTCGGCGCGCTCGGCCCGGACCGCGGGCGCGCTGCCTTCGCCAGTCGGGTGCTCGGGCGCGCGCTCGGCGAACTTCGGGTAGTCCGGCAGGAAAGTCAGGTTGACCGTTCCGATCGGTCCGTTCCTGTGTTTGGAGATGATCACTTCGGCGGTCCCGTCGCGCTCGTCTGCCTTGCGGTAGATGTCCTCGCGATAGAGGAAAGCGACCAGGTCCGCATCCTGCTCGATGTTCCCGGAATCGCGCAGGTCGGAAAGGATCGGGCGCTTGTTGATGCGACTCTCGTTGGCGCGGGAAAGCTGGGAGAGCGCGACCACGGGCACTTCCAGTTCGTTTGCCAGCAGCTTCAGCCCACGGCTTATCTGGCCGACCTTCTCGACCATGCTCACCCGGGATTCATCCATGCGCATCAGTTGGAGGTAGTCGACGATGATCAGGCCAAGGCCTTCCTCCTCCTGCGCGTGCAGGCGCCGGGCTTTGGCGCGAAGGTCGAGCAGTCCGAGGTCCGAGGTAGTGTCGATCCAGAGCGGTGCCTCCTCCAGCCTGTTGCAGGCCTCGACCACCTTGCCCCAGTCGCGCTGGCTGACGTTTCCCTTGCGCAGCCGGTCACCGTAGACCTTGGCCTGGGACGCGATGAAGCGCTGGGCGAGTTCTATCTCGGACATTTCCAACGAGAAGAAGGCGACCGCCCGGTTCTCCCTGACCGCCACGTGCTCGGCGATGTTGGCGACGAAGGCACTCTTGCCGACCGAAGGCCGGGCGGCGATGATGATCAGGTTCGAAGGCTGGAATCCGCCGGTCATTTCGTCCAGGTGAGCGAAGCCGGTCGGGGTCCCGGTCATCTTCAGCTCTCCCTTGGAGAGTTTCTCGAGCCGCTCTATCTCATCGCTGAGCACGTCGTTGATTCGCCGGAAATCCCCCGCCTGCTCCTTGTGGGCGACGTCGAACAGAAGCTGCTCGGCCCGTTCGGAAAGCTCCCGGCCGGAACCCTCCCGCTCTTCAACCCAGGCGCCGATCTGGTGGCTGGTGTCGAGCAGCCGGCGCAGCAGCGCGTTCTCCTTGACGATCTCGGCGTAATGCCTCGCGTTGCCGGGGGCGGGGACCTTGGCCGCCAGTTCCGAGATGTAGTTCTTGCCTCCGGCCGCCTCGGTGAGGCCGGCCGTGGTCAGGGCCTCGTTGACGGTGAGCTCGTCACAGGGCCGGTCGGAGCTGTAGAGGTCGAGCATGACCCCGTAGATCGCGCGGTGGCGATCGAGATAAAAGTCAGCGGCCTTCAGCTTCACATCGTCGACCACCCGGTTTACCGCCGGGTCGCTGACGAGCATCGCGCCGAGGACAGACTCCTCGGCCTCGATGTTTTGCGGTGGTACCCGGGCGGCTATTTCTCTTCGGCGACGATCGTCTTGACCGATGCCGTGGCGCCGCCCGCTACTTCGACCTCGATCATGTAGGTACCGACCTGGTGGATCGGGACATCGAGACGGATCTTGCGCTTGTCGACCTTGATGCCGCGGGCATCACGGATCGCTTCGGCGATTTCCTTGGTGGTGACCGACCCGTAGAGCTTGCCGTCCTCGCCGGCCCGGTGCTGGATCGTCAGAACGGTCTTGGAGAGAAGCGACGCAGACTCGGCGGCTCGGGCGAGTGCTTCCCGCTCGGCCTTGTCGGTGGCCTCCTTGCGGCGGATCGCCTCTTCCAGAGCGCCCGGTGTGGCCGGCTGGGCCAGTCCGCGGGGCTGCAGGTAGTTGCGTAGGTAGCCGGGCGAGACCTCGATCGCGGTCCCGTTTTCACCGAGGCCCTCGACGTCTGCCAGCAGGATGGCGTCGGCCATTACCGCTCACCCACGTACGGCAGCAAGGCGACCTCGCGGGCACGCTTGACGGAGACCGAAAGCTGGGCCTGGTGCTTGCGCGACAGCCCGGTCACACGGCGGGAGCGGGTCTTGCCCTTGTCCGAGATGAAGCGACGCAGGAGCGTGAGGTCCTTGTAGTCGATGTTCTCGGCGGTGATTTTGGTGTACTTGCGCGGGCGTACACGCTCGCTAAAGCGCTTGCCGCGGCGTGCTGATCCTGCGTCTTTTGGGTTAGCCAATTTCTTTTCGTTGCCTTACGTAGTTCCGGCCCGGACGGCCGGGCAATTCAGGGTCAGCAATGGTAGCGATTCGCAGCCCGCCCCGGCCGCCGGCCCGGACCCGCTGGCCCGGACCGGATCAGCTTGCGCTAGAACGGGATGTCGTCGTCCGGCCCGCCACCGGCCGGCGCGAAGTCCCCGGTGTCGGCCGGAACGTCGGCCTGCGGTGTAAACCCGCCGCCCTGTTCGCCGGCTCCGCCGCCCTGTTGGCCGCCTCCGCCACCCGGGGCGGAGCCGTCGCGGGAGCCGAGGAACTGGACCGTATCGGCGACGATCTCAACCGTCTGCCGCTTGCCGGAACCGTCTTTGGCTTCCCACTCGCGCCAGTCGAGGCGGCCGTCGACCGCGACCGGCCGGCCCTTCGAAAGGTAGTTTGAGCAGTTCTCACCCGAGGCGCCCCAGACGGTGACGTTGAAGTAGTTGGGCTTGTCCACCCACTGACCGCTCTGGTCCTTGCGGCGGCCGTTAACGGCCACACGGAGGGTGCAGACTGCGGTCCCGGTCGGTGTGTGTCGCAGTTCCGGGTCGGTGGTCAGGTTGCCCGTAATCGTGACCCTGTTGATGTTCTCAGCCATTGCGTGTTCGCTCCTTATCGTTCTATTCGTGCATCCCAGTGTCGGGGTGCGTGTCGGTTTCGCCTCGCGGTTCCTGACAGCACTTCTGGAAATCTAGCGCGGCGTCTTGACGGCACAAGTGCCCCGGGACCCCGAATCCTCCCCCCGATCGCGCAATCTGCGGCAAAATAACCTGTTGTACGAGTCTGACCGGCTCATCCGAGCCACGCTGGGCCAGAACCTGTCCAGGGCCGCAGCGCGGCAGGGCAGCAGAATAAGTAGCGGCTGGTTAGTAGTCGCGGGAACGGCGACGGGGACGATCGTCGTCGTCTCCCGTGGGCGCCATGACGACCGAAGTGGCCGGGGGTGCCGGCAGGACCGGATCGGCAGGGTCCACCCGGAAAATCCGGAAGCGCACCACACCGTCGGCGATCTTCAGGTTGTGGTCGAGGTCGTCGAGCAGTGAGGTCGGAGCTTCGAAGCGGAACCAGCGGTACTCGGACTCGCTCTTGTGGTCGATTTCATAGGCCATCTCACGGACGCCCCAGTTGTCTTCGTGCAGCAGCGTGCCGGCAGATTCGATCGACGACTTGGCGTCGGAGGAGAGTTTTTCACGGCCTTCTTCCTCGACGTCAGGGTCGAGCATCAGGATGAGTTCGTATTGGCGGGCTGCTTCAGACAAAATCGACGCGGGACTATAACGGGCTTCGGGGGGAGAGACCGCCTCCCCTCGGAGCTGAAGGTCCCATGACTGGTCTGAGAATCGACCGAACGAGGGCCATCAAGGCCGCCGCAGCGGCCGGCATGGCTCTGCTGGCGATCTCCATCCTGCCCGGACTCCTGCGTCCCCCGGCACCGCCCGGGCTGCCTGCGGACGTTGGCTTCGCTCCGTCCGAGACCGCGGGCGCACCGATGCGGGCAGCGGGGGCGGGGCCAGCCAGGCCCCGCAAACCAGCCGTTTCCGACCGACGACGGGCTGAAGTGAAGCGGGCCGGCATGAAAGGTCGGAAACGGGAAGGGGCGGCCCGTTCGCCACCGTCGCCCCCGAGCTCGCCCTCGCCTTCGCCCGCACAGGTGCCAGACCAGGCTCCCGGCCCCTCGACTGCTGCCGGCCCCTCCCCGGACGCCGGCCCGGACGCCGGTCAGGACGCCGGCCCGGCACCGACAGCGTCCATCTACACTCCGCCGCCGGCTTCACCCGCTCCGCAGCCTCCACCGTCGGTTCAGACGGATGGCTCGCAGGAGTTCGCGCCGCGTTGAGCAACCTGCGGAGTCTGGAGCGGCTGACGTCCTTCAGCCCAGGTTGTTCACAAACTGGCGGATCCGGTCGGTGGCCCGGGATGTG
>Ga0105050_10004325_pt1 | contig 18960 bp, 15 predicted proteins | sample FRY01_FD_78088 | JGI IMG/M metagenome (GOLD analysis project Ga0105050, IMG submission 78088) | Freshwater microbial communities from Lake Fryxell liftoff mats and glacier meltwater in Antarctica - FRY-01 | ecosystem: Environmental > Aquatic > Freshwater > Ice > Glacier meltwater ... | reverse complement strand
GAGCAGTATCCAGCGGGTACCAGCCCCCTGAAAGCCATCGAAAAACTGCCCGGCGTAAACTTCCAGTCGGCTGACCCGTATGGAAGTTACGAGTGGTCGACACGTATCGTGGTACGTGGCTTCAACCAGAACCAGTTGGGCTTTACGCTTGATGGTGTGCCGCTCGGCGACATGTCGTATGGCAATCACAACGGTTTGCACATCAGCCGCGCGATCATGTCGGAAAACATCGGACAGGTGGAGCTTTCACAGGGCAGCGGATCTCTGGGTACTGCGTCCACCAGCAATCTGGGTGGATCGCTGGTGTTTTTATCTGCCGATCCAGATTCCGAATTCGGCCTGGACGTGAATGCAAGCGTAGGCAGCGACAGTGCACAACGTGTCTTTGTGCGAGTCGACAGCGGTGAGTTGGGCGAACTCGGAACAAAACTGCGACTTTCTGTGGCCGATCAGACCACCGAAAAATGGAAAGGCTCTGGCGATCAGGAGCAGCAGTACGCCAACCTGAAAATCGTGCAGCCCATCGGCGAGGCGACGCTTACCGGCTATTACAGCTATTCGGATCGCGCCGAGATCGATTATCAGGACATGAGCCTCGAGCAGATCGAAAGGCTCGGTTATGACTGGGACAACTTCTATCCGGACTATGCGCAGGCAATCGCCACCGCGCAGGGGACTTTCAGCGGCGCCGTGAACAACCTCGACGATGCGTACTGGAATGCCTCCGGATTGCGGGAAGACAAACTCGGTTATGTCGGTGCCAACGTTCCCTTCAGCGACACGGTGGAACTCAATGCAAAGGTGTACACGCATACCAATGAAGGGCAAGGGCTTTGGGGCACGCCTTACGTGGCAACCCCCGGCGGCGCGCCATTGTCGATACGCACGACGGAATATGAAATCGATCGGCAGGGTGTGATTGCGGATGTTATTGTCGATCTCGACAACCATGAGATCAGTGCCGGTCTCTGGTATGAAACCAACGACTTCACACAGGCGCGTCGTTTTTACGGCGAACCTTTGCTGACCGCACCAACGCGCGATTTCACGGAGTTCCAGTCGAATCCGTTTTTTACGCAGTGGGAATATGACTTCACCACCGATACGCTGCAGTTCCATGCGCAGGATGCCTGGCAACTGTCCGATGCAATGCGCCTCGAATTCGGGTTCAAGTCCATGCAGGTCGACGTGGAAGCGGAAACCGTGGTTGGCGCCAACAAGACCGGCAAGGTGAAGACTGATGAGGCATTCCTGCCGCAGATTGGCATGGTCTACACCATCAATGATCAGCATGAAGTATTTGGTGGTGTTGCCCGCAATGCCCGTGCACTGATCGGATCTGCGACCGGAACCTCGCCATTTTCGGCCACGCAGGCAGCCTTCGAAGAGATCAAGGACACCATCGAGCCGGAAACCTCGACGTCGTTCGAGCTGGGCTGGCGTTTCCGTAGCGATTCCCTGGAAGGCGTGGTCACTGCTTATTACGTGGAGTTCGAAGACCGGTTGCTGGCCATTCAGCAGGGGTCCGCGATCATCGGCGCCTTCAACGCACTGGCGAACGTCGGCACGGTTGAAACCAAAGGCCTGGAAGCCGGTCTCAACTGGCAGATCAACGATTGGCTCTACTGGTACAACTCCGCCAGTTTCAACGATTCAGTCTACAAAGATGACTTCCTCAATGGCACAACACTGGTGGAAGTCTCCGGCAAGACGGTGGTCGACTCACCGGAGTTCCTGTTCAACTCCGAACTCGGGGTCGAGATGGATCGGTTTTTTGCAAGGCTGCACCTGAAGCACACCGATGATCGGTATTACACCTTCCTGAACGAAGGCGAGGTTGATGCGTTTACGCTGGTCAACCTGTCGGTCGGCTATAGACTGCCAGACCTGGGATTCCTGAAGGAAGTGACGGCCCAACTGGACGTCAACAACCTGACGGACAAGGAATACATCTCGACCGTCGGCAGCGGTGGCTTCAGTAACTCCGACCCGAATGGTACAGGGCAGACCATTCTGCCAGGTGCACCTCGACAGGCCTTCTTCTCCATCAAGGGCGCGTTCTGACAGACGCGTCGACGTTCGCAGTTGTCTCGGCGCAGGGAAGCGCCGGACTTCGCCAGACCGCTGGCCTGGTTTCAGATCTGTCTATCGGCCCTTGAAGGTGGGCTCCCGCTTCTCGACGAAGGCAGCGACTGCTTCCTTGTGGTCTTCGCTCCCTGACGCGCGAATCAATCGTTCTGCTTCCCGATCGATCGCGGTGGCGTGATCCACCGTGAGTGCTTCGTCAAGATTATCCTTCATGTAACGCAGAGCCACTGCGGGACCGTTTGCAAGTCGACGAGCGATCTCCATGGCTACAGGCATCAGTTGTGCGTCGTCGACAACGTGGTTCACCAGACCCAGTTGCTCAGCACGCTCCATGGTCACCCGATCACCCAGCAGCATGAGCTCGCGCGCCCTGGACGGACCCACAGCTCGTGTCAGCATCCAGGCGATTCCGTAGTCACCCGACAATCCAATTCGGGCATAACCCGTACTGACAAAGGCCGAACGGGCGGCTATACGCAGATCACAAGCCAGCGCGATGGCGAGGCCGGCCCCCGCCGCAGCGCCAGGCAGTGCTGCTACAGTCGGTTTGCGCAGACTGGTCAATGCACCGGCGATTTCGTGATGCCGGGTGCGCATGGTCTGGAATCGCTCATCGGCGGTCTGACCGTCATTGCCACGACGGCCGCCCATGCCTTTGACGTCTCCGCCTGAGCAGAACGCCTTGCCGGCGCCGGTCAACAACAGCGCACCTACTTCCGGATCCCGACCGCGTTCAGCGATCTGTTGCCGCAGCGCCTGGGTGAGCGGATCTGACAGCGCGTTGCGCGCCTCAGGACGCTTCAGTGTGATCACAGCCACACGATCAATGATTTCGCACTGCAACTGATCGGTGCCGGTTTCGATCCTGCGCGTGGTCATTCCGGAAATCCGACAAAGTTGGCGACCTCGTCGACCGAGCTGCGGCGTGAAATGACGTTGTTGGCCGGAAAGGAGAAGTCCGGGTAACCAATGGCCACACAGGTCTGGATGATCTGTGTATCCGGGATGCCGGTGTGCTCCCGGACCACCGGCGATTGCATGATGCCCTGGCTGTTGACCACGCAGCCCAGACCCCGCGACCAGGCAGCGAGTACCAGGCTGTTCACCACAGCGCCCGTGTCGAACTGGGCAATGTCGCCGTTCTGCAGTTCCTTGTCATACGTCATCACTACGCAGGCTGGCGCGTCGAATTGACGAAAGCCGCGCAAGACCCAGTCCTGTCGCTTTTCGGTGTCGTGCCGGGCAATGCCCATGGCTTCGAACAACTGGACTGCAATATCGATCTGCCGCTGGCGATGGATACCTTCATAGGCGCCATGGGAACGAATCTCCCGCGAAGGTGGAATCCCCGCCAGATTGCGTTCCGTGTTTTCGCGGCGAATGCGATCCAGCGGCTCTCCGGTCACCACCCAGAAATGCCAGGGTTGGGTATTCATGGAAGAGGGGGAGCGAATCGCCAGCGCGATGATTTCCTCGAGCACCTTGCGAGGTACGGGATCGGGCTTGTAACCGCGAATGCTGCGACGTTCTTTGAGGACGGTGTCGAAATCCACGCGAATTGTCTCCTGTGTAACCGATGAAATAACCAACAGGCACATCTTCCTGATGCTGCCCGAAATCGCAATCCATAAGTGTGCTTTCAGGGCCATCTGCTTTCGTGACAATCCAGGGCGGGTTAGTCTCGCTGTTTTTGGCTACACCACCTTCGGGAGAATCATGAAACGCAATCGACTCGGCCGAAGCGGCATTGTCGTATCCGAGATCTGCATGGGCACGATGACTTTTGGCACCATGGCTGACGAAAAGACCGCCTTCGCCATCCTTGACCAGTGCTTCGAGGCGGGTATCGACTTTTACGACACCGCCGAAAACTACCCGGTACCTCCCGACCCGAGTTATGCCGGCCGCACCGAGGAGATCGTCGGGCGCTGGATGAAGACCAGGCCGCGTGATGCCCTGATCATCGCCACCAAAGTGTCAGGCCCGAGCCATGGGTGGCTCAAGGCCGCAGTGCGTTCCGGCTTGACGACCCTGGATCGGCACAACATCGTTCGTGCTGTGGAGGGCAGCCTGCGCAAACTGCAGACCGACTACATCGATCTCTACCAGACCCATTGGCCGGATCATGGTGCCCGCTACGAGGACGTCATGCTCGCGCTGGACGATCTCGTTCAGGACGGCAAGGTACGTATACTGGGCTGCAGCAACGAAACCACCTGGGGGCTGACCAAAGCACTGGGGGTCTCGCAGATGAACGGGCTCGCGCGCTACGAGACGATCCAGAACAACTTCAGTCTCAACAATCGACGGTTCGAGGATGAACTTGCCCAGGCCTGTCGACAGGAACAAGTCAGTCTGATCCCGTATTCACCGCTGGGTGGTGGTGTGTTGTCGGGCAAATATCAGGACGGTGCCTGGCCAGAAGGTGCCCGGTTCAGCGGGTATCAAAAGGCGGGACCGCGTCAGGCCGCCATGGTGCGACGTTTTGTCAATCAAAAGTCGCTGGGCTCAACCGCCCGATTCAAGGTGATCGCCGATGAGGCTGGAATATCGCTTGTGACCCTGGCAACGGCATGGAGCAAACAGCATGACTTTGTAGCGTCGACGATCGTCGGCGTCACGAAGCAGGAACAGGTGCCTGACATTCTCGCCGCAGCAGATCTGACGCTCAGCGCGGAGGTGATGAAAAAAATTGACACTGTGACCAAGGAGATTCTCTACCCGATGGGCTGAGCACAACTGGACATGAACGGAAATTGACCCAGCACCCGCCGCACCTGAAGGGAGCTCCATGTGATGGAGTGCTCAGTTCTCCTTCGCTGTGCCACTTCTCGCGGAAGTGGCGAGAACTGTTCGATGTTCTGTGTCCATCCGCTGCGCAAGCATCCTCACTCAAGTCCGGATGGCCCATTGCCATGCTTGAAGAATTGATCGAAAAGCAGCTGCTGCTACCCCTGATTGCGGTGGGTGCGCTGGCATTGTCCCTGGCCTGCTTTCGACTCGGATGGGCGATCAAGAGCTTTGGTGCGCGCCGTCGCGAAGCCGCACTGCACAAAGAGGTCCGCGATGCCAGGACCTCGGTACCTCTGCTTGAATCAAACATCCGCAGTCGCGAACAACTGGTGGCGCGTTTGCAGGATGAGTTGCAGTCGCAGAAAGAGCGATCGGTGCAACTGCAAAGTGAACATGCGGAGCGGGAACGCCAACTGAAAAACGCACTGACCGAAGTTCGTCATCTGACGCATGAACTGCGTGCAATCAAAGGCAAGTCGGTTGATTCCAGCGATATCGATCTCGAAATGCTCGCTGAAGCGGCTGACGCTGCGTCTGGAGCCTTGTCACCACTGGCTGGGAAGCTGAGGGTGACCGAACAACTCTATGACAAGCTGAAGATGGCATTGATCGAACGATCAGAGCGTATTGAAGTGCTCGAACAACTCGTGAAGGAAGCAGAGAGCGGGAATTCTTCCGGTGATCCTTCAATGCTCTCAGGTCAGGAGATTGACGCCTTGCAGCGACAACTGGATCAACGTAATCGTTCGATAGTCGAGTTGAACGCCCAGGTTGCACAACTCAAACAGGAAAAGGATATGGTTGAGGCGCTGGCACAGAAGCGCAGCAAATCCAACCGTTCGTTGAAGGACTCCAAATCGGATGTGGAGGCGAGAAAGCTCGAACTGGAGCAGGCTGTGGAGGCTCACCAGAAGACCATTTCAGATCGTGAGCTGTCTATCCACCGGTTGCTGAGCGAAGTGCAGGTGGTGCGCAAGAATCTGCGCGACAGCGTCGAAGAAGCGCATCGGTTGAAGCGCGCCAATCAGGCCAGGGATGAGGCACTTGCCGAAGCCATGGAGACAGAGCAATCGCTTGAGCAGACAATTGCCCGACACGAGGCAAAGCTGCGGCTTGCGCAGGACGAACTGGAAAGGGCTCATGCATCGGTGGCTCGCCTGCGGCAGGCGTTGGCGGATGTCATGCAACTGTCGCAGGCACAGCCAGTCACACCGGAAGATTCACCACTTCGTTCAGCAAATCCTGCTGACCACAGTGCAGCGCTGCAGGCAGCCGTGGATGTGAGATTGCCTGTTTTCAACGACCTGGCGACAACGCTTGAAGCGCAGCATCGAGCGCATGAGGCCAGCGAGTCCAACAGCCAGCCGGCACCTGTTCAGACGGACCAGTTTGCGCCAACCAATGGTCTGAATCCGCGGCAGATCGGTGGTGTTCGAAGCGATTCCTGACCAACCGCGCGGACCCCGTGCCGCAGCATTCACGCATCAGTCGCGATTGAGGCATACTCCGGTCAGCGTGCGCCGAACTGTCGGCAACAAGTCGGTTGGTCCAAAGTGATTGCAGTCCTCTTCCTGTTACTGATTCTTGGTGCTGCCTTTCTGCCCCAGCTATGGGTGCGGCGCGTCATCCAGAAGCACTCGGGAGAACGGATGGATTTTCCGGGTACGGGCGGTGAGTTCGCGCGGCATCTTCTGAACCGACTCAATCTGGAGTCTGTCGTCGTTGAGCCGACGATGCTGGGGGATCACTATGATCCGTCTACCCGGACGGTGCGTCTCAGCAAGGCGAACTTTGAAGGCAGATCGTTATCTGCGGTGGTGATTGCGGCGCACGAGGTGGGACATGCCATGCAGGACGCATCCGGTTATCGTCCGCTGCAGACACGGACACGATTGGCAATGCTCGCGGGCAAATTCGAAAAAGTGGGTGTCTGGATGATGGTCCTGGCGCCGGTGATGGTGATTCTGGTTCGCTCACCGGCCGTGGTGGTGATTGAGATTGGTGTGGCAATGATCATCCTGTCGATGTCCCTCGTCATGCATCTGGTGACCTTGCCGGTTGAACTCGATGCCAGCTTTCGCAGGGCAATGCCGTTGCTTGCGGCGGGGCGTTACCTTGACGATAAAGACCTTCCGGCTGCACGATCCATTCTGCGTGCTGCAGCATTGACCTACGTAGCCGCCGCGGCGATGACGATGCTGAATGTGTCACGCTGGTTGCGAATACTGCGTTTCTGACGACTGGATTCAGGCGCCATGAATTTCCAGGGAAGTTCTGCTATTCCATGCTGACCTACGCACCAGCCATCGAAACCTGACCAGGACATTGATCGTGGTCCCAAGGCGATGTTCACCACCGACTTCTGCCAATGCGCCGCGTGCTTCGAGCCACGTCAGTTCGCCTTGAATCTCCAATGCTCGGTTGTTTGTCCAGCGAAACCGTGCAGCCATGCCGGCCAATAGCAGATCCGGTCCAGCGGTGAACGCAGGCAGCAAAGGTCTCCCGCCGGGATCAGCAAACGCCGTGTCCCTGGAGACCCGCCACACCCATTCTCCACCCAGACTGGCGCGTAATCCCTGAATGGGCTCAAAGGAAATTTCCGGGAAGACACCGAGCGCATTGGTTGCTCCGTAGTCGCCGCCACGGCCCAGGTAGGCCATGATCGGGTGCAGCGTCGCCCACGATTCGTTTGCCGGGGTACTGGAACGATCACCCGAGGCGCCGTCCACTCGTAACGTCAGTGCAATCGCTCCGGGTACTGCAAACTTTCGCGTAACTTCGCTGGCGAATGCCCAGGCATCGATGTCCTGTCGGTTGGTTTTCCCGCTCTGCACGCCTAATTCTCCGGACAACGTCCAAGGCTCGCGGCGCCACGTTTGCCTGAGGATCATGGTCTGGCGACGTTCCGGCCCTGCCCGTCGCGGAAACAGACCGATGTCGCTCCATTCAGTCAACCAGTAGAGACCGAAGTCGGAACCTGCCAGGCGTTCAAAGCCCCCTTCGACAAACACGCCGGCGAGTTCCGCGCGTCCCAGGTCCCGGGTATCAAAAAACGCCGCGATCGGCATAAAAGCGTTTGCCGATGAACACGCGTCCGCGTTGGCGGCTTCCTCGTTGGCTGCCTCCTACCCCGCATTATTCATGAATAATGCGGGCTAGATAGTGCAGTGCGACTGCGTCATGAACCAGTTGTGCGTTAAAAACATCTACCGGGATCAAGAGCCGTGAAGAAGACTGGAACAGGTCCTGTCTCCCGACGCGCATCGACAAAGCAGTGTTGAACTTCCGGTCGAGGAAGCCTCGCTGCAGAACCAGCGTGCTCTTGTCAAATATTCGCGGAGTCTCGCGACCAACCTGATCCCATGAACCGATCTGCATGAAAAGACGAACACGGTTATCGATGCCCAGGGTGCTGTGCAGGAGCAAGCGAAGGTTTGCGGTTTCGAGTGATTCCTTGTCACTCAGGCCAAAGTCCGTGGTATGCCGAAGCTCTGTCCGCAGACGTGATTCACCACCAAGCGACAAGGCCACCGCACCACGAGCCGGAAATTGCAGGTTCTTGAGAGAAAGTGGCATGTTTCCGTCGGGATTCACCCAGGACCAGTCTTCCACCCACCGTTCTGCCGCAAGCGTCGTGGTGTAGGCAGGCTTGTCAGTCGATTGCGCAGAACGTTCCGAAGCCTGCATGTCAGACATCCAGCAGAGCATCAATCCGAAGCAGATGACTGTTTTGGCAGGCACAGTGGCGAGAGATTTTCCGGGAGGCTCTCAGGCCCTCGTACGCCGCCAGGCGCCTAGGTAAACCGATGCGGCGGTCACCATTCCATAGATCACCATGCCTGCAGCAAGGCAGCCATAGACGTAACCCAGGGATTGATCAAAAAACCTCACTCCGATTCACGCACCGCCCACAGCCGTGAGAAAACGCAGCACGGTCGCGATGACCGGCCAGATGACTGTGCCTGCGCCTTGCGAAGCGAAGTACAGCGACAAACCGATGCCCTGGAACAGAAAGGCCGGTCCGACAATCTGCAGGTAGGATTCGCCCGCGTCCCAGGCCGCCCCGGTGTCTGTAAACAACCCCAGCCAAAGACCGGGGAAGAGCGCAAACGTCAGCCCGACAAGACCTGTCAGGAATGCGGCGCTGCCGGCACCCGTCCAGCCGATCTGCTCGGCTCGACCGATCTGACCGGCACCGACGTTGGTGCCGACCAGAGAAGTCATCGCCGAACCCAGCCCGAAAACCAGTGGGACGAGAAGAAACTCCAACCGGGCGACAATGCCATATCCAGCTAATGCCGCCAGCCCGAACTCACTGACAAGCACGTTCACGAGCATGATCGTCAAGACCACAAAGATGGGGGAGAGTGACGCCAGCAGTCCGACCTGGAAGATTGCGCCGAACAATGATCTGCGCACCACAAACGCCAGCCGATTCAGTCGGGGTGCTGTTGGACGCCGGAGCAGGTACACCAGAAGCACCACGGTCGACAAGGTGGAAATGATGATGACGCCCAGCGCAGCGCCAGGCAGTCCCATCGCCGGGATGCCCGGACCACCAAGAATCAGGCTGCCCGCGAGAGGTACCTGCACCAACGCACTGCCGATCATCAGCAGCGCAGGAAACTTCATGTTGCCGCTACCTCTGACCACGGCACTGAGCAGGGCAAAGGTCCAGATTGGAATGGAGCCGGCAAACAGCAAGGCACCATAGGCATGGGCTTCCGTGATGACAGCCTCAGGCGCTCCGGTCTTCAGGAGTAACCAGTCTCCGCCCAGGAAAAAAAGCAGGAAGAACAGCAGCCCCGCAGCCACGCCGATCATGAGTGCATGCCAGCCGAGCGCTTCGGCGCGGGCTTCGTCTCCGGAACCCAGTGCGCGTGCAATCGCACTGGACACCGCACCACCCATGGCGCCATTGGCCAGCATCTGCATCAGCATCAGTGCAGGAAACATCAGAGCGATTGCGGCGAGAGGTGCCATACCGAGCTGTGCGATGTACCAGGCTTCGGCCATGCTGACACTCGCCTGCACCAGGAATGCCAAAGCGTTTGGACTCGCCATCCGTAACAGGAGTCCAAACGGCGGTGCATTGAGTATCTGTGCCGTGACTGCTGAGCGAGGGTTGCTGCCCATTCGCGATTCAGGTGCAATTACACCTTTTTGGTTGAAACTGGTTCTGGTGCTGGTGGTGTTCACAGGGTCTCCAGTCGTTAACGAGTCAGACGTCGCAGGGTTCGTAATGCGTCTTCGAGTTGCTGCCAGGCTTCGGCGCCAAAGCGTTCGATCATGCGGGTCTGCGCTGTTTCCCAGAGTCGGCGTGCTTCCTTCAGTTTGTGTCGACCCGCAACAGCAATTGCGACCATTCGTACACGCGCATCTTCCGGATTCTCCGGTCGTTCAACAAAGCCGGCTTCTACCAGTGGACGAAGGTGTCGGGTGAGGGTAGTGCGTTCCATGTAGAGACGATCTGCAAGGACAGTCATCGGCAGGGGGCCGAGGGCGTCCAGCACGCTGAGGATGGGGAACTGGGCTCTGGTCAAGCCGGCTGGCCGCATTTCTTCTGCGTACAGACGACTCACGGCGCGTGCCGTCTTCTGCAGATTGTTGCTGACACAATGTCGAGGGACCAGCAGTTCGTCGATGTTGACCATCAGGATTGCGAACTCTCGCAATTAGGTGTAATTGCACGGTATCAATTTGCAGGCGCCTGCGTCAATCACCAGGAGTGTTTCCCGCATGAGCCCTGGGTACGTCCTGATGGTCAGAAGTGGTCAGAAGTGGTCAGAAGCGGTCAGAAGTGCTCAGCAGAGTGGATTAACTGTCCAGTTACGGTAGAGCGGTTCATTCGAGACCTTCTGAACCGGACCGGTTGGTCTTCGCAGGTAATCCAGTCGCTACGAAACTCTGGTTTGTTGCCGGCTTTGCGCCGGGCCACAAATGGATTGAGTTGACGCTTTGTTGGCTGCAAATTACGCGCAGTCTTGACCAGCACCACATCCCGATATGGATGGAGACGTTCGATGATCAGTTATGCAACGCTCGGCACCAATGATATGGACCGCGCCATCAACTTTTTCGATGCTGTTTTTGCACCGCTCGCGGGCAAACGCGTTTCGACTAGTCCGACGTGGACTGGTTATGCGCGCAAGGGTGATAGCGGTGCAGCGTTTTTTCTGACAACACCATTCAACAAGGAAGCGGCCGATGGTGGCAATGGAGGCATGCTTGCGTTTTTAGCCCCGGATCGCACTGCGGTAGACTCGTGTCACGCCACAGCCCTGGCTCTCGCGGGAAGCTGTGAAGGCCCGCCCGGTGTACGTGAAGGCATGGACCCGGTATTTTATGCCGCGTATGTACGCGATCCGGACGGGAACAAGCTCTGTTTCTATGTTCGAAGATAGAGTTCGAAAACAGCAAGGCCGGGAAGCGCGCTCAACCTGTGTTGCAAGCGCACGGCACACGAGCCGGGTTGGTGTTGAGCAGCCTGTTACTTCGTTTTGTTTTGCCAGGCGTGCCGATAGACGGCCCACTTGCCATCGGCGTTACGGCGCAGGACATCAATGTACCGGGCAGCGGTTCGCTCTGCGGTAAGCGCACCAGGCTGCTGAACACCGACGTCGGCATTCTTCAGCTTGAGATGGATGATGTAGTCATACTCAGCAATCGCAACGTCGCCGATGACTTCAATGACAGGACTGCGCACGACTTCGATCTGGTAGTCCGCGGCAGCAAAAACAGGTTCCAGGAATTTGCCGTAGCCAGCTGAGCCGACGATTGCCTCGGCATCCGGCGGCAGCAATCGAACATTGGTATCGAGCACGGAGACATAGCCTGGAATATCGGCACTTTCTACCGCTTTGCGCCAATTGGCATACAGCGCGTTGATGGCGACAACATCGGCGCTGGTATCGGCTAATGAAGCCTTCATTGTCACGACCTCCAGGACCAGCAGGCCTGCGAAGGCAATTAACATCGAGATTCGCATCATTTCTCCGGTTGAACGTTGCGAGAGGGGCGGGCAGACCTCAGCGCTTATACGCAGCAAGCGCTTAGTCGTCGAGTTTGAGCTTGCCCATTGAACCCAGATTCACTTCAACCCGGATCCGGGCTGCGAGGCTGGTTTGCCAGTCGCGTTCTTCGGGCCAATAGACGATGGGCCAGAACTCCACAAAGAACCAGGGTCGTCCAATGCTGCGACGGTATCGCAGCTGAATGGCGAATTGGTCGTAGCGATCCTGTGGATCTATGAGGAGGTCGCTGTCTCCATATACCGATTCTTCTTCGGACTGACGACGCCACAGTGCCTCATAGGCCAGCACCGATCGGCTGTCGAGGGTCTGAAACAGCGAAAATTTCTGCTCAAGCGTGGGATTATAGCTGTGGTTCTGGAAGTACTGGATTCGTGATCGTGAACGAAGCACAAAATCATCACCATAGGAGCGATCAAATCGTTGCGCCAGGTCATTTCGCCAGCCTGCATTCGCGTAGTAGTACAGACGGTTGGTGGTTTGTCCCTGCCATTCGCCGGCGACCGGGTAGGTAATGCCTGCGTTCACACGGGCGAATTCGTCGACTCCACCGCCTTTGATGCGTATGCCAAGGTCGTAAGAGAGTGCGATGTTGTCACCCATGTTCGTGACCCAGCGGAGCGCGATGTCGTTGTCCTTGGAATCGTCATTGGCGGGTTGGCCGGATTCCTCGGTATCTCCGTCGTTGACCACAAACCGCAGCCGATTCTGCAAACCGGGCATCACCAGTTGCATCTTGATCCTGGGTGAAACATCCCAGCCGGCATTTTGGTAGTGGTCCGCGTCGAGTCGCAGGCGAACGCGCGATTCGTTGTCGGCAAATGTCGCGTAATCATCGGTGACAAAAAACGAGTCTACTCGGCCGATCAGCCCCTGGACCATGTCCTCGGAGCGAGAATGAATCCGGTCAATCCGCGATGATCCGCTCTTGGCAGCTTCCTGTGGAGCAGCGCTGGCGAGCCAGGTTACGTTCTCTGCCGGATCGGTTCCGGGTGTCCCCGGAGTTTCGGCGACCAGCGGAAACGGCGTGATAAACAGCGCAAGGAGCAACAGTCGGTTCATGGCTAAATCATAGACCTCAGGCACCCGAAGGGGAACCGGGAGGTTGATGTCGACAATCGGCGACAGGTTCACGGGTGCGGGGCAACTATCGAATCACGTTCGCTGTTTTGGGACGGCGGAGCGGGCTGCCTCCAACCCAGGCAGAAGCATGGCTATCAGGCCGTCGGGATGCCGTTTGACCCCTGTCTCGCTGGTTGACGCCTCACCAACGAGGGGACTCGATTCGTGTGCGTTGACAAACACCAGCGATGCGGAACCGTTCAACACGTAGAGGATCAACCTGTTGTGAATTGGCGAGGCGATACCCGCGTTCACGAGCACTTTCCACACGGGTCGCAAACCATCGAAACAGGGGCGCACGTAAAACCCGGTCAGCCACTCCGGACGAGGACCAGGGTAGGCGGTTGCATGCATCATGATCCGGTTCAGTTCCGGATGCAGTGCTACAAACCTGACCAGTCGGTGCGACACGGCAGCGAACTCGACCGCAGGCGTTGTGCTGTCCTGCGCCGCTGCTGCAACCAGCACCGGCAATTGCAGTGTATCGCGCATGGTGGCATCGAGGTGATCGACAGCCTCTCCCCCGAGTGCTTCTTTCGATTCAAAGTGATAGTTGATCCGAGGTTGATGCGCGCCAGCACTTTGAGCGATCGCCCGCATTGAAGCGCCGATGAAACCACTGAGTCGCGACGATCTGGCAGAGGATGAAGGGCTATTCATTGTTGGCGTGCAACGCTGCCTGTGGCGATGTTTGCAGTATGAAAACCCGATGCCTCCAGCGGGACATCGTGGGCCGAATGGCGAACCCACTTCACGAATCATTGGGTCATCCAGATCATTGCGATATTCAATCTGTTTGGTTTGATCAATCGCTGGAACGGCCTGCTGCTGCCGGATTGTTCGGTAGGCAAATATGATTCTATGAACTTTTGAACTTTTGAACTTTTGAACTTTTGAACTTTTGTACGTGTGCTTGTGCTTGTGCTTGTGCTTGTGCTTGTGCTTGTGCTTGTGCAGAGAGATCATGTTATGAAACTGTGATGAGCCACCTTGTCAGAAAATAGCGAGTGCGCTCATGAACATAATGTGGTCTGTGGAAATCGATCAGTCATGGCGATGTCATATCCCATGCCTAGCCTGCTGGCAATTGCTTTATGGATCAGCAGGCCATGCTTTGGAAAATGTTTCAACGGACAAACTCGATCTGCAAATGTGGTTTCCGTGATTGCGATAGCAATGGCCTGCGTGTTAAGCAACTGGTCACAAGCGGGTTTCTCCTTCTGTTTCCTGCCTTGTTACAGGCCGGCGAACTGACCGGACGTGTTGTCGATGCAACCGGGGATCATGCGTTGACTGGCGCTCAGATTCTTCTGGAGGGAACGAGTCGTCGTACGGTCTCCGCAGCTGGGGGCACTTTCCGGTTTTCCGGCCTTGATGCGGGTGAATACCGGATTCGGGTTGCCTATCCTGGAACGCAATCCGTCGTGATCGGTGTCAGTGTCCCGGCTGTCGGTCCCACGCTGGCAGAGGTGAAACTTCTGCCTGCTGCCGGGTATACCGAAGAGATGGTGGTCATCGGACAACGGGCATCTCAAGCCGGCGCGCTTTCCCAGCAGCGCAACGCGGATACGATTTCCAGCTTTCTCACCCGCGATGCCATCGGCCAGTTTCCAGACCAGAATGTCAGTGAGTCGGTGCGTCGCCTGCCGGGCATTTCAGTCCAGAACGACCAGGGCGAAGGACGCTTCATCGTGGTGCGTGGTCTGGACCCTAATCTCAATTCGGCATCACTCAATGGCGTGCGTATCACGGCACCGGAGAGCGACATCCGGGCAGTTGCCCTGGACGTAGTTGCGGCCGAACTGGTGGAGAGCATCCAGATCGAAAAGTCCCGCATTCCGGAAATGGACGGTGACGCCATAGGTGGCAGCATCAACATCCGTACCACCAGCGCGTTCGACCGACGCGAACCATTTCTGTCGGTGACCAGTGCAGGCTCCTACAATGATTTGATGGACGACTGGTCACCCAAGGTGGGTATCGACGGATCGACCATGATCAACGACAGGCTGGGCGCCTCTCTGGGTTTGTCCTACTTCGAACGGCAACTTGGCTCGGACAATGTCGAGGCTGAGGACTGGACCGACGTCAACGATGCCGTGTATGCCGAGTCCATCGAGTTCCGCGACTACGACATCGAACGAACCCGTATCGGCGCGACGCTCGGGCTTGATTACCTGTTGACCGACACAACCTCGCTGTTTTTCCGTGGTGTCTACAGCTCATTCGAGGACCAGGAGTACCGGTCTCGCCTCGCGCTCGACTTTGGTGATGCCGAACCCGTTTCCGGCAATACTGCAGAAGCGCGGTTTGATCTCGGTGCAGACGAGGAACTGTCGGTTGAGCGGGACATCAAGGATCGCCAGGAAAAACAGGAGATCTCGTCGTTGGTCATGGGTGGTGAGACCTTTGCCGAAGCGTGGACCTTCAACTACCAGGCGTCCTACTCCCATTCCGAAGAGGATGAATCGGACACCTTTGACCCAACCACATTCTCTCGAACCTTTGAAGAGGGGGAACTGGCGATTACCCAGATGAACAATGGTTCGACGCGTCCGCGCATTCGGATCGATGATGCATTCCTCAGTTCGTTTGTTGATCCGGAGGAGTACGAGTTCGATTCGACTGAAATGGTAGAGGGTCTTGCCGAAGACAACGAGTATGGCCTTCGGTTTGATCTGGCGAGGGAAGTGGCTTTTGGCGAGACTCAGGCCGAACTGAAAGGCGGTTTCCGGGGCCGTTGGCGAGAAAAGTCCTATGACCTGAATCTCGACGTCTTTGACGGATTCGAAGGGGCTGACGATTTTCTTCTGTCTGATGTCGACACAACAGTCGACTATGACTTCACATCGATCGCCCCAGTGCCTTCAGCCGCCGCGGTGCGCCGGGTCCTTGGCGATCTCGGCGATTTTGAACGTGCCGATGTCGACTCGGATTTCGAATCGAATGCTGCAAATTTCGAAGTGGAAGAGGACATCCTGGCCGGTTACTTGCAGGTACGTCTTGACCGCGGTCCACTGCGTGCGATTTTCGGCGTGCGGGTCGAGGGAACTGACAACCAGATCGCTGGCAATCAGGTGGATCTCGTCGAAGAAGGTGGTACGTTTGGTGGCACCACGGTGGATGACGATACACTCTTCGTAACACCTGTGAAATTTTCGGAAAGTGATGTCCAGTGGCTGCCCAGCGGCAGTCTTCGTTTTGAAGCAACTGACACGGTCATCATGCGCGGGGCTGTCTACCGGAGTCTGTTTCGACCGAACATCGCTGACCTCGCGCCCCGCTTTGTCGTCGAACAGAACGATGAGGATGAACGTGAAGGCGAGTTCGGCAATCCTGCGCTCAAACCCTATACGGCCTGGAACCTTGATGCTGGTATCGAGTGGTACTTCGCGGACAACGCCGTTCTACAAGCCGGTGTCTTTCACAAGAAGATCGAGGATTTCATCGTGCGCAGCGTCGTCGAGGACACGATCTTCAATGGCATCTTTGTCGACGACGGTATTATCCCTGTCAATGCGGGCGATGCAGACGTGACCGGGCTGGAGCTCAGCTACCAGCAGGTGCTGACACAACTTTCTGCACCGTTGGATGGACTCCTGCTGAGCGCGAACTACACCTACGTGGACAGTGAGGGCGAGTTTGACACTCGCACCATCGAACTGCCTGGCACATCGAAGCATGTTGCCAATGTCGCCATCGGTTACGAAAAAGGACCAATCAGCCTGCGACTCGCCTGGAGCTACCGGGATGAATATCTGCTGGAGGTATCTGCGAATGGGGAGTCCGACATTGCGGTTGCTGAATATGATTCCCTGGATTTTACGGCCAGGTACCAGGCTACAGACCGGGTCCAGCTCTATCTTGAAGCCATCAATATCACCGACGAGCCGTACGTCGTCTATTTTCGAACACCCGGATTTGGTGAGCGTCTGGCGCAGTACGAAGAATATTCCTTTACTTTGAACCTGGGTTTCAGGGCGACGCTCTGATGCATGGAAGGTTCACCGGGCAGCTTGTTTCCAAACGGAGCCGAACCGTTGCCGCGAGCCTGTTGAGTGGTGTATTGCTGGCTGGTTGTGGGACGTTGACGTCTGCGCAGAGTGGATCGTTCACAGCCGATACCCTGCGAATCGAAGACGCAGGGTTCAGCCTGTTACGCGATGGATTGCCGGTTCGCACGGTGACTACCGATGCACCGATAGCAGCGTTGGGCAGCGATCGTTCAATCATCGTCTGGCAACTCGATGACGATTCCGGAAACCTGTTCATTCTCTCCACAGACACTCGTGAAGCAAACATACAGACCGTGGCCGCGGGGCTGGAAGTTGAAGCAATCTGCGTGGGTCATATCGAGGGGAGTGTTCATGATCTTTTCCTTGCGGATGGCGAGGGAAAACTGCGTCATTACTGGTTGGACACGAATGGCGAGCCGGCCATGCGGAAGGTACGTTCTCTGGCAACCAACCCCGATGTCGCGGCGTGTGACCTGGACGACGAGCGGGTTTACTTCCTGAATCCTCCGATCGGCATCACCGCTTATCCGCGTGATCCTGAATCGGACCCGGTCATGGAAGTTGTCCATGTAGCTTCTCCGGTGGGATCAGGAAGTATCGAAGCCACTTCGTTCCGTCTTGCTCAATCGCAGGAACCTCGAATGCTTCTCCTCTGGGACAAGGAGGGTCAGGCCTACGCAGTTGACCCCCGAGCCCCGGCGCGAGCTACCCGAACCCACGATTTATCTTCGCAGATTCCCCTCACTCAAGATCATCGTGATGTGGAACCCAACAGTTTTCCTTCGCTGACAGCCTCGATCCAGACCGAACCGGTGCCAGACAACGGTGATGCCGCCGATGATCCGGCCATTCTCGTAGGAGAGGCCGGCAAGGTCTGGATCATCGGTACCAACAAGCGCCAGGGGCTGCATGTCTATGATCTGGGCGGTCATGAGCTGCACCGAATAGATCGGGGTCGGCTCAACAATGTTGATGCACACCCGCTGTCCACTACCCGGTATCTGGTTGCAGCGAGCAATCGTACGCACCGGACGCTGGATCTCTTCCACGCAGACATGGCCGCTGACCAAATCGAGTTCGCGGCGGCCTTGCCTCTCGATCTGGACGACCCTTATGGCCTGTGCATGGGTGTATTGCCTGACCGATCGCTGGCAGTTTTTGTGGGTGGCACCAATGGACGTCTTCAGGCCTGGTCAGTCGACACCAGGACACTCGCAGCTCGTTTGCTGCATGAGTTCAACTTTGACTCGCAGACTGAAGGTTGTGTGTATGACGCTGAATCAGATCGCTTGTTTGTCGGCGAGGAGGAGCAGGGCATCTGGAGCGTAGACGTCACGTCCTGGGAAAAGCAGCCATTTGACGGCACCTCTCCTGATCGACTGGTACCGGATGTCGAAGGCATGGATATCTATCGTCGCGGCAAGGATACGTGGCTCGTGGTCTCCAGTCAGGGGGACAATACCTATGTGCTTTACTCCCTTGCCAAGGCCCACCAACCCATAAAATTCCGCATCGGACCAGACTACCGCTCAGGCATTGATGGGGTGTCGGAGACGGACGGTCTCGCAGTGAGCAGTCGGTCTATGCCCGGCTTCCCAGATGGAATACTGGTCGTTCAGGATGGCCGTAACCGTGCGCCGTCGGCACCTCAGAATTTCAAGATTGTTGATTGGCAGCGGGTTGCCGCGTTGGTCCCGCCGCTTGGTCGATAACCTTTTCACACCGGCGTCTTGATGGTGTTTCTGTCTCGATGTCCAGTTCTGATGGATGGGCACAAACTTGCGTTCGAGGACAGAAGATATAGACGCTCCCTCCTTGACTTGAGGGAAGCCGATGTTGGTGGATACCTCAAGTGGTTTTTCGGTCACTTCAGTAATCAGGAGACGTCTATGAATCAGAAAGAAGTGAGT
>Ga0105050_10004324_pt1 | contig 18961 bp, 13 predicted proteins | sample FRY01_FD_78088 | JGI IMG/M metagenome (GOLD analysis project Ga0105050, IMG submission 78088) | Freshwater microbial communities from Lake Fryxell liftoff mats and glacier meltwater in Antarctica - FRY-01 | ecosystem: Environmental > Aquatic > Freshwater > Ice > Glacier meltwater ... | reverse complement strand
CAACTGTCCACTTTTCCAATCGAAACGACAAATGAGCTTCGTCCATCTGAAGGGTCTTGATCCCCTTCCACCGCTGACGATGTGCGATGACAGCCACCCGGAACGAGATAGAGAATGCTCAGGAGACGCGTCAACGTAGAGGGCGCAGCGCGGGCACCTCGGCAACTGAGTTGCACCCCTCCGATCCTTGCGCGCTCATGCCGCCCTTGGGCCGGGATTGGAGGGGTTCAGTCGGCCAACTCCTTATGCCCCTGCTTCATCAGTTGTGAAGCGAGATCCGCCGACCTGTAGGCCGAGATCGATCCGGTGATACCCATTTCAATGTTCATGACTTCTCGATACGTGACACCCTCATCCGCTCGCCGATCAGCAGCGCTTTGAAATTTGTGTAATCCTCCTCACGAGTCGCCGACAACAGTCGGTAACCGTATTCTGGCCAATGCGACATCTCCTCGACCGCATTCTTGAGCCGCAAGGCGACGACCTCTTCACTGTCGGTGCCACGACCCGTCAACCGCGCCGCAAGTTCCTTTTCGCTAGGCGGCATTACAAAGAGGTCGACCAGCGAACACTGCACAATCGGGTCCTCGCAATCCCTCACCTGAGCCGCGCCCTGGACATCGGCATCCACCAGCACATCCATACCCTTGACGAGACGATCCACCACCTCACTACGAAGGGTGCCGTAGTGATTTCCATGCACCACAGCATGCTCAATGAAATCTCCGGCTTCTACCCGACGGAGAAAGTCCTCCTCTTTGAGAAAATAATAGTCCCGCTCATGCACCTCCCCCGCGCGCGGCGCGCGGGTGGTGCATGAAACTGAGAAAGAAGCTTCGTTCTCGTCTTCCAATCGGCGGCAAAGTGTCGACTTCCCCGAACCCGAAGGGCCGGAGACCAGCAGTAGGATTCCTGTACGCATCATTTAAACAGCAGCAATCTGCGACAATCCCGACCGGACAGGCAAGGGTTCCAATTCCGAATCACGGCCCATGAACCGGCACCTCCACCCCTCCAAGTCGAACTCGACTGCGCTATCGGCCGCGATCAGCGCGCTGTCAAGCTTCCATATCTGCGTCAGCTTCCTATCGATCCATGCCTTCCGTGCGATTGGATCGAGGCTGTCGCGTTGAGCCTCCAAGGCATCGGCGGTGGCGTCGGTACCGATCCTCGACAGCAACGACGAGACACTGACCGGCCGTCTGTGGAACCTTCTCGTGGCGTCTGATCGTGCCATTGCCTTCGCGACGGTGTCTATATTTATGAGGCAACGAGACCGTGTGCTTTCACCACGATCCGGCTTGCGCTCGCCGCCATTAACAATACAATGGCTCATTTGAAAATGGTCTTACTTCAATCTGAGAACTCCAACAATGACTCCCTCAGACCTCCTCCAATCCATCAACCTGAGTGAATACCTCTCAGTTTTTTCCGAGAACGCACTCGACGAGGCAAGCCTCAGAACGCTGAGCGATGAGGATCTCAAAGAACTTGGCGTTGCCAAGCTGGGACATCGCAAGAAGATCCTCGATGCCATTGCAAAAATACCGGCTTCCGGATCGCGGCCCTCCCCGCTCTCGGGTTTTGTCGAGACGTTTCCAAATGTGGTGGCGCTTCCCCTGCGCGAATACCTCCGCGAGGAGCACCCGGTTGTGCGTCTCTGGACGATGTGCGATACGATCGAATTGCTTTTGAGGCTTTTTGCGGTCGTGTTGGTGGCTGGGCGGAGGCAGGCGGATGGGGGCCTCCCTGATGATCTGGCCCGCCGCTTGGCGAACAGGGTGGAGAAACCGACGATGGGAATCTGGTTTGAGATGTCGAAGACCCTGGCGTCCGGAGGAGCAGACAAAGAGGGCATCGGAGATCCTGCAGGCGCCTTGATCTTAGGCGGACTGAAGTCCTTCCTCTATGGCGGCCCGGATGAGTTTAAAACGCTGGAGACGAGCTTCCTGCGCCTTAGGAACCGCCTTGCTCACGGTGCAGGAATGCCCCGGGCCGAGGCGGAGCGATTGCTAGCGATCTGGCAAGGCCCGTTCGAGCGAACGGTGCAGGAGGCATACTGGCTTGCGGACTGGGAACTGATTGGGCGGGATGATGCGGGAGAGTGGCGACTCCTCCGGGGGTGCGGTCAACACACACCTCTTAGTCCTCGGCTGGAAGCTCCTGATTGCGGTGATGCTGATGCCGTGTGGTTGCGGACCGGCGGCAATTCCCTTCTTCTTTGGCCGCTGGCGCTTTTTGGGAAACCCTCCCTTGAGCTTGTCGGAAAGAAAGCAGGGCAGGATCATGCCCAAATCTATTCCTCGAAGGAGGCCGCGTGCCTGACTTACACGCCGCTGGGTTGTGAAGAGCTTTGCGAATCAGAATCCGGGCCAGACGCTCTCGCTGCATTTCAGGCTCTGTTCCGCCTCAACGAGCCTCACAAAAATACAGAGAGGTCGCGCGTGCCGGATTTTCTGCATGAAATCCGCAGCGACGCCACCCAGATGGTGGGCCGCGAGGAAGAAATTGAGTTGTTCAAGCAGAGCATCAAAGATCGCTCTCAGGGTGTTCTATGGATGAGCGGTACCGCTGGCATGGGAAAATCGTTTCTGATGGCTAAGATCACAACGGAACCTCTCAACGAGGCATCCGACACCGTCATTCTGCCATACAGGTTCCGGGCTGGGGATGTCCGATGCACACGCGAAAGTTTTGCCGACTTTGTCGAGGAGAGGCTGCCGAGATCCCTGAATAACAATCTGGAGATCAACGCCAAAGCCGCAGAGCGGTTGGAGTCAGTACTCGGCGGACTGAAAGGCCGCCGGGTCATTCTGATTTTGGACGGCCTCGACGAGATCGCCAGACGCGACCCCGGGTTCGCTGCGGAAATTCCGCTCAAGCTCCGCTTTCCCGGAGTGCTATGGGTTCTGGCCGGCAGACCGGAGGCGGATCTCGAAAGGGACATGCGGGAATACGCCGCCGAGCGGCTGTTTGAGAATGGACTGCCTCCGATGAGCGCGGGAGACATCCGCACGATGATCCTCAACAAGATCGGCCCGCTGCGCAAAAAGCTCCTCGTACAGGATCATGAGCAGGGCGAACAGGTAATCAATCCCTTCATCGAACTCGTTACCAAACGCGCCGCCGGGCTTCCGCTTTATGTGAAATACGTGATCGGCGATGTTCTGGCCGGAAAATACCGGGTGCTTGACGCGCATGAGGATCTGCCTGCCAGTCTGCACGCCTACCATGAGGATCTACTCCGCCGCCTTGGAGTGGGAGACTTGCAGGGATTACTGACCCCGCTCGTCGCTTGTCTCGCTGTCGCCTACGAACCGCTCACGCTGGACGAGATCGACGCTGTCCTGCGCCACGGGAAGGTTCCGGTTGCCGACTCCGACGCACACTCGCTCGTCAAGCGCGGCCTCGCGGCGATCACCGCGATGGTGACCTCCGCCCCCAATTCTGATGGCGAAAATGGGTTCGCACTCTTCCACCAAAGCCTACGGGATCATATGCTCCAATCCAAAGAGATTGCCGGATTCATCGCGCAGACGAAAGAGAACTTTGCGGAACTGGCAGCAGCGTCCACTGATACACAGCCGCTTAAAAACTACCTCCTGCGTTGTGGCATACGGCATTTGTTGGATGTCGGGCAGAACGCCGCCGCGGAGAAGTTGCTTCTAGATGTCAACCACCTCGCAGAAATTTCCAAAGCCGGAATTGGTGATCAGGAACTCTACAATTACTGGAGAACACTCGGAGGGCAGGATCGGGCCGCAGGTTACTTGGAAAGCGTCCCGGCTTTCCTCCAATCGGCCAAAGAAGATGATATAGAAAAGGTCTTCATTGTTACGAGTGTTCTGATATTCGCCTCATGGGTCGAAGTTGGTATCCAAGTCGCGAAGTTCCTAGTAGATAAATACAGAGAACTAGGCATGGATTCGCTGGCGGGGCTCAACAATCTGGCCTACCTGCTACAGGCTAAGGGCGACTTGGTAGGAGCCGAAAAGCTCTCCCGCCGCGTAATCGAAGCCCTGGAGCGTAAGTTTGGCTCCGAACATCCCGATACGCCGACGAACCTCAGCAATCTGGCCAGCGTAATCCAAGACAAAGGCGACTTGGTAGGAGCGGAACCGCTCTTCCGTCGCTCACTCGAAACCCTGGAGCGCACGCTCGGCCCCGAGCATCCCTCTACGCTGACGAGCTCAATCAATCTGGCCTGCCTACTCCAAGCCAAAGGCGACTTGGTAGGAGCGGAACCGCTCTTCCGCCGCTCGCTCGAAGTCCTGGAGCGCACGCTCGGCCCCGAGCATCCCTCCACGCTAACAGGGCTCAACAATCTAGCCCTCCTGCTCCAAGCCAAAGGCGACTTTGCAGGGGCGGAACCGTTCTTCCGCCGCTCACTTGAGATAAGGGAGCGCGTGCTTGGTCCCGAGCATCCCCATACGCTGACGAGCCTCAATAACCTGGCCATGCTTCTCCAAACCAAAGGTGACCTTACAGGAGCGGAACCGCTCTACCGGAGCTCACTCGAAGCCCTGGAGCGCACGCTCGGCTCTGAGCATCCCCATACGCTGGGTAGTCTCAGCAATCTGGCCGCCCTGCTCCAAGCCAAAGGCGACTTGGCAGGAGCGGAATCACTCTCGCGGAGCTCATTCAAAGCTAGGGAGCGCACGCTCGGCCCCCAGCATCCCGATACGCTGGGTAGTCTCAGCAATCTGGCCGCCCTGCTCCAAGCCAAAGGCGACTTGGCAGGAGCGGAATCGCTCTCCCGCCGCTCACTCGAAGCCCTGGAGCGCACGCTCGGCTCTGAGCATCCCTCTACGCTGACGAGCCTCAGCAATCTGGCCCTCCTACTCCAAGATAAAGGTGACTTGGCAGGTGCGGAACCGCTCTCCCAGCGCGCACTTGAGGTGACGGAGCGCGCGCTTGGTCCTGAGCATCCCTCTACGCTGGCGAGCCTCAATAACCTGGCCGCCCTGCTCCGAGCCAAAGGCGACTTGGCAGGTGCGGAACCGCTCTCCCGCCGCGCACTCAAAGTAAGGGAGCGCACGCTCGGCCCCGAGCATCCCTCTACGCTGGCGAGCCTCAACAACGTGGTAGTCCTCCTCTACGCCAAAGGCGACTTGGCAGAAGCGGAAAAGTTCTCCCGCCGCGCACTGGAAATAACGGAGCGCACGCTCGGCCCCGAGCATCCCTCTACGCTGACGAGCCTCAGCAATCTGGCTATGCTTCTACACGCCAAAGGCGACTTGGCAGAAGCGGAAAAGTTCTCCCGCCGCGCACTGGAAATAACGGAGCGCACGCTCGGCCCCGAGCATCCCTCTACGCTGACGAGCTCAAACAATCTAGCCGGCCTACTCCAAGCCAAATGCGACTTGGCGGGAGCTGAACTGCTCTACCGGCGCACGCTCGAAGCCCAGGAGCGCACGCTCGGTCCCGAGCATCACGATACGCTGGCAGGGCTCAATAATCTGGCCTTCCTGCTCCAAGCCAGAGGCGACTTGGCAGCAGCGGAACCGCTCTCCCAGCGCGCACTTGAGATAACGGAGCGCGTGCTTGGTCCCGAGCATCCCTCTACGCTGACGAGCCTCAGCAATCTGGCCGTCCTGCTCCAAGATAAAGGCGACTTGGCAGGAGCGGAACCGCTCTCCCAGCGCGCACTTGAGATAACGGAGCGCGTGCTTGGTCCCGAGCATCCCGACACGCTGACGAGCCTCAGCAATCTGGCCAACCTACTCAAAACCAAGGGTGACTTGGCAGGAGCGGAAACGCTCTCCCGCCGCGCACTTGAAATAAGAGAGCGGATGCTCGGCCCCGAGCATCCCGCCACCTTGACGAGCCTCAACAATCTGGCCGTCCTGCTCTACACCAAAGGCGACTTGGCAGGTGCGGAAACGCTCTGTAGGCGCGGGCTCAAAGCGATGGAGCGCACGCGCGGCCCCGTGCATCCCGATACGCTGTCGAACCTCAGCAATTTGGACGCCCTGCTCAAAGCCAGCAAATTCCTTTTTCAACCCCTCCGATCCTTGCGCGGTCATACCGATCAAGTCGCAGGCAAAAAGGGAACCCGATACACACCCGGAAAGTCAAAAAAGCGAAAAAAACGTTAATTCAAAGCTTCACTCCTGAGTATCAAATGGTGAATCGATTGGTGGGATTTTCGGCGAGTCTTTCGAGGAACAAAGCAAAACCCTCCAACTCAACTGAATCGGCTGAACCATACAGACCCAGTTCCACATTCGAAGTCACCACTCCCGGATCGAGGGAATAGGGGTTGAAGTTCGCCGACTTTAGCCCGCACCGCCTGCCGTCGATTAGAAATCCCTTGGCATGCAGTCCAGTCACTCCGAGAAGCGTCATGCCGGACTTGATCAACCCAAGAGTCGCTGGATCGGGATAGTCCTTGGGTTTGAAATGCTCGGGGCGCACGACGACCCGGACATTGACACCCTTGGCTAGACAACGCTCCAAAGCTGCTCCCAGAAGTGGAATTTCGTTCGTTCGAAATAACGACATTGCCGACAGAATCACCTCATCCCGTGCTTGGTCGAGGGCATTCGCCAGATGTCCGGCTATCACAGGAGCCCCACCGGGGTGAGAAGCCAAGAGACAGATCCCGCCTCCGCTTGGCCATTCCTGCCTTCGGGGCTCTCCGTCACCGGATGGAGGCGGACGCTGCTCACTCAGGCTCACGGCTCTAGAGCGGCTCACCATTGCGAAGCTGGACGCCGCCCATGCAAGATCAAAAGCGCTCTTCATCCCGCCAAGTATTTGCGGATCTTCAAGGCGAACCGCAGCCTCCACCGTATTCCCACGAAGCGAATTTCGGGTCAGATTTGCTGAACCGAACCAAGCGGAGCCGCCATGAACGTGAAGCATCTTGCCGTGGGGTATAGTCGCAGGCGATCGCAGCAAAACTCCCGCCTTGGCCAGTCTTCTGATTACTTCATGGTGAGCTGGCAGATTTTGGGTTACATCCCACCCTTTGGTAACGATTCCTTTGCGTGCATCCGTCAAGCTGGTCAGACACTTCACTATCACCCCCCGATGACGAGCATCGATAATACGCGCGACAACTCCCGGATCATCGATCTGAGATGGTGATGCAGATGCAGACAGGCCAAATACACTCTCAATCAAGGCGGGATCATCGCGAGGGTCACGCGTTTCCTCAGGAAACCTGACCACCACATCCTGGGCACGGTAATTGCGACCGCTGTAATCGGGAACCAACACGCTGCCCGAGACCGGACGACGGACGAGAACAGGCCACACCTTGTGATCTTCGCTTTCCGGGATGAGGTCTGCGAAGCATGTCGGCATCTTTCCGCCAAACGCCTCCAGAGCTGGCAACACTCGCTCCTGAATGCGCTTATCCAAGGATGAAGGAATGAGTAGGTGAGGCAATGGTAAGGGAACTGGAGTTGCAACTAAAGGCCTAAGGCAGCACTTCCGATCTCATTCCGCAATTTTACGTAATTTTTCGACCAGAGTTTGGAAATACCTGCCATCCATAAATTAGTATGTGTTCAACACTCAAACAAAGAAGCGGTCTATCTGCAGCCATAATGCCTCCTCAGCACCCCCTGTTACCCTGGAAAACCCACACTCTTCGGCCAAGCGTATTTCACGCCAGGGTTCGGAGAAGGCGTCCAAAGTCGGATCGCCAATCATGCTGGCGCAGGGATATTTTCGGGCAAGGAGTGCTTTTATGACCCCTGCGTCCGGAGCTTGACCTCCGCTTACGAACGCGGCGAGACGATCCACCCAGAGGCTTTCTACCGGATACAAATCACCAAACTGTTCACGCGCCCTTTCGAGCTCCGCTACAACCACTTCATTCGATTCTCCCCTTTTCCAACATCGATACGCAGACGCCACGCTGACGATCCCACCCGGCATACCGGAAAGCGATAGGCATCTTGACCTGATTACTTTTTCCACGCGGTCGAACAGCCATAGGTCATCGTGCCTGACACTCATCGCAGCAAGCGATGAGAGTGAGTATGCCGCCGACGTAGGCCGCCGCTCTACCTCGGCGAAGAACGCCCCCCAAAGCCGGGGTTCGGCCAGTTCCGGAAGACCTAGCCGGCTGAGGCAAACCGCTTGATAGTTCTCAAGTCTCATCCTGTAGCCGCTGCCCGGAGGAAGCAGCGACGCGTCCAGCGCGAACAGCTCCCACGCTTCTCTCGGCCTGCCGGCGCGAACCAGAACTTCACCCAGCGCGCCAGCGCATTCCGCAACTCGGAAGAGATCCGACTCAGCGCGCGCGACCGTCATCGCCTGAAGCAGCCAGTCCTTCGAGCAGGCCCACCACCCGAGATCGCTACAGACCTTGCCATTACCCAGAGCACTCCAGGAAGACCAGGCATCGCCATACATTCTAGCCCGCGTGAAAGCATCCCCCGCCTCTTCATAGCGCGCCGTATAGTAGCAACTCCACCCGTGGATGCACCACTCAAACTCGTCCTCCGAGCTCGGGGCGGGTTGGCCGAGCACTCCCGGCGCACTCCGCTGATAATGGGCAACGAAACGTTCCAGAGAACCCATTGACGATGATTCCGTTAGTCGATCAAACCAACGTGCGGCTTGATCGGCGTTACCCTCGGTGAGCGCGTTGATCACCCCTCTTGCAACTCCCAATTGGTTACCAGTCATCGGCTCCCTCCTTTGCCTGATTTTTCAGGGGGGCGGACGATCCCCGCTCCAGTATAGATCTGCTCCACAAGCTTCATCGCCGGAATCTGCCCCCAAACTGATTCCTGGTCGTAGGTTCGGTTAAGGACGTTAAGGGCGAACTCGTCAAGTTGGGACGCCATCGCCTGCTCCCAGCCTCGCTTGCACTCAAAGACAGTCTCATCATTGACTCTTACCTTGCTCCTATCAGCAACGATTCTGCCCGCGTCGCAGTCAATGGTGAGAAGCTCTTTCTTCAAAAACCTCCCACTATCCTCTGGATCTGGTTCGCCACCCACCCGGAGATCGATGTGAACCCAAGCCGCCCCAGACCGACAAATGAGTCGAGCTTCGCTCTCCAGTCTCTCTGCAGTAGCAGGCTTATCACCACGCCAAAGCGACGCACTCACAAGCTGAAGATCGTCCAGAAGGAACAGCAGCAGATCGATCGCGTGGTAACCAAAATCGAGGACAGCACCTCCGCCTGCGTGCTCGGGGACGCCCCTCCAACCGGCTGGGTCGGGCACGGGATCAAAACCTAGATGCAACGAAAACATAACTGAGTGGATTTGATGCCCGGCAAGCAATGTCTTGAGATACGCATACGAGGGATGGCTGCGACGCTGGATGGCAGTCTGAAGGAAGCAGCCATTCCTACGTGCCGTTTCAAAGAGCCAGAATGCTTCACTGAGTGACCTACCCAGAGGCTTTTCCTTCAGTATTGGGAGTTTTCTGGCGACGATCCTCTCCCATAAGTTCGCGTATGCGTGATGGGGAAGAGCGAGCACCAATCCATCCAGTCTCGTGTCGGTGAGCATTTCTTCAACCGAACTGTGGACTCTTAGCTCGCCATGTTCTGCGAGAGCTTTATCCAACTCTCGCTCATCGGTGTCACAAACGGCTGCGATTTTTGCATACTTCAAGAGTCCATCGGCACCAAGGTGTTCACGGCCTTGGTTGCGAAGGCCTACAATGCCTAGCTGAAGTCTATCCATGCTCATCCGATTTTTGGAATTCAGTGTCCGAACATACTGCCCGCCGTGCCGTCAACTATCGAACCCGTGATATAAGAGGAATCCGGCGAAAGGAGAAAGCGGATTGTTCTTGCCACCTCGACCGGTTGGCAGAGTCTGCCAAGAAAGCTTTCAGTCGCGATAGCCCGGCGCTTTTCTTCCGACCAATCTTCGGTCATTCTGGTGATTGTCGGCCCCGGCAAGAAGAGATTGACCCGAATATTCTGATGTCCGAGGTTCTTCGCACAGCTCATGGTCAGTCCGACCAGGGCTGCCTTGCTCGCGGCATAGCTGGGTTTCCTCGCCCCAATCAGCCCGACGGGAGAGCCCACGTTGACGATACTTCCTCCATGCTGCACCATCCGCGGACTAAGAAGACGAATCAAGCGCATCGCAGCGGTGACATTGGTCGCCAACGATCTCTCCCAATCAGCGTCCGTCAGATTCTCGATCACGTCTCCGCAGGATACCGCTGCAAGATTGACCAGCCCCCCAATAGGCTCCTCTTCGGGAAGCGCCGCGCACAGGCGTTGTTCGAGGTGTTCATCCGTCAAATCGGCGACTACGGGTTCGAAGGGTCTTCCTGAAAACTTCCCGGCAAGAATCTTCATCCGCTCGGAATTGTGGTCGACGCCGGTCACCGAGGCGCCGGCATCGAGGAGGACTTCAACGAGCGCCTCTCCCATGCCACCGGAAGCGCCGGTGACGACGATCCTTCTCAATAAGTTATTCCCATCCATAAATTATGTTCCTCACAGCCGTCGACACCCAACACAACCATGACTTCAACTGGAAAGAGCTATCATAATGTTCGAAAGACTACCAGTCGTTTGTCGAGACGGAAGGCCCGACCCGCCATCAATCAGGTGGCTCACCCGAAGTAGCCACCGGTCCGGCGCAATAGCCGACTCCGGATTGATCGATGCAAGACGCACGGTTCACCCACAATTTTCAATCTTCCCTCTATGCATGCCTCTCACATTCCCGGAGCGCGGCGCGAGCCTCCTCGATGCCAACTCCTCCGGTTCGAAGCTGCTCCGCGAGGCGGGTCTGGTCTTCTTCTCCCAGAAAACGATGCGCATGATGAACGATATTCTTCACCTCATTCTCCGATGGGGGCACAGGCCTGTTTCTGCGCTCACTGTCAATTCGACTCTCCCTGAGATCGCCACCGATACACTCGGCCAGCTTGATCGCTCCATACCCGATCGCTCCGGCTGCGGCAGCCGTGCCGAGGAACCACCCAATCGGCGTCGCGGATAAGATGGTCAGTCCCACCAAATTTCCCGCGGCTGTGATGAATGGAATTGCCGTCGCCCCTGTCGCAGCCGCGAGACCCGGTGCCGCGGCTATGCCTGCGGCGGCACAAAGGGACGTGCCCGTCACATTCATCGCGATGGCGGTATTTTCTGGATGAAGAAGTCTTTGGAGTGCATTCATGAGAAGATGGGGATGTTGGATTTTAAGCGAACTGGGCGGCAGTCACGCGGAACTCGGCAGTGATCGCCTTGACCGTTTCCACGAGCCAGGAAAAGAACTCGGCGGCAGCATCGACAACGACAAAAGGGAAGCTGTTTTTCAGCTGATCCCGGTCGGTTGCGTGACCGATAGCCGCTCCGATGAACGCTCCGATGGCGGTGAGAAGCGGACCGATGAATGACCCGATCAATGGGACAGAGAACGAGAGCATCCCGAACACCGCCCCGAGGGCCGCCCCGATCGCCATTCCGGGGTTCTTGCGAAGAAACTCAAGCATCTGGTGGAGGATCACGCGACCGATTCGGATCGTGGCGTCTCCTACACGGATGACCACATGGAGCAGACCGGCAATCCGGTAGGCGAGATGATGGGGTATTCCCTGTTCGAGTAGATAGTCGATGACTTCCTCCCGAGTGATCCGGGCATCTCCAGATGCGAGGGTGAGAGCAAGAAGTGGATTGGTTTTTGGGTCGAATTTCATAACAATCTAAGAGAAGTCGCCAACTGCCGATTTTTCCGGAAGATTTGACATTTTTTTGCAGAACGGAAAAAACGCGCTGCCCGGCGGGCAGGTAAAGACGGCGAGAGTCCTGAGAAGTGCACTCGCCCGTAGCCTTCAGTGGCGAGGCGCTATGCGCATTCTGATGATCGAAGAGCCGAGAAGGTGAACTCACTTCCGCAGCGAGGAAGTTCCCTCAAAAGAAAGCACCTTGTTTGGCTGCATCTCGTCACGGGATCCGGAACGTTTTCGCTTGAGCGCCCCAAGCAGTCCCCATTTCGCCGCAAGTGCCGTCGCCAGCAGGAGAAGCCCCCCACCGATCCCGATACCTGTGCCAAGGGAGATCGGTCGCAGCGTTTCGGCAACTCGTTGCAGGAAGAGTTCTGGCGAGGAGGTCGCGGCGTCCGCTCCCTTCCAGGCGACGATCACTGCCGAGGTGCTTAGTCCCCCAGCCAGGATCTGCCCCGGAGTGATCTTATCGAGGATAAGACCGCCGGTGCGTTCAACCCCTTTAAGTAGCATTGCGGAGGCGGTGCGATCGGTGGCCCGTCCAGCGTAGCCGACGACAGTTCGTGCTTGATCGGGAGGTAGCGCTGAGAGACGCCCGAGATCACCAGGACGTGGAAAACGCTCCGCAGCCTGGGATCCAAGGCCGGGCACGCGGCTTTCCAGTCTGAGGACATCGTCGCCAAAACGTTGTGCGAGGGGTAGTAATGTATCGGCCTGGCGGGCGAGAAGGGGAGCGGTCTCGGGCACCCGTCCTGCATACTTAAGCACCTCGTCTCCATACCGCTCGGCGGCAACCGTGAGATCGGGAAGGCGCATACCGTCAGCCGCCGAGTCCCGCGCGCGCGCCAAGATCGCGGAATCGATCTTTGAGCCGGTGCACCCGACGCCACGCCTGGCGAGCCAGTCCGCAATCTTTTCGCCGACCCCCACGAGGAGGCGAGGCGTGGCCCTCGCCTCGATGGATGGCGTCGCAATCGCGAAAAGGGAGAGGCAAAGGAGGGCGGGAATCGGGAATCGGGCGTTCATGGTGGGTTTGTCGGAGAGTTTCATTGTTTCGAATCAGAGAATGAGAGGTTGGGGATGGGAATCTGCGATATGTCGCAAGAGGGGCTCAATGCGAGAGACCTTGACCAAGGAGGGGGTGCGTTAAAGCACGCTGCGGAAAGCCGAGCCGCAGGCTTGGTCGATATGGCGGAGATACTCTTCGGCGGCATTTCCAATTGAGACGAATTCCGCTGTAAGGGCTGATTCGATTTCGCCAGGCAAGGCTTCGCCCGCTTTCACCGCCTTGCGGATGTCGTTGACGGTCCAGATCGTGCCCCCGATCGCCAGCACGGCGGCAACCACGTCGCCGATGGGAAGGGGGCCATCTGCGACGGCAGCAATGGCGGCAGCGCTGCCGGTCTTCGCGAGCTTGACGATTACGGGTGTCAGCAGATTGGCGAGGGCTCGGTAGGTGAAGGCAATCATCGCGATTTCCAGCGCTGCGGAGATCCCCGCCGTGGTCCGTTTAGCGAAGAGATCGTCGAGCGATCCCTGCCACTTCCGCGCCAGGTTTTCACCGAAGCCGATTTCCGCCGGCTCAAGCTCGAAATCCCGCGCGAGGGCGAGGGTGTCGTCGTGAAATCGGTTTGCCCGCACCAAGCTAGCCTGGTGGACGGCGACGAGGACGGCCTCGATCTCGTTTGCGGTCTTGACGGCAAGGCTCGCCACAGGCATCAGGGACTCTCCGGAGTAAGTCTTGAGGCGCTCGCCTCCGTCAAGGCGGTCTGCGGCTCCGCGGAAGGCGCACTTCGTCATGTTCGAGAGCCCTTGAAACGGTTTCGCAGCATCCGTAGCGGCGTCGGGTGCGGCGCGTTGGGCCCGTCCAAAGCTCCCGTCGAGTCCCCGGCGAGCGGCGACAATTTCGCGGGATTGTGCATCTTCGTAGGTCTTCGAGAGTTCGGCGAGCTGCCGCCTCGCCTCAGCCACGTGTAATCCACGAGAAGAGGAGGATTCCTTCGACCCGGGAAAGTCCAGCCAAGGCTCGTTCTCCACGGCCGAATCGCTTCCATTGCGTGGGACGAAACGGGCGATCGCGCCGAAGATCACGGTCGCACCGAGAAGGCGCAGCAGACTGCGGCGGGCGAGCGGGTGGCGCGAGGCGGCGGGGGGAGTCGAGGTGGCCGACTCGAACTCAGCGTCCGGAGCGGTCGATGCGGTATGGTCTTGCGGGGCGGTCATTTTGGTGTTCATGGTCTTGGTCGGTTCTGGTTCACCCAACGAGAAGGGACGGCTTCGGATCTTTTCCGGAGGAAGTTTCGAAAAAGTTCAAAGTTGGCCGATTTGATCGATCACGAGTCCGTCCAGAGGCCCACTTGGCGGAATTCGGAGATTTTGGCGAGTGCATCCTGGTCCAAAGTGTGTCGGCGTGACCGGTTAACCGATGCCGGGAGGACCCTGAGATTTCCGAGATGGTTGCCGAGATCCGGGGCGTGAGCGAGGGGGACAATGTGATCGACATCGACCGTTTGCCCCGCATGGGGCCCTTTCCTTACGACCGGCGCCCGGCCATGCTTGAGGGCCTCAAGATTCGACTTCGAATCGAATAGCCCGAGCCTATCCGCGTCTCGGTAGTTGGTCGCCAATTGTCTCCGGAGGATTTCGGGGTCGTGGCGTAAGCTCGGATTCCTGGCTTGCGCCTTCGCCGAGCCGAGAGCTTCTGAAATCAGGTCGTCGAGACTGCCTCGCCCCGCCCGGTTCGCCTCGTGCATCCAGTAGAGGACTTTTCTCGCACGCTCCTTCGCTGCCTTTTCGCCGATGGTGGCGACCCTGGCCGGGTCGATTAGGGTTCCGAAATTCTTCGAAAACGCATTGTGGATTGCAGACGCGTTTTGGGCGCGGCGCTCGCGGTTCGCTAGCAGCCTCGGCCCCTTCGGCAGCAGCTTGGCGTTGCGCAGAAGGGCGTCCGGCGTCACTTGATCGAGGAGACGTGCCAGCTTGGACGCTTGGGTGATCTTCGAGATCTTCGTGAAGGCCACCAGCAGGGTGGCGAGTTCGAACAGGATCTGCCCTGAGAATCGAGCGACGGCGTCCTTGCGAAGAAGCGCTCGCGCCTCTGCGGTCTGCAGAAGCCCGCAGGAGAGCTGACGGCTTTCCGCCAGTTCCTCCAGCTTGTTTTCCCAGAGAGCATTGAGGAATACCGAGAGGTCTTCCTTCAAGTTGCGACCGGATCGAACGGCATCCCAAAGGTAGGTCGCGGCGCCTGGAATCGCCGATAGGAGGGACTTGATCGTATCCCACGGATTCGACACCAGTTCCCAGGTCGAGCGAACCATGGATTCGGCGCCCTCGTAGGCGCCCGCAACGACCTGCCCGCTCACCCGCAAGGCACTGATCTCGGAGCGGCGTCCCGAGACGAACTGGAGTTCGGAGACGAAGTGGTTCAAGTCCTCCACGGTTCCCGTGATGAGCCATTCCTTCTGCGACAGCCCGACGCTCTGCACCACATCGACCGGAAAAACATATTGCCCTGCTTCAGCGAAATGCTGGATACCGGACTGGCCCCAGTGGAAGAGCCGTCCCGCTGCCTCGTGGACTGAGGGATCAAGCCCCCGGATGGAGCGAAGAGACACTTCCGCGAGTGGAATCTCGAATGAATCCCCGGCGGTATCGGGAGCGAGAGACCCGAAGAGTCTGCGAATCCAGCCCGGTCTGGCGTCGCTGCCGTAGGAGCACTGAGTCCCGAAAAGGACCAGCGAGCTTGCGGAAACGATCCAATTTCTGCGGCCCGTATTTCCCATGGTCTAGGAAGTTTGGGTGTTGCGGTTCATCGTAGTGGGGGGCGGAGTTTTTGAAATAGCAAGAGGGGGGACTCGGAAGGATGCGCACGCCCCTTCCTTCATCTTTCGAAGTTCCAGAAAGCGGAAATTTCCGGCAGGCGGAACGTTTTTTTTCACGATTCCGAAATCTTTCTCCGGTAGCGCCGGACAGAAACCCGCACGCAGTTCCCCTTCGAGAGTCGTGCGACTTGCCAGGCCGCCGCGACTCGCTGCCTCATCGCCGAAAGCGCCTTTCTTTCAGCGCCCTCAGTAGGGGTATTACCTCTGCGGACCGGGCGGGACAGATGATCAAGAAAAAATTCGTCAGAGGAGCAGCGTTCTTAGCCATCTCCTTAGCGGCCTGGAATCTTACCCCGTTCGGTTGGGTCGCGAACCCTGCAGCCTTGGTCGATGCGCGGAACCACCGCTAATTGCGATGAAATAGGGGATCGACACGGCATTACTCTCCCCGAGCGCGCTATGCCATCCGAAAGCGATCTGGTGAAAAATCGATCTAACGCGGCCCACGCCCCCCATCTTGCATTGCGTCGCGCATTGTGCGAACCTGCCAACAAGAATCTCGTGGCCGCGACATGTCGAAATCCATTCTCCCAGAACAGCAGTTTGAAAGTGAGCTCGGCGGGAATATCAATACGGAAGGGAACTCGGCTGAGCGAGAAATGGACGCCGATTCTTTTTTGCATGTTTCCAAAAGGGTAGACTCGATTTCCGGCCACGACTTGGTCACGCACGTTCTCGATCATCCAGACGGGGGAGTGGAGGCGCTTATCGACCTAGCTGGCGGCTCCGAGACCGATTGGCTGGAGTTCAAGGCCGCCATGATAGGGCGGCCCGAAGACCGAAAGAACCCGAACGAGAACGATGCAGATGGCCACTGGCATGTGGCAGAAGCCGTCGTTGCGATGGCCAACAGCCGTGGCGGGGCGGTCCTCGTCGGGATTGATGACGATGCCAAACCCGTCGGCCTGCAGGCCGGTGATTTGCGCAAGGTTATCGAGAAGATGGGATCGGAAACCTTCCTCCGCCGGGAGATCCACGACCGCCTCCACCCCGCGGGCGGACCCTGCACATGGAAGACCGGCACTCGGTGAACTTGGGAACTGAAGGATGGCTGGCCACCTGAACAGTTTACTGTGCGGAGAGCAAGTCTAGACGGCTACGACATCGCCGTCATCGTGGTACGTCCGGTGATCGCCGGAGCGGAATGCCTCGTCGTTCTCCACAATGGCGACGAACGCCTGCTTTTGCGCACCCCGGGGCACATGGGGCAAGTGGATACAGTAAAAGGGCGCCATGCCATTTCCGCAGTGGAGACAAGTCGGCACCCCGATTCCCCGGAGCAGTTCTCGCTCTGGGAACGCTTCCAAAAAAGGGCTGAAGAAGGGGGAACCGAGGACGAAGATCTTGAGGCCGCCATCGCCGCCTCGCACCGGAAATTTCGCGACAAAGTCGCCGATCTCCTCATGGACTTCACCCCGCTAGACGCAGTGGAGAACTTGATCGCAGATGCCTATGACAAGAGCTTCAAAGTGCCGGTCCCGCGAAACGTGTTCGAGCCCGAGGTGATCGAAATCCTGCCCGACTACATCCGGGACGACTTTTTCAACGAAGACGATTTTGAAAATCACGATGACTGCGAGAACGATAAACCCCAAGATCACCCCGCTCGACGGGGCGGGTTGTTCGAACTGCTGGGGGCAGAATCGAGAGCCGTCGTGCTCGGTGAACCAGGGGGAGGCAAAACCACCTGCCTGCGCCGCCTCGCCTTGGACGCCACGATTAACTATCAGCCGGGTGCCCCGGTCACGCTATACATACCCCTGTCCCGCTGGCAGGCGGCCGGCGGGTTCTGGTCTCTGATCCGCTACTGCACCGGTCTTTCACCCGGGCAGGTGGAACGGCTCATCGCCGCCGGACGCTGCCGCTTGCTGCTCGATGCGCTCAATGAGTGCCCCGACGCCCTGCGCGCCACTGCTGTCAACGCCATCGCCGCTCTCCTTCGAGAACACCCTGCGCTCCCGGTGGTGATCACGGCGCGCACCCCAGACAGCACCATCCCTTTCCGTCTGCCCACCTTCACGGTCGAGCCGCTTTCAGGGGACCAGCAAAGTGCCTTTCTCCGAGCCTACCTCCGCGATCCCGAGCAGGCGGATCAACTCCTTGAGCGGATTCGTACCCAACCCGGCGGCGAGAATCTAGCGTCGAATCCCCTACTGCTGCGAATGATCGTCGAGGTGGCACGGCAGGGCGGCGATCTGCCGGCGGGTCGGGCAGGCCTCTACCGCCGGTGGGTTGGCGACTGGCACAAGAGAGAATCGGCAAAGGCCGATACTGCCGGCGATCCTCTGCCCTGGGATTTCGACAACACAAGGAGGGGGCTAGCCGCCATCGCTCTCATTTCCCGGCGCCAGGGGATTCGCTTCGCCGATGACGAGCTTGCGACGGAGTCTCTTGTCGGGATCGTGGAAGATCCTGACGGGTTTCTGGAGCGGATGACCCAGGGGCCGCTGATCCTGCGAGACGAGGGTCGTCTTGAGTTCCGTCATGAGACTTTCCAAGAGTATCTATGCGCCGAGGCTTTGTTGGCGAATCCCGGGGCCGTCGATTCCAATGACATTTCCGACAAAACCACTTGGGGTATGGTGATTGTGCAGGCGGCCCAGTTGGGCCCACTTCCCGAGCCTCTGGCCGACGCCGCCTGGGCCATGGACCCATGGTTGGGGGCGGGGCTCTCTCCACGGGAGGCACTGCCCAGAACTGTTGAGAAACAAAAAACTCTTTGGAGCGCCCACGCTTACGAGGCACTTCTATTTCTTAATGGCGGATACCCTCCCCCGGCATCAACGCAATCGGCGCTGGAGGCAGGTTGGTACAACAAAGCGGATCCAGTCATTCGCGCCGCAGTTTTCTCCGTTCCCGAAGTCAAGGAACGCTGGCTTGAATTTGAAACGAACTTGCTGCGGAATGTGCTCAGCCAAGACCTCCTGGTGCTGGATTACCTCACGCAGGCCATTGGCGCACCTTACGAACTCGTAGCGAGGGTCGATGTACATTTCAAGGATCGCCTGCTTACCCACAGTGGCCCGATCTGCGCACATGGGTTGTGCGATTTAGGGGTTTTCGACGCAGAGGACTTTGGGGGTCGGCGGCAGGAGTGGATCTCCCAAGCTACGCCAAACGAAGTGATAGCGTGCGTAAGAGAAAAACTGTTCTCGCTCACTGGTAAGGATTTCGCGAGCCGACGGGCGGAACTGGCCGCCGAGGTCGATCCCGGGCAGGCGGCGCACTTGGTCTGGACGAGAATCTGCACCTCGGAGGATTTCGCGAGCCGGCGGGCGGAACTGGCCGACAAGGCCGATCCCGGGCAGGCGACGCGCTTGGTCAGTGCCAAGATCTGTGTATCAAGGGATTTCGCCGAGCGGCGGAAAGAGCTGGCCGTCGAAGCCGATCCCGGGCAGGCGACGCGCTTGGTCAGT
>Ga0105050_10004322_pt1 | contig 18973 bp, 14 predicted proteins | sample FRY01_FD_78088 | JGI IMG/M metagenome (GOLD analysis project Ga0105050, IMG submission 78088) | Freshwater microbial communities from Lake Fryxell liftoff mats and glacier meltwater in Antarctica - FRY-01 | ecosystem: Environmental > Aquatic > Freshwater > Ice > Glacier meltwater ... | reverse complement strand
CTCGTTCGGGAATCGACATTTTTGGAAATAATCGTACAATAACACGCGCAACCTGTTCTTTACTTGCCCCACCAAACCCTGTCAAAGCTGATTTTACTTGTCGGGGAGCAAATTCATGCAACTCTAATTTGTGTTGCGAACTTAAAAGATAGAGAATTCCTCGCAGATACCCAAGCTTCATAAAATTCTGTGGATTTTTACCAAGAAATGGAGTTTCGAGCGAAAGATGGTCAACTTGATAAGCTATAATTTTTTGATTAAAAAATTCATAGAAAAGGCCGGTCCTCTCAACAAGGCTTTTCGTTTGAGGCAATCGTAAAAATCCATGATCGAGTAAGAAAACTTTGTTGCCATCTTTTTTAATGACTCCATACCCAGCGTAACGAAACCCCGGATCTACTCCCAAAATAATCATTACCACCCTTTTTACGATCGATTAATACCCACCATCGTGAGCATCCTCGAATTTTGTAAGCTCTTTTAAGAAAGTTAATCCAACCATTCCCGTAGGGCCATTACGTTGTTTTCCAATAATCAACTCAGCGCTTGCGGGATTTTCTGTATCAGGATTATACACAACGTCACGGTATAAAAACATAATAACGTCCGCATCTTGTTCAATCGCACCAGATTCACGCAAATCAGAAAGCATAGGGCGTTTGTCCATACGACTATCAACTGCACGCGAAAGCTGTGAAAGTGCAATAATAGGAATACTTAATTCTTTAGCAAGCGCCTTAAGTGCACGAGAGATTTCAGATACTTCTTGGTGTCTGTTTTCGTGACGCTTTCCGCTATGCAAAAGTTGTAAATAATCAACAATTAAAAAGCCAACATTTTCCTGTTTTTTTAAATGACGCGCTTTTGCTCGCAGCGCCATAATATCAAGCATAGCAGAATCATCGATAAACATTTTACGCTGCGCAAGACGTGCTGCAACATGGGTAAGCTCTACCCATTCATCTGATGTAATGGTCGCATTTCTAATATTGTGATGAGAGATATTAGATTCTGTTGAAAGCAAACGTAATGTCAATTGTTCGGCTGACATTTCAAGGGAAAATACACCGACAGTAACCCCATTGGCAGCAGCGTGTGAAGCAATGTTTAATGCAAGTGCGGTTTTACCCATAGAAGGACGAGCAGCTAAAATAATAAGGTCTCCGCCCTGAAACCCTGATGTCATTTTATCAAGAAGACTGTAACCAGATGCTACGCCGGTAAGCCCACCACTGGTACTTTTAATGTCAGAAAGATGTTGAAATGTTTTCTTTAACCAAATGTTAAGTTGCACAAAGTTTTGACTAGTTCGCTGATGCGAAATTTGAAAAATAGTTTTTTCAGCAGCATCAAGAACATCGTTGATATCTGCATCGTCCTGATTATAACACCCTGAAATAATATTCGTTGCGGAATTAATAAGGCCGCGCAACACTGCTTTCTCTTTGACGATCTTAGCATGTTGCGCAATTAATCCTGCTGCGGGAATATCTTCTTGCAAAGAAAGCAAAAAAACTAATCCACCGATGTCTTCTAGCACACCCTTTTTTTCAAGTTCATTTTGGAGTGTTACTAAATCGACTCGTTCCATTTTTTGGTTTATTTCAAGCATTCCCGAATAAACGGCCGCGTGAGCCGGGACGTAAAAATCCTGAGCTTGTAAAATTTCATGTACTTTAGAAAAATTTTCATCATTCAAAAGAAGCCCACCAAGAACCGCTTTTTCAGCGTCTATATTACTTGGGAGTTTTTTTCCAATAATTTGCTCAGAAAATACTTTCCTATAATCCTTACCCTTCTCCACGCGCATAGATGCAGATTCCTTATCGTTTAAGCAGCTTTTGAATGTTCTGGGACAATGTTTAGTTCAATGATAGGTTGAAGTTTTGATGTCAATTTAACAGTGACAGTAAACAAGCCTTTTTCTTTAATTGCTTTATCTATTTTAACTTGACTCTTTGCAACAGCAAAACCTTGCAATGATAGCAAATCAGCAATCTCAGCTGCACTTACTGATGCATATAATTTTCCATCATCATGCATTTTTCTTTTAAGAGTTATTCTTAAACCTTTAATTTTTTCAGCAAGCATTGATGTTTTTGAAACAACTACTTCTTTACGATGCTCAACTTGTTTAGCACGTTGTTCATAAAACGCAGCATTTGCCGCAGTAATTTTAAGAGCTAATTTTTGTGGAACGAGAAAATTTTCTCCGTATCCTTCTTTTACTTTAATAATTTCCCCTGTAATTCCTATTCCTTGGATATCTTTAAGTAAAAATACTTTCATGTTTCAAATCCTTTGTCATGTAAAATAACCGTGCATAAGAAAGTTCTGAAAGTATACTCGAAAAAGAGTTTGTTGAAAATTAAAAAGAATAATACAACAAACTCACTGGCCTATCGTATTATTCTTTTTAATCTATTACCTTCTAAATTAAATAAGTAAAAAAGGACCGTTCATTTCATCTTATTTATTAATCACGTTTTTGGGCAGATTTATCAGCAGCAACAATGCTATCAAAGACCTTCTGCGCCTCTAAGGCGCAATCGAGAGATTTCTCTGCCCAACCTGATTTGCAACCCCTTATAGCAATTAGATCAAAAAGATTGGCACCATCTGCTTTTTTATGAGCAATAGCTGTATCTAATCCACCATTATAATAAGGAATTATCAAATTAAGGAGTTCTACATTTCCGTACCACGCAAAACCATGAATAATCGTACGTTTTTGAGTGTCTTCTGGTTTACTGTAATTAAGAACAAAACTTGCGGTTCGCGTTGGCAGCGCTTTGAATTTCTGGATGAAATCGTCTATTCTTCTTCTATTTTCAGCTGCAGGATCGGAGAACTTTTCCTTATCTGCACTTTGACTCGCTGCATTGTCCGCTTCAGAAAGCAGTTTCCCCGCCATATTATTCAATTCTTTTTGGAAATCATTACAAACTTTAAGTGCTTCATTTCTTTGCGCAACGCACGGCGCACCAGAAAGACCTTCCTTACAACCTTTTTCTTGTAAAAGTTGATACAGCATTTTCCCGTTATTTGCTTTTACGCTTCTAGCGTCTATTAAACCATTTTCATAATAGGGTATAATAACTCTTAATAGTTCAGCATTTCCGTACCACGAAAGGTAATGAATCAATTTATTTTTATTAGTATCTTTTGAATTACTGTAATTTAAAACAAAATTACGCTGTTCTACTGAAAGTTTTTTAAAATCTTCAAAAAAAGAATTTTCTACTCCCTTGGCAGCTTCCAAACCCACGGCTAACATTCTCGCCCCAAGTTCATCATTTTGAGATTCAACTCGTGCTACAGGTTCAGAATCATCTGATACAGCAGTATGCGTTATCCCTACAATACTCAAGAAAAGAATAGTTACTTTTAAGAATTTCTTCATCAAAAATCTCCTGTTTCAAAAATATCTAATTTCTCACTTCCATCTTTTTGAAATAGTATCGCGATTATCATATTTATCATTTTTATGAGGTTGCTTTTTTAATGACATATTTTCATGCACCATCTCTTGATCAGATAATCGAATAGTTTCTTTTGAATTGTAAGAACCTACCAATTTACGATAAACCTTTTTCATGAGCTTCTTCATAGTAACCTCTCATTTAATAAATCCAGAACCCCATTTCCCCTTTTAAACCTCATTACAATTATACAGACTGAATGTTTAAATTTTCAATACTTTTACAATATTAATCCTAATTGAAATCACTAATTAGCCCTTTTGGACTTATAAAAAAGGCATAATTCCAACCACAATAAACAATCCAACGTTCTTGAGAAATTCCTTTAAATCGAGCAGAAAGTAACATAATGTAGGAAAATCTTGTAAACCCAAAGTAACTGTCGTTGAGCACACATATTAAGGGAACTGTCGGATGTCGAAGGGAATATTTAAGCCAAAATAGTTCTGAACAAATGACCGGTAAAAAAGGACCAATACCACTATGAGAAATCAAAGGCGTCTGATTTTTTGAAGGGGAAAATGGGTTTCCTTTCAAGAGAAAAAATTTGAAAAAATCTTTATTTTTATTACTTTCTTTGGTTCTAGTACGTTCAAAAAGCGGGATGAGATGAGATTTACTATAACTTAGTATTATACGACGTTGAGATATCAAAAATACGGTATTATAAACTTCTCCCTCGTTTATTTTATGTGCACTTACAAGTAAAGCCGCACTGTTCAGTGCATAATCTTGCCATAGTTTTGTAGATGGCCCTATTTGTAAGAAAAAGGGAAATGCAGATTCTGGTGTTATAAATAACTGGAAAGACTCTCGCTTTTTTTTAAGCATTGTTTGGCACAATTCTTGAGCTGCTTCAAGTTTATGATATCGCTCTTTGGGTGGACGAATATATTGCAACTGCCCAAACCAGCCTGGTCGCGGTTGTTCCACTCCACCCTTTTTGCCATCTCCCCAGCACATACTTGCCAGACAGAAAGTTGTAACAATCCACCATCGTTTTTTAAAAAATCCTTCCACAAAGCTTACTTGTAAAAAAATAATACATAATAATAACTCCCACGGAGAATGCCAGAGGTTTATGTATATTAAATGAGAAAGTACCACCAAGGGAATTGTAGGAAACACTAATGGATAGCCTTCAACAACTCCAAGAGGCCATAGAAAATAAGTATCCAGGTACCAAGCAAAAAATAATGTACATAGTATCCACCATGCACACTCAAAATCACCCTTTACTAACCGGGTAACTGCAAGCCATACCCCACTGTGTAGTGCAAAGTATACAACAAAAACTATAGGATACAGCATTCTTAATGGGCCAGAACCGTCATAGTACACCACATAAAAAAGCCCTGCACTATGAAGCCCAAAAAAACACAATCCCCATACAAATCCATCAAAAAAAGTGTTAGAGGAAGTTTTATGCTTATAATAAAGCAATCCTACGTAAACCAAAGGTCCAATTACCAGGGGAAACAAAAATGAAAGTGCCAGTAAAAATCCTGACAAAAAAGGTATAAGTCCTATTAAACGATTTCTTAGAATCATTTTTTGCTCTATTCTTTTTTCACACAGCTACTAAAAATATCTCCGCACACAGATCTATAATTGAGACTATCAAAAACAAAAAAATGCATTTTTCTCATGAGCCTTTTTCTTTCTGGTATGCTTTTGCTATCATACCTTTAGCAATCTCATATTATTAAAGGGATATTGTATGAAAATTACTGGATGGTTTTTTCTTTTTATTTCACTTTTAGGATGTACACCTTTTTCAATTAAATTAGAAGCTGCACAATTTCCTATGGGTGGTTTAGGAAACATGGGCGGTATGGGTGGAGGCATGTTACCAATGCCTTCTGAGGATGAACTACGAGAAATAGAAAAATTTCTTTCAACATTAAGTCCTGAAGAGCTTGATCAGCTTGCTCAACTTGGCGAAGAAATTATTAAAAAAGCAGAAGAAGAAAAAGTACCACTTTTCTTTGATCAAAAAACCCAGCAACCACTCCCCGGACCAACTTTCCCTAAAAAAGAAGAGAAAATTGCCGCTCCAACAAAACAACCTGAAGCCCCAAAAAAAGTAATTAATAAAGATGTCGTTGATGAAGTTAAAGATTTGCTCTTTAGGCTGATTGAAAACATTGATGCAATTAGACAAAAAGCATCGCATGATCAAGAGCTGGAAGACACTCTTTCTGAGCTTGACGAACAACTTAATAAAATTCTTTATTACTTGTACGTAGTTAATGACAAAAAAGTATCAGTACATTTGAAAGATAAAGAATTTTCTGATCTTTACAAAAAACTACAAAATCTTGATACAGACCTTGATAGCGTCAATAATACCTTTGATGTTCCTACTTTTGGAATTATGACGCGGGCACAAGAATTAAAACATAAAAAAGCAGTCTTCCAGGCAGAAATTATTCTTAATAAGATAATCAAACGTTTCAAAAAAGCATTTGATACCGATAAAATACTTGATGATATAACTAAACTTATTGAAAAATACGAACCAGAAGCGCTCAAAGTAAAAGCTAACCTTGAGCAACTAGAAAAGAAGGCACTAGAATATTCAAAGAAAATTCCCGTTACTAATACAGGAAAACTAAATCCTATTCCTCACCACTATGGCGGTGGTTACGACGGTGGATGGAATAATACTCCTCCCGGAGGACAAGTGTACCAACCTGGTCCTTACAGCGCGAGACAACAGCCAACCGCAGGATTTTTTGGACAACAAAACAGCACTAAGCAATCAGGGCTCTTGCAACCACAGAATAGAAATGCTGATTCTGGCGTGGGAGCAAAAGGTTCAAAAAAATCTCGTCAAGGGTCAACTGATGATGAAAATGAAAACGAAGATGAATCAGACTCTTCAAAGAAACTTTCTAAATCCAAAGAGCTTGCAAAAGATTTTGAAAATTCCATCAAAACACAAATTGATGCTATTAAGTCCATTATAGTACCCCAGCAAGCTGCTTTAGATGGTTTCTTTGCTAATTATAAAACAGGACAGCAACCAACAGATCAAACTAAAAAAGCACTTGATGATGCAAACTTTGCGCTTAAAAAACTTAAAACTACTTCTCAAAAGTGGCACAGCCAAATTAATAAAGAAGCAAAGTCAGCTTCTGATTTTATGGCAAAGACAAAACCAATGGCAGACTTTTATGATTCAGCAAATATGAAGTCTCTGCGCGATTTGCATACAAACCTAAAAATAGTCGAGAGCGCAAAAATAAAACTAGATGGTAGTATAAAGAAATTTAAAGACTATATGGATGATTTTGAAAAAAAGGCAAAAGGAGATGATGCGGTATAATCACTCCTTTCTTAATCTATAAATCTAATAAAAAAGAAGAGCTCTCAATCAGAGCTCTTCTTTTTTATTAGATTTATTTTATGTAAATACCTTAGAAGATAGAGACAAAGTTCACAGAAAGTGTGTAATACTGTAGTGGGATTTTCCCATTTTAATGAGATAGTATCCTAAAAAACGTATTGCAACCTTACTAAGCTAGTTTTTTAAAAATCAAGAGCTTTGTTTTTGACTCACTGCAAATTGACACCGTTTGCATAAACCGTGTTCGTGATCGGTTGCTTCCCACTGCCAGCAGCGCGGACACTTGCTACCATTCGCATGACTAGCTTTGACAAGCAAACCTCTATCTTCAACCACAGTGTCTATTTCTTGCTCACATTCACATTCGCAGTCTTGGCATTGTTCGTTTTCAGTCTCTTCAAGCTCCTCAGCCTCTTCAGCTTCAAATGCTGAAATATCGCATGCTGAAACAATGAAGTATTCTTTAAGAAAATCTTCGACATTGTGACCTGCTTCATGAATATCTGCTAACAACTGAGTAACCGGTTTTAAGTTTTCTTGTGATGGGTTCATGGTGAGTGTCACTTTCGCTTCCAAAGAATGTTTTATAACAGCCTTTTCACGAAGCGTTTCGAGTGCTTTCAGCACTACGGGACGTACGCTCCGCAATGCTTCCCACTGACACTCCTTTTTTGCTACTTCATTGTGTGCCCATACTACCGGGACTTGAGAAAACGTTTGTAAATGAATTGAAGGATGACCTTTTTCTTGGTAACAATCTGCCAGTTGTTCTGCAGTAAACGACAGCACTGGCGCCATTAACTTTGTAAGAACATCAACCATATGCCAACATACCGTTTGTGCCGAACGGCGTGCATTACCTTCAGCAACATCTGTATATAATCTATCTTTAATAATATCAAGATAAAATGCACTTAGCTCACTGGCACAGTAATCAGCAAAAAGATGTTGTACCGCAGTTACATCATATTGACCGTAAGATTTTTGCACCGCATTACTAAACTGCTCTAATTTATATAATGCATATTGATCTATTGGGCTTAGCTTCTCAACAACGAGCATATCTTTTTCTTTATCAAAATCGTACAAATTCGAAACAAGAAAACGACAGGTGTTACGAATTTTTCTAAATACTTCTTTTATATTTTCAAGAAGTACCTTAGAAACAACCGCATCACTTTCTGCATCAATACTTGAAGCCCATAAACGCAATCCGTCAGTTCCTAACTGATCAATCATTTCTTGGGGCGCTACCACGTTACCCAAAGACTTGGACATCTTGTGGCCTTTAACGTCCACCGTGTACCCATGAGTTGCAATTGCTCGCGTAGACATTACACCTTCAAGTGCAACACTGGTAAGTAAAGAACTTTGAAACCATCCACGGTGCTGATCACTTCCTTCGATATATAAATCTGCAGGGAATGAAAGCATAGGATTATTTCTAAGCACTGCTGCATGACTCACTCCAGAATCAAACCAAACATCTAAAATATCATGCTCTTTTTTAAATTCAGACCCGCCGCACTGGGCGCATTGAGCATTTTTAGGAAGCACATCAGAAAGCTCTGCACGATCCCAATATTCAATACCTTCTTGAGCAATAGCATCTGCCACAGTGTTTATCATTTCAGGATCAACAAGCGCGGTATCACATGCAATACATAACGCTGCAACAATAGGCACACCCCATGTACGTTGTCGTGACAAACACCATTCTAAACGACCGCCCACAGAAGCCTTTAAACGATTTTGTGTACGCGCAGGAATAAACTGTGTTGTTTCAATTGCTGCAAGTGCACGTTCACGCAGATCATTATGTGCAAGATCACAAAACCACTGTTTTGTCGCTCTAAAAATAAGACCGTTTCTGCAACGCCAACAGTGAGGATAACTATGTTTAATTGATTCTTTATGAACTAAATGGCCACGTTCGGTAAGTGTTGTAATAACCCAACCATGTACTTTAGTGACATCTTGTCCTTCAAGCTCTTCAGGTTTTATTCCCTGTGCATAACATCCGCTAGGAGTTAAAGGAGAAAAAATTTCTATACCATTTTTTACGCCTATTTCATAATCATCAGGACCGCAGCCAGGAGCACCATGCACGCATGCTGTTCCGTCTTCCAATCCTACAAAATGAGCAGGTAAAATTGCCGAAGTTTGACCATCTATAAAAGGGTGTTGGGCAAATCCGCCGATTAAGTCTTCTGCTTTGCAGGATGCAACAATGTGTTTTTCTACACCCAATTTTTTGCAAACAGCTTCTGAAAGTGCTGCCCCCACAACATACAACTTTGCATTAACCACAATAACATCATATGTCCCACCAGGCTTTAAAAGCACCATCTTATTGAGTGGCAATGTCCACGGAGTAGTTGTCCAAATTAAAACGCTAATTGATTCTTTTATATCTTTAAATGCACGTTGTTGTGTTTCTGGAGTTAACGGAAACGCAACGTACAAGGATGGGTCTTTTCGTTCTGCATATTCAATTTCTGCAGTTGCCAAAACGGTTTGGCATGAAGCGCACCAAGGAACTGTTTTATTTTTACGACCGATATAGCCAAGCTTTACAAATTTTGCAAAGGCACGCACTGTTGCCGCTTCATAATCAGGAGCCATAGTTAAATACGGATTTTCCCAGTCCATCAAAATGCCAAGCTGTTTAAATTGTTCACGTTGTGCATCAATCCATTGCTGCGCATATTTTCTGCATGCTTGTTTTAGTGCAGCGGGAGCAAGCCCCGGTTGTTCTGTCGTAACTTTAAGTTCAATAGGAAGTCCATGACAATCCCAACCTGGAGTTACAGGAACATGTCTGCCCATCATACGATGTGCTTTTGCAGCAATGTCTTTTAAAACTTTATTATAAGCATGGCCAAGATGGATGTTTCCATTTGCATAGGGAGGACCGTCATGCACGATGTATTTTTGTGCGCCTTGATGAGCAATAAATGATTTTTTATAAAGATCTTCATTTTGCCAACGAGCAAGAATTTGAGGGTCATCTATAGCAGCTTGTGCCCTAATAGGAAAATCTGTTCGCGGAAGATTGAGCGTATCTTTATAGCTCACTTTCGAGCTTATTTCCTGATCTTTTGCATCTGCCATAGACGTATCCTTACGAGGTTTAGAAAGACTTTTTGATTCACTACTACAACTGGTTCGAGTATACTCTTTCTGAGCATTTTCTCAACCCAAAAAAAGAGCTGAAATCCTATGAAAATCGATATTACCGGTAAAAAAGTGGGCATCTGGGGATTCGGAGCTGTCGGAAAAAGCGTTTTAAGCTTCGTCTCCCAATTTCCCTGTACAATTTCGGTCTGCGATAAGCGTGAACTCAATGGACTAGAAAAGGCTTTACTTGAAGGCCACAACGCACGTTTTATCCCACACACACTGCTTACCCAGTTTTTAGAAGCCCACGATATTATTATTCCAAGTCCAGGTATTGCGCTTACTGCCTACCACGATTTCCATGAAAAATTCATTCATGAAGTAGATCTTTTTGGTTTAAATCTTAAAAAGCCAACTATCGCCGTTACCGGATCAGTGGGGAAAACTACTACCGTAAAATTACTTACCCATATTTTAAATAAGCTTGGAATCAAAACATTAGCCGCTGGAAACGTGGGACTTCCTCTTCTTGACGCAGTTACTCAACAGGATGAGTACGACATGTTTGTGCTTGAACTTTCTAGTTTTCAGCTTCAGTATCAGAAACTTTTTGCAGCGGACATTGCGGTATTAACCAATTTTTATCCTAATCATCTTGATCACCATCTTGATAATGAAGAATACCTTGAAGCCAAAGGACAATTATTTGCTCATCAAAAAAAAGAACAAGTAGCAATAATTCCGTTTTCCTTTATGGATTTGTTTTGGAATTTTACTGTTGGGCAAAAGGTCTTTTGGATTGGAAATGATTCAAATGTAAACAGAACTAAAGAATTATCCGACATTACTTGTCACGAAAACTGGCAATTAATTATTGAAGTTCTTGAGCATTTCAATCTTCCAATAGATAAACTTAAGGAACTTTCTAAGGATTTTGAACCGCTGGCTGATCGTGTTGAATTAATTGCAACAGTTAAAGGAATTACCTTTTATAACGATTCAAAGTCAACGCTCACTGTATCAACACTCAAAGCGGTAGAACGTTTTAATAATCCGATCTTATTTTTAGGGGGACTGAGTAAAGGAGTTGATCGATCTGTGTTGGTAAAAGAACTTACAGAAAAAGTTAAAGAAATTATTTGTTTTGGAAAAGAAGCAGAACAACTGCATACCTTTTGCAAAAATGGAAAAATCAAAAGCAGCGCACATGCAACACTTGAAGACGCTTTTAATCATTGCACAAGCAGCGCCAAAGCAGGAGACGTGGTACTTTTTTCCCCTGCTGGCTCAAGCTACGATCTTTTTAAAAACTATATTGAACGAGGAAAATGTTTTAAAAACCTTGTAAAACAATTTGAAAATAAAAAAAACGCTTACTAATTTACTTTACATGCCAAAAATAAATGGCATAATACTCAAACAATCAGCCATTAGGCTGCTGTTTATCTAAGTACTTTAGAGGGAATCGTCAGTTTCTATTATTACTTTTTGGAGAAGGAAGTTAAAATATTTCATGAGAAAATTATAGGTATTATTTTTTTTAACTTTTTTAAACACAGCTATTACTGCCCTCGCAATGAATCAGTCAAACAAGTTACAGTTAACTCCTGAAGAAATAGACAAAGAATTTCTTATAATACTTCAAGAAAGTATTCTTATAAAAAAACGTGATTTTCTTAGTCGTACTACAACTCCACGTGAAACAAAATTAAGTTTTTTTGCTATTTTTCACACAGCATTTGAAGGTTCTGAAATTACTTTTGAAACTTATAATCAGGCAATTCCAGCAGATAAAAATATAATTATAAAAACACTTATGCCACTTGTAATTGGATTAGAAGTATCCTGCTCAATGATGCGTTCTGAAGTAGATTTTTGGCGCTATGAAGAGTTAAAGGCTGCACTACGTAAGGTTATAACAACAAAAGAATTACATAACAATCCTACGCTAGAAACGCTTAAAAACCATTTTCCCCATCTTTATCAAGAGCAGAGTCTATAAAAAATCCACATTATTATATACAAAAAAATCTTAAACAATCCCCATTAAAACATATACGGAAGATAATTTTTATGAAAAAATGTTATATCACCTTTATCGTGTGCAGTCTTATGATATCTTCTGTAGAGGCATTAGAAAGCCTTTCGCTAAAAGAGTTATCATTTACAAATGCTGCAGAAGAAAGTCCCGACTTTGAAAGTCTTTCTAACGAAGAAATAGTTGCTCTAACAATAAAAAATATTGACACAATATTAAAGTATAGAAATCTTCAACAAGAAAAAAATTTGACCGGCGAATTAGTAGCATCAACCTTGCATCTTTCAAAAAAAAACAAAAAATATTTTATTAAAATGCTTGCCGACGCAGGAAATACAATTAGATCTAATCCTAGAATAATAAGCCTTCGTAAAAAGTATTTGGAAGAACTTTCTAAAGCAATAGAAGCAGAATCAAATTTTTAGAAGTCTCTTCTTACTCTTTAAAATAAGTTTATTCGTCGAGTTTTTTCTTATCCGTTAAAAAAATTAAATGAGGGGCATAACAGCTCCTTTTTTTTTGCGTCAACAGTGGATTATAACAATTCACCAGCCCATCTTGGGCAGAACACCCTTTTTCTTATGCAGCACTCAACAATGAGATAGTTGCTTTAAAAAACTTATTTCACAAATAATTAAAGACACCAATAATCTTGCATTGAAAAGATCCTACCCAATACACTTAAAATGATAAAACATCCTTACCCTTAATAAAGGAATCGTTATGATTTTGTATAAAAAACTATGTCTTTTTTTAATGTTTTTTGTAATTTCTATGCCGTGTTCAATTACTGCCAAAAAATCTTCTACAAAAGCAATGGGCCCAGCAACAACACAAACACAAGCAGAAAAAGACAAACCATTTATTGATGCTATGACAAAAAAAGATTTTACCGCCGCAAAAACTGCACTTGATAACAGTGCTGACATAAACGTTAAAGATCCTGTTGGCGCTACCGCTTTACTGCGAGCTTCATATAATAATGATATAGAATCAGTTACATTCTTACTTGCAAATAAAGCTGATCCAAACATTGCTAAAGATCAAGATAAAACTACCCCTTTACAGTGGGCTACTAAAAATAATAGTGTAGGTGTAGCTAGACTGCTAATAGATGCTAAAGCTGATGTTAAAGCTAATTTTAGCTATGACAATACTCTTTTAATGTTTACTGTTGAAAACAATAACCTTGAAATGGCAAAACTCCTTATAGATAGAAAAGCTGACCTTACTAGTCATTATAAATATGGTGCAACTCTTTTAACAATTGCTCTTGAAAAGAATAACACTGAAATGGCTGAACTGCTTAAAGAAAATGGGTTTACGTATTAGGATTTTCAAAAGAGGGGCATAACAGCTCCTCTTTTTTTGCGTCGACAGTGTATTACAACAATTCACCAGCCCTTCTTGCGCAAAATGTCCTTTTTCTTATACAGTACTAAATAAAGATGTAAGTACACCCGGATTTCTCACCTGTGAAGTATAAAAAAAGGAATGTCGGTGTTTACTAAAAAAAATCGTCTTAAATCTGATGTGCACAGTTTTCTTGGGGTCGCAATAGCACTTGTTGTTATTGGGTTTCTCTTTATTTATTCTGCAAGTTCTGTCTATGCCCTTGAACGCTTTAACCTTCCCCATTACTTTATAAAAAGACAACTTATGGGGGTCCTTGTTGGCTTTATAGGGTTTTTGTTTGCACGAAGTATCTCACTCGATTTTTTGGAAGGAACAAGTCCCTTCTTTTTTGTAGGCTCTCTTATACTCACTGCTATGACTCTTATTCCAAGATTTGGCATTCGCATTCACGGGTCAAGCCGATGGGTTTCTTTAGGCATAGTTGACTTGCAGCCCAGTGAGCTTTTAAAAATCGCATTTATTTTGTACGTTGCACGCTTTTTGGCAAAACGAGAGCAACAAAAATTTACTTTTAAAAAATCCTACCTTCCTTTTCTAGTTGTATGCGCTATCGTTGCAGGAATACTTTTAAAACAACCAGACTTTGGTCTTGCCGTAACTTTAACCTGCACTGCATTCCTGCTTCTTTTTATAGCAGGAGTTCCGTTCAAACATCTCTTTTTTACTGCTCTTGGATTACTTCCCATTGGCGCTTTTCTTATTTTTAATTATTCATACCGATTACGTCGAATTTTAACATTCTTAAATCCATGGAACGACCCGCAAGGGGCAGGGTTTCAAATTATTCAATCGTTAATAGCAATCGGTTCGGGAAATTGGTGGGGAAGTGGCATCTCGCATTCAAAACAGAAATTCTTCTATCTTCCTATGCAACATACTGATTTTATTTTTTCTATAATCGCAGAAGAAACAGGCTTTATCGGCTCATCGATCATTATCATTTTATATGTATTATTTTTGTATTATGGACTGCGCATTGCAGGACAACTGACCAAAAAGTTCCACATATATGCTGCGCTGGGATTTGTACTGCTTACCTCGCTCCAGGCAATTATTAATATTTTTGTAGCAACGGGGCTACTTCCTACAAAAGGAATTGGGTTACCCCTTATCAGCTATGGTAATTCATCACTTGTATGTACTTTTATTATGATTGGCCTAATTGTAAATATGGCAGCCCATGAATATGGTTACAAAAATAAATCAGGAATTACTTCAGCTGCGTAGGTGATTAAAATAATGCTATGTTTAACCTCTAGTCTATTAAACAGTTTTTGAGAAAACATAAACAGCTGCAACAAAGCCGCTTACATTTGCCAATGCATGTACTGTACTTGCTACCCCTAACGCACCTTCTGACACTCTTTTTAGAGATTCTTCTTGAGCCTTTCTAAATGGACCAGTTAACGAAAGAACAAAAAAACCCCCTAATGCATAGGGAAGGGCTCTTTGCGCATATCTAAGTCAGAAGAACCTAGCATCACACAAGGCACTCCTTTTATTAACATTCCCCATCCTGTAAAAAGACAAGTCGTGCAACAAAATTGGGAAATCCCTGCCCAACTAATGTTTACAACATCACTTAATAGACTAGTCTTTGGGTTTTCTGCTGCTTTAACAAAGCTAAAAATTGAACTCATAAAAATAAACCTAAGCATTATTTTTTATTCATAAAAAATCCCTCTAAAAAACGTATTACTTTTGAAAACCACAGTATAGAGGTATTTCCCAGAAAGCAAAAAAGGGACCAAGCTCATCTTGAAATAAGCTCAGTACCCTTTTATTTTTTTAGTAAGCGGAAATTACTTCCACTGCATTACAAAATCAATAAGTAAGCGAGTCCCTACACCCGTTGCTCCACCACCGCGGTAATACAAAACATCAGGCACTTCATATGAAGCTGCTGCTATATCAACATGTACCCATGGAGTATCGCCGACAAAATGGCTCAAAAAACATGCACCATTTGTTGGGCCCGCGTAGTACTTCGATTTACCATCGTTGTTAATATCTGCGATATCAGATTTAACCATCGTTTTATAACGGTCAATCATTGGCAGTCTCCAAGTAGCATCTCCTGACGTTTCACCAGCTTTTTGTACGCGCTCTGCAAGATCATCATCTTGAGTCAAAACGCCACTAAAAAATGGCCCCACCGCATGAGAAACTGCACCGGTCAATGTTGCAACGTCAATCATCGCTGTAGGAGTAAAATGTTTTGATGCGTAAGCAAGTGCATCTGCAAGAACCAAACGCCCTTCAGCATCTGTGTTACCCACAACTGCTGTTTTGCCATTATAAAAACGAATAATATCACCAGGACGATTTGCATTTCCGCTTAGCATGTTTTCAGCAAGGGGAGCCAAGGCAACTACGTTAATATCTGGCTTAAGATGTGCAAGGGCAACCATAGCATTAATAACCGCGGCGGCACCTGTCATATCAGTTTTCATAGTTTCCATATGGCCACCTAACTTAATGTTTAGACCACCGCTGTCAAAAGTGATACCTTTTCCAACGATAGCAAGTGTCGGTGCATTTTTGCTTTTTGCATTATAAGCCATAATAACCAACTGAGCATCATGCTGAGAACCCATGCCAACAGCTTTTATACCGCCCATGCCAAGTGCTTCAATTTCTTTTTCATTAAAAATAGTAATTTCGAGGTTATTATCTTTAGCGAGTTGCTTTGCACGCTTTGCCAACTCCGGAGGAGTAATAACGTTTGCAGGAAGATCAACCCAATGGCGAGAGCGATTAACCGCTTGGCCAATAATAGTTCCTGTTTTTACGCCCTCTTTAGCTGCTTTTATATCTTTTTTTGCAACACGTAGTACAACTTCTTTAATCTGATGTACTTTTGCATCTTCAGTAATAAAATCATCAAACTGGTAGGATACCATCATTGCAATAGTAACTGTTGTGCGCGCCATAAACTCTGCATCATACCCGTAAACAGTCGCCGCAGGCAATTCAAGTGCAAGAGAATTTACACGAGCTGTTTCTGCTAAACGCATGCCCATAGCAAGAGCACGACGATAGTCCTCAAGATCAAGATATTTTTCTTGTTTTTTCTTATCGCCTAATCCAACAAAAAAAAGGTACTTAATTCCTTTATCATCAGAACCTTGAACAGACAATCTTTGCCCCAGCTTTCCCTCAAACTTTTGAGTTTTCATCAGTTGTTCAAGATGGGGGAAATAAAGCTTAGCTGTATTTGCCAATTCTTTATCGAAAGAAAACCCGTCACGTACAAAAAAAAGTAACCCGTCACCTTTGTGATGAGTTAATAATTGATCATTCACTATATATTGCATCATGGGGAGCCCCTCGAATACACTGTTAAAAATCCTTATACGAGCGTACCACACGACTTTAAAGAAGTAAAAAGGCGTACTCATAAAGCACGCCACTTTTTACAACAACTAACTTTCTTATTTTATTTAAAATGCTATTTATGAAAAATATAACTATCTACCATAGAAGGAATTTGTAGTACGACAACGGGAGCTGTAGCGGTGGCTTTAAGGTCACCGAGATTGTTTTGAATAATTCTCATATCACTATTATCAACAACATTTGCTGTTGGAATTCCTTTATCATTAAACACAAATCCACCACCATTGCCAGCACTCGGATAGGTAATGTAGCCAGACTTTATGCCAGACTGATAAAAATCCATGCTTTCGTCGTCACTAGAAATCTTATACACAAGAGTACCAGAACCTGAATCTACAAAGAGTTTTTTAACCATTTGTTCCACACTATTAAATTTGCTCGTTATGTCAGCAAGAGCCTGAACGCTTTGCTCGGCTAGCATCTTCTCTAATGAAGGTCCACTGGCTGCTATTTTCTTTTGATAAAACTCTTTTATGGAGCTGATAATTTCAGCCTTATACTCAGCGTACGACATAGTTTCATTCTTAATAGATGCACTATCCAATTGAGTAAACGATCCAACTGCAATGTTTTTCAGAATCGTAAAAGCTGCTTGGTTAGACATAACCACACGAATATTTAGCGCTTCAAACAATTTTCCAAGATTAACCGAAGGCTCAGCAGGATATTCATAACCATACACATGTTGATGATTAAGAGCGCTATCTACAAGAACCATAAAACGAATATCATTTTGTCGCTGCAATACACTCTCTTGGGTAATCCAACTTTTGCATGCACTTTCGGCGGATGGTCCAACCTGTGCTTTATCTCCAGTACACTTCAACGAAGTTGAAATCGCTTCAACGATACTAATAGCAGATCCATTGTTTTTATATGTCCCTACTCCATCAAGAGCAAAATACTTATTACGATACATAACACCGGTTATTTGACCACGTTGCGGTGAATTTTCTTGGTTATTGATAAAGTAAACGCTGCGACTTAAATCAATTTCACTTCCATCATCTGCCACTGGCTTTATATCCTGCTGCCCGCTCTGCACATCACGCACGCCAAGATGAGTTAAAAGAGAGCTACTAATTATGCCGCTTCCATCTTTATTAGAAATAGTTTTAAAATTCCCCAGCAGCTCTACGTCTGATTGTTTATCCTGAGAGTAAGAAGAGGCGTAAACTGTCCATTCATCTTTTACCATATTAAAGTAAGCATTAATTACACCAACAGAACCGTCACCGCTCACATTAAACATACGGTACATCTTTTGAGAAATTATCATGCCAGCTTGTTTTAAATCGCTCATTGCTTGAGCCATATTGGTTGACATCTGCAACTGCATACCATCAAAGGCAACTTGCTCATTAGTATCTGGATCTGTCATGCTCGCTGCTTCTGGTTTCCAACTCCAACTTTTAACAACAATTTTTAGACTTTCAACATCAACCTGATAGACATTTCCATCAATCTTTCCTGTGGTGGGATTAACGTATGTAAGATTATAAAGCTTTCCACCGGCAGTGTATTGATAGCTCACGCCCCCATAATCCGCCATAAACTCTCCAAAGGCCACGCTATTAGAATCTTCAAGCGATCCTCTTACTGGCACAAGTAACAAACGATCATCATCGCTTTTACCCCATGAAAGTAGCGGGGCGCTGCTAAGCGGAGAACCTTTTTTATCAACTGATAGATACGTTTTTGCTTTTATTACGGCAGGTTGACCGTCCATGTCGTATTCAAAGCCCGTAACAAGACTTATGTAGGAAACTTTTCCTGTAGAAGAATTCACTTGCAAAAGAATATCCGAAGGTCTTTTAGGATTTATAAGACTGGCCACGTTAGATTTTTTTTGGTCGTCATAGCTACTTGCAACACTAAAATTTGCCACGTTTTTATACACAAAATAAGTTGACCCACTACTCGTCTTTGCAACTGGAGCAGCCTGAGTTAGCTGCATTATTTTTCCATCTTTACCACCTGCCAAATCCCTATCTGCAGGCATCATAGTAAGAGCAAGACGATCTACCGTAAATGTTTTTGACTGCGCAGATCCATCATCTAAAATAGTAATACCATGCGCTTCTGCCATTGCTCGTGCAGTTGTTACAGAAAGGATGCTCACCGGACTTACTGTTCCATCTGGTGCAACCCTAAAATGAAGCCCCG